>Ga0268282_1000660_pt1 | contig 16902 bp, 18 predicted proteins | sample saktaG_12_FD_190133 | JGI IMG/M metagenome (GOLD analysis project Ga0268282, IMG submission 190133) | Saline water microbial communities from Sakinaw Lake, British Columbia, Canada - sak_2011_5_24_120m | ecosystem: Environmental > Aquatic > Non-marine Saline and Alkaline > Saline ...
GATTCTGGGGGAAAGATCAATACTGCGTATATTGAGCGGCTAAATCTCACGATTCGCAATTCTTTGGCTCGATTCATACGCAAGAGCATGAATTGCAGCAAGATCATGGGAAGACATACTCATGCCCTTGACTTTTTCCAGGCCTGGTATAACTTCGTCAAGCCTCACAAGTCACTTCGGCTTAGAGTAGATCAAGGCAGGAAAAAATGGATGAAAAGAACACCTGCGATGGCAGAAAGATTGACTGATCATGTATGGACTATCAAGGAGCTAATGACATTCAGGGTGCCAATTCAATGATTCACGTACACGACCCTAATCTGTATGAGTGAATAAATAATAGATAACGAATTTTTGGCTCCTCGCTGTTTTGTATTGGTAAATTTAAGGGATCGCAAATCCTGTGGTTCATTCGTAAAAAGGTCATGATTGCCAGGAATCAGAACGCTCATAGATGTATCGCTATCATCCACCTTTGAGGCTGAACTGGTGGCAGGTACTTGCATGACCGAATCCGCTTATCGCTATCTTGAAGTTTCCCACACGAAATTGGGAGGGGCATCCTGCAAACCAGGACATTAGGGCGGCAACCCGAACCATGCCCCCATTAGCTGAGCTGTGGGTTCGCCGCCAGCTCGACCTAACACCTTTTTATAAATGTAGTGAATGACCTAATTGGCTCTATTTTCCCTCCAGCCTATCCGCCATGCGATAGCCTTCTCATCTTGTCCCAGCCGGTCCCCATGCCCAGGGGCTGGTCGAGGACCCAGTCGAGAAACTCGAAAATGATGGGGGTCATGAAGACGTAAAATTCTCTCGTGAACCGGAGGGCGTCCTCAACGGACCGAAAGTGGCGGACCTCGATGGTCTGGCCCGAGGTGGTTTTTTGGCTGCGGACGACCTGGTCTGCGACGAAGGCCGAGGCTCCGCAGGATGCTCTTGCGGGCTGGAGGGCGTCGATGTTGACGGGCACGCCCCCGTGATGCCGGTATAGATCGAATATGAGGCGTTCGCGGCTCGGATTCTCCTCCTCCGAGACCACGAGGACGACCTCCTCGTCCAGGCTCTCGGGCAGGGGCACGATCTCCGCCTCCACGATCACAGAGTACTCTTCCTCCTCGAAGCCCTCGGAGTCCTTCAGGTCCACGGCCTCGAAGACCACCCCTAGGCCGACGGCCGATCCGTCCTCAAGCTCGCATTTCCAGCCCTCATCCTCGGCGTAAATCGTCTTTTCGTCCAGCTGAAAAACCACGACCATCTCCGTCATCCTCCTCGCAAGGCCTCGTCGACCTGATATCCTGCCCATCGGGTAAAACCTTTGCCGCTTTCATGCCGCTGACCTGAAAGGGGGCGTATCTTGTGGGTTCGCGCAGAAGGCATTCGCGAAAAGGGCGAATGAGGACGAGATCGCGATTCGGGACCGAAGCCGCTGATGATCGCCCGCCTACGGGCCGTCATAGGACCTCCACGTCCTCAGATCTCTGGACCACCATCTCCCGGTGGCCCTCGTACTCGGCGATCTCGCCCCTCGCCCGGATTCGGTCGCCCTTGGCCACCCTCTTCGCCACCTCTTCTGCGCCGCTTTCGCGGCTCACGAATATCGGCATGGCGGAGGACTGGAGCCACAGGGTGAGATGACCGCCACCGGTGGGCTGGATCGAGCTCACGGTCCCCTCGGCCACCATCGAGATCTTGCCGGGATCGGCGTCGAAATCCTCCAGAGCCCAGGAGGCGACGGCCAGGGACCCGAGGGCCATTAAGAGCAGCACCACGACGACCTTCTCCTCCTTCTGCATCCCGCCCCTCCACCGCCGGCCCTTGGACCCCGGCGGCTCGAAAAGAGACAATCAAAAAAGAAAAATGCGCGATTGAGCTTTTACTTCTTCTCCTCTTCTTTCTTCTCGCCGAAGTGCTGCTGGTAAGCCGCCTCGCAGGAACCCAGACAGTCCTGACACAGCCCCTTGTAGGCTCCCTCGGGGTCTGCGAGGGTATGCACCTGAACTCTCACCGGTACCAGGGTCGGCTTAGCAAGTCCGCAAAGTTCACAATCTGCCATGCTATTTCATCTCCCGGACAATGCCATAAACCTTTCTCCCTGTTGAACTTTTCCATCAGATCACCGGCCGAAAGTTTGTGGGGAGGAGATTGAGCCGAAAGGATCCAGCATTGGACAACGACTTAACCGCGAAGAGACCAACGGATCATCATGCAGAGTTCTTCTGATAGACCGATCATAACCCTGCTATCGGATTTTGGGTCCCTCTACCCCGCCCAGATGAAGGGGGCGATCCTCTCAAGGGCCAGAAACGCGATCCTGGTGGACGTGGCCCATGACATACCGCCCCAGGACGTCCGGGCAGGGGCCTTCGCCCTGATGGCAACGGTCCGGCACTTTCCCGAGGGGACGGTCCACCTGGCCATCGTAGACCCAGGCGTTGGGACCGACCGGCTCGGCCTCATCGCGGAAAGCGGCGGCCACCTCTTCATCGGGCCCGACAACGGCCTTCTGATCCCGGCCGCCAGGTCCCTGGGGTCGCCCGAGGTTTGGATGATAGATTCCGACTTTGCCGAAGGCGCGGCTCCCACCTTCCACGGAAGGGACATCTTCGCTCCGGCGGCGGCGATGCTGGCCTCCGGCGCAAGGCCCGAAGCCTTCGGGTCGAGGGTGGAGCCGGTGAACCTCGACTTTGGCAAAGCCGAACTCTTCGAGGACAGGATCGAGACCGAGGTTATCTACGTAGACGGCTTTGGAAACCTGACGCTGAACATCGACAAGATCCCCTGGGATCACGTTCAGATTTCGGGCAAAAAGCTCAAAAGGGTCAAAACCTACGCCGAGGCGGGAGGCATCGAACCCCTTATAACCATTGGGTCCCATGAATTTGCCGAAATTGCGGTCAACGGGGGGAGCGCGAGAGACCTCTTCGGCCTCTCCTCGGGAGATCCGGTAACTCTGGAGATAGGAAATTGTTCGGAATCGAGTTCGTCCCAAATGAACCCGCCCTGAAGGTGGGCTACATGGCAAAGCTGGCGGAAGATGCGGGCTTCGACACAGTCTGGATCACAGATCACTACAACAACAGAGACGTCTATTCCACCCTCGCGATACTTTCTTTGGCAACAAGCAAGGTAAAGCTCGGAACCGGCGTAACCAACCCCTACACGAGGAACGTCGCCGTTACCGCCTCCAGCATCGCCTCGATAAACGATATCTCCGGCGGCAGGGCGATCCTGGGCATAGGTCCCGGCGACAGGGCCACCTTCGACGCCATGGGGATCGCCTGGGAAAAGCCCCTCACCGTCGTCAAGGAGTCGGTCTCGGCTCTCCGAGACCTCCTTGCGAAAAAGAGGGTTGAGGCCCACGGGATGACAGGCGCTCAGCTCTCCTTCAAGTCGGGCGATATCCCGATCTACATCGGTGCCCAGGGGCCCAAGATGCTGGAAATGGCAGGCATGATCGCCGACGGCGTCCTGGTGAACGCAAGCCACCCTGACGACTTCAAGTACGCCGTCCCCCTGGTGAAGAAGGGGGCAGAGAAGGCCGGCCGCGACCCCGAAGAGGTCGAGATCTGCGCCTACACCTGTTTCAGCGCCGATAAAAGCTATGATAAGGCGAAAAACGAGGCGAAGAAAGTCGTCGCCTTCATCGTGGCGGGGTCTCCCGAAACCATCCTCCAGCGCTACGGCATAAAGCAAGAGGAGGCGGCGGCCGTCTCCAGCGCCATAGGCAAGGGCGACTTCGGCTCGGCCCTCGGCGCCGTCAACGATACGATGATCGAGGCCTTCTCCGTATCCGGCACTCCCGGCGACTGCAAGACCAGAATAGACGAGCTTCTCGCGACCGGCGTCACCCAGATCGTCGTCGGCTCTCCCATCGGGCCCAACAAGGAGAAGTGCATAAAGCTGATCGGAAAAGAGATCCTATGAGAAGAGGTCTGTACATCGGACGGTTCCAGCCGTATCATCTGGGCCACCAGGCCGTCCTCCAGAAGATCGTAGAGGAGGTGGACGAGATCGTGGTGGGTCTGGGAAGCGCCCAGGCGAGCCACACCCTCGAAAACCCCTTCACCGCCGGAGAGCGGATCAGCATGATCTGGCCCGCTCTCAAGTGTCTGGACGTGGCATGTTACGTCATACCCCTGGAGGACATGGCGAGGAACGCGGTCTGGGTATCTCACGTTAAGGCCATGACCCCCAAGTTCGATGTGGTCTACTCCAACAACCCCCTGGTGGTCCAGCTCTTCATCGAGGCAGGGGTGGAGGTGAGAAGGCCGCCGATGTACAGAAGAGAGGTCTATTCGGGAACCGCCATAAGAAGGATGATGCTGGCCGGAGACGAGAGCTGGAAACGGCTCGTCCCCTTCTCCGTCGTCTCGGTGATCGACGAGATCGACGGCGTCGAGAGGCTTAAAAACGTGAGCCGTGGCGATGAGGAGTAGGGTTTGCCCCTTGCCCCAAATCCGCCTACGCCTTCAAGGTGTCGTTTTCCGGGCCGATTTACGTCACCTGGCCCGGATCGATCTCCGCGTCTGGACTCTCCTGATCTGGACCGCCTTCTGGCTCAGTATCGTTAAGCTGATCGAGATCGTTCTCCAAAATGGCCTCCGTCACGTTCACGGACTTGCCCTCCTCGGTTTCCGCTTCCAGCGCCTTTTCGTAGCAAGTGATCGCCTCTTCGTGGCGGCCCAGGGCGCCGAGGGTGATCCCCTTGTTGTTCCAGGCCTCTTTCAGTTGAGGGTCGATCGAAAGGGCCCTGTCGTAACAGACGACCGCTTCCTCGTAGCGGCCTAGGGCGCTTAAGGCGACCCCCTTGTTGTACCATGCCATGGCGTAGTTCGGATCGAGATTGAGGGCCTCATCATAATATTGTAGGGCCTCCTCTTGGCGTCCCAGAACGCCTAGGGCGATCCCCTTGTTGTTCCAGGCCGGAGCGTAGCTCGGATCGAGCTTAAGGGCCTCCTCGTAACTGGTTATGGCGTCCTCGAACCTCCCCAGGGTCCCAAGGGCTACCCCCTTGTTGTACCAGGCCAGGGCGTAGTTCGGATCAAGCCTCACAACCCCCTCGTAGCAGTCAAGAGCCTCTTCGTAGCTTCCGAGAATCCCAAGGGCGATCCCCTTGTTGTAGAGGGCCATGACGTGCCCAGGATCGATCTTCAAGGTTTCCTCGTAACATTTGAGGGCCTCCTGGTGACGTCCGAGGGTGCCGAGGGCGATCCCCTTGTTGTTCCAGGCCATGGCGTAGTTCGGATCGAGATTGAGGGCCTCTTCGTAACATTTGACGGACCTGTCGTATTGACCCGCTGCATAGAGGGATCTTCCCATGTTGTTCCAGGCATCTTTCAGCTGAGGGTCGATATCGAGAGCTTTCTCATAACAATCGATGGACTGGTTGTAGTCTCCCCAATTGTAGAAGATCCCGCCCTTGTTGTTCCAGACCAGGGCGTAGTTCGGATCGATCTCAAGGGCCTTCTCGTAAGACTGGAGCGCCTCTTCGCTTCTCCCCAAGGCCTCCAGGGCGACTGCCTTGTTGTTCCAGGCCGGTGCATAATCGGGCTCGATCTCCAGAGATCGGTTGTAGCAATCCAGGGCCTCTTCGCGCTTTCCCAGGGCGCTGAGGGCGATCCCCTTGTTGTTCCAGGCGAGGGCGTACTCAGGGTCCAGCTCGATGGCGTTGTCGTAGCACTTAATGGCTTCATCGTACCTGCCCAGCTCCGAGAGAGCCACGCCTTTGTTGTACCAGGCCAGAGGATATAGCGGATTGTCCTCCGAATATCTCTCCCCCACGGCAGGCACAATACATATCGAAAAGAGCGCGAAGAGCGCGAAGAGGCGAAGCTTCATGCTTTGCCCTTTTATTGTGTGAGTTGATATGGATTACGGTCGCAAGTGGCCTGTTGGCGACCAGTTCCATCCCTCCGTTGGCCGATGATGCAACGGGAATAGATAAAAATCCTCGAGAAATCCGCTGCTCCTCTCCGGCACGAAAAATATCCCAACGCCTTTTCCTGGCCCGTTGGTGCCGAAGATCTTCGGTCTGAAGAGATCCTGCCTTTTTGCCCTAGACCACCATCTTGCCGTGAGAGACCTTGCCGTGAGAATCTATCTCGCCCCCGCAGATTCGCGTGGAGGAGATTCTGACGTCGTCTTCGGCCATCTGGTACTCAATCCTCACGATCTCAAGGGGGCAGAGGCCGTTTTCCCTCCTGATCTCGTTGATGTTGCAGGCCATCGGCTCCGTCTCCGGAGAGACGACGATCGCGTCGTAGTCTTCCTCGATGGCCGAACCGTAGACGGTGTGAAGCATCTCTATTTCGAACCTTTCCACCCCCAAGTTCTCCTTGAGGGCAGCTTTCAGTTTTCGGACCCTCGTCTCGAAGTCTCGCACCGGGCGGGTTCGCTGACAGGTGGCCATCCTGTCCGACGTTAGGGCGATCACCACCTCACCATCATCACCCGCAACCTCGAAAGCTTTTTTCAAAATAGCGAGATGGCCGTCGTGAATGGGGTCGAAGGTGCCGCCGACTGCGACTTTGGGGGCCATATTGTCGGCAAAGAGGGACGGTCGGTATAAGTAACTAGCGCTTTGGGGCGAGGCCCGCGGCCCCGTGTCATATCAGGGATAGGGGCTGAGTCGATCCTTCGGGCCGGGCCGATCTTTCTTCGGGCAGCGTTCCTCCAGCACCTTGGCGATTATCATATGGGAGCTGCAGAGGGGACAGGGGTCGTGCCCCTCCAGCTTCACCACCTGGGAGTCGATCCCACGGGTTGCCAGCTCCTCTTTGAGGAGGACGACGTCGAAGTGCTGGTCGTATCCGAGGGTAATTATGTCGGGCTTGAGCTCCTCGATAGGCTGGAACATGTCAGTCTCGCTTCCGAGGACGGCTCTATCGACCATCTTCAAAGCTGAAACCATGAGCTGCCTCTGATCCTGGGGGATGATGGGTTTGGGCTTGTGCTTGACGTTGGCGTCCCTTGCCACGATCACCACCAGCTCGTCGCCGAGAGCTCTCGACTGCTCCAGGTACAGCAGATGGCCCGGATGGAGGAGATCAAAGGTCCCCGTTGCCAGAACCCTAATCAAACCAGTCCTCATCGCCCTCCTCGACCTCCACGTCTAGAATGGGAAGATCTCTGGGGCAACCCGTCCTGTCGTAACAGGTCCAGCTTTTCTCGTCGAACGGAGGGCCTGCGATTATGTGGTAGTCGCCGGTCTTGGAGAAGAATATCAGGTCCGCCTGAGAGGGCCGGATGTTGGAAGAGGGATGGCTGTGAACCGATCCTGCGATCCTCATGTTGGGGAGCATGTAAAGCCGCACAAGAGCGCTCTTGCTCGACGATTCGGTTCCCGGAAGCATGATCACCTCTGTGATAACACCGTTCTCGGCCCTGAGAAGACCTGCAAATTCCACGGGCAGAGTCGATCGGGAGGCCTCGAGGATGAAGTACAGCGTGTCCCTGGCTATGCCCTCTACCTCTCTTTTGCGCTTCATCTCCGACACCCTTTCATCTCAAAAAATCTCCCGTTACAAATACCCACCGCCAACCCGACGACGGCGGGATGTCGAGGTCAGATACCTTCCTCGACCTTTTCTATTGCGGGCCTGAGGTGGACGCAATCCCCGGCGATAACCCTCTCGCCCCGGCCGTCGTCCCTTCTCACCAAAAGCGCCCCGTCGGCCTCCAGGGCCTCTGCACGCCCCTCAAACTCGCCGCTCCTGGTCGTTATCCTCACCCTTCGACCCAAAGTCGCGGAGCGGTCCGACCACTCCCCGATGACCCGATCGAAGGATGCCGCCATCTCCCCGCAGGCTCTCTCCACCTCTTCCAAAACTCTCCGGACCAGCTCCAGCCGCAAGACGTCTCTTCCAAGCAACCCGGATATGGACGTGGCCTTCCAGTCTTCAGGGAATGAGTCGGGGTCGAGGTTGGCGTTGATACCGATCCCCACCACGGCGTAGTATAGCGAGTCCATCTCGGCGCCGATCTCGGTCAGAATCCCGCAGACCTTCCTCTCTCCCACCATTAGGTCGTTGGGCCACTTGATCCCCACCCCGAGGCCGTAGAGGGCCTCGAGGGCTCTTGCCACGGCGACTGCGGCAGCGACGTTCACCCTGAAGGCGAGGGATGGAGGGATTTTTGGCTTCAAGATCACGCTAATCCAGACTCCGCCCTTGGGGGAATGCCAGGACCTTTCCATCCTGCCCCTGCCGACGGTCTGGACCTCGGCAACGACCACGGTCCCGTTCTCTGCCGAGGGCGCGATCTTCTTCGCCTCGGCGTTGGTGGAGACGAGGGACGGGTAAGAGAGCACCGTCCTTCCCACGAACTTCGTTTCGAGGCCTGCTTTGACGAGATCCTCGCTGAGAAGGTCTGGCATGGATGCGAGCCTGTAGCCCCTTCTCGAGGCCTCTATCTCGTACCCCTCGGCCCTGAGCGACTGGACGGCCTTCCAGACGGCGGCCCGGCTGATCCCAAAGGATTTTGCCAACTCCTGGCCGGAGGTCCGGGACCCGAGCCTTTGGATCAGCGCTCTCTTGATCTCTTCCCTGCTCAAGGGGCGACCTACTCCTCGGATGCGGGAGTTTCGTGATGGGCCATGTAGGCTCCCACGGCCGCGGATATGGCCGCGACCTTCCGGGTGTCCGCGCCCAGGGCCGAGGCCAGGGAGAGCCCTTTCTCGTACTCGGATTCAGTGACCTTCTTCACCTCTTCCATTATCGCCTCTTCCTTGAGGAAGTTGGTGTTGATGTCGCCCCGCCTGAACCTCTCGTTCCGCAGGACCGCCACGTGGAAGTTTATGTTGGTCTTGACACCGGTGACAATGTACTCGTAAAGGGCCCGCTCCATCCTCGCGATCGCCTCCTTTCGGTCCCTGCCCATGGCCACGACCTTGGATATCATCGAGTCGTAGTAGGGCGGGATCACAAAGCCCGCGTAGACGCCGCTGTCGACCCTTATGCCGGGACCGCCCGGGCTTCTGTACCTCTTTATTCTCCCGGGCGCAGGCGCGAAGTCGTTGAGGGGGTCCTCGGCGTTGACCCTGCACTCGATGGCCCAGCCCCTGATCTCGATCTCGTCCTGGGAGTAGGCTAGAGGCTCCCCGGCGGCGATCCGGATCTGCTCTTTCGCGAGGTCGACGCTGGTGACCATCTCGGTGATGGGATGCTCGACCTGGAGCCTGGTGTTCATCTCGAGGAAGTAGTAGTCGCCCCGCGAGTACATGAACTCGACAGTGCCCGCGCTCCGGTAGTCGATGGCTTCTGCGGCCCGCACCGCGATCGACCCCATCTCCTCCCGCAGCTCTGGCGTCATTATCGGCGAGGGCGACTCCTCGATCAGTTTCTGGTGACGCCTCTGGATCGAGCATTCCCTGTCGGAGACGTGGATGGTCTTGCCCTTGGAGTCGGCCAGGATCTGAAACTCGATGTGTCTTGGGTCTGCCAGGTACTTCTCGACGTAGACGGTCTCGTCACCGAAGGCGGATTTGGCGATCGACCTCGCCGAGTTCAATGCGGGACCTAGATCCTTGTCGTTCATCACGATCTTCATGCCGATCCCGCCGCCACCAGCGGCCGGCTTCAGCATCACCGGGTAGCCGATGGACTCCACCAGCTCTATTGTCTCCTTTGGGTCTTTGATCCCTCCTTCGCTTCCCGGGATGATGGGAACGCCCGCATTCTTCATGATCTCTCTTGCGGCGATCTTGCTTCCCATCTTGTCGATGGATTCACTGGTGGGTCCTATGAAGACGATGCTGTTCTCTTCGCAGGCCCGGGCGAACTTGGGGTTCTCCGAGAGGAAGCCGTACCCGGGATGGATCGCCTCTGCCCCAGTCTGCTCCGCCGCCTCCAGGATCTTGTTGATCCGAAGGTAGCTTTGCGACGCCGGCGAGGGTCCCACGAAAACCGCCTCGTCGGCGTACTTGGCGAAGAGGGCGTTCCGGTCGGCCTCGGAGTACACCGCGACGGTGGAGATGCCAAGCTCACGGCAAGCTCTCATGATCCGTATGGCGATCTCTCCACGGTTGGCGATCAGAATCTTCTGGAACATCGTCGGAGGTTTGGTGGACCGAGGCTAAAAACCTTTGGCGAACTCTGGGAAGAAGAATTTAATAACCTCAGATCCTGAGACTAAAAGGCATGAAACCGAGGGAGATGTCTGGGGAGGAGTGCGAGGAAATGCTCGCGAAATCCAGGTTCGGGAGGGTCGGCCTATCTATTGGCGATCAGCCTTACGTCGTGCCGATGTCTTACGTCTACGCCGACGGCGTCATTCTCTTGCATTCCGGCCTTCGGGGAAAAAAGCTAGACGCGGCCAGGGATAACCCGAGGGTCTGTTTTGAGGTGGACTCTGTCGAGAAGGGCAGGTGGAAGAGCGTCATAGTCTTCGGAAAGGCTCGTCTATCTCAAGACGTCGACGCGAAAGAGAGGCTCTTTGAAATATTCACCAAAAGCGAGATGAGCGGCCACGGTGGGAAGAGCTTCCGGAGGGAGGACGTGGAGAAGATGCCGCTGGTGATCTGGGAGATCGAGATCGAGGAGATGACCGGACGCGATGGCGTATGGTAGACCTTCCCGCCCGAAGCTGAAGGGAAAAAAACAGAAAAAGAGGCCATTTTCGCCATGACCGCGATCAAGTGGACCGAGAAGTACAGGCCCAAAAGCCTGAAAGAGGTTCTGGGTAACGGCAAGGCCGTCTCAGACCTGGAGGCCTGGGCCCGGGCCTGGGAGAGGGGCGTGCCCGAGAAGAGGGCGGTCGTCCTCTACGGTCCCGCCGGGGTGGGGAAGACCTCTGCCGCCCTGGCCCTGGCCGAAGAGCTCGGCTGGGACCAGATCGAGATGAACGCGAGCGACAGCAGGACCGCCGCCGCCATTCAGAAGGTGGCGGGTGCAGCATCCAAGATGATGACCTTCTCCGGCAAAAAGAGGCTCGTCATCCTGGACGAAGCCGACAACCTCTACGGGTCTGCGGACCGGGGCGGTTCTGCGGCGATGCTGAGGCTCGTTAAAGAGACCGACCAACCGGTGATATTGATCGCCAACGACTACTACGGCATCTCCAAGCCCCTGAGGGAGGCGACCCTCGGCATTCAGTTCAGGAGCATCAGGAAGAGCACAGTGGCCTCGGTCCTGAAGGATATATGCCGGACCGAGAAGGCAGGTTGCACCCCGGAGATGATCGAGGAGATCGCTGAGATGGCGGGAGGAGATCTTCGAAGCGCCGTAAACGACCTTCATGCAGCCCTGGAGGGCGCCATCGAGTTCGGCGAGGTGGCGACCAGCGTTCGGGACTCCAAGTCCTCGATCTTCGAGGGGGTCGCCAAGATCCTGCGAGGCTCCAGCGCCTCCGAGGCGGTCAAAATTGCCTGGTCCCTGGACGAGAGCCCCGAGGACCTGGTCCACTGGATCGACGAGAACCTGCCCCTGGTCTACAAACCCTCCGACCTCGCTTCCGGCTATGATAGGTTATCGAGGGCCGACGTCTTTCTCGGAAGGGTCAGAAGGCGGCAGAACTACGGCCTTTGGCGGTACGCCTCCTTCATGATGACCGGGGGGGTCCAGGCTGCTCGGACTGAGAAGAAGGGCGGCTACATCGCCTTTCGGCCGCCGGGCTACTGGAGGAGGATGGGCCAGACCCGGGGTGCAAGGCAGGTCCGGGACTCGGCGGCCAAAAAGATCGGGGTGCATTGTCACATAAGCTCCCGCCAGGCCAAGGCCGAGATGATGGGGTTTTTCGGACTTCTTTTGAAAGAGCCCGAGAAGGGGCCGAAAGTTGCGGCCCTTCTCAACTTCTCCATCGAGGAGATCGCCCTCCTCATGGGGACGAAGCCCACCACCAAGAAGGTCTCAAAGATTTACGAGGCGGCCCAGGAGCTTCTCGAAGAGGAGAGGGTCTCGGAGATAGAGATCGCCTGGGGCGGATCTAAAAAGCTGGAAAAGGCTCAAAACGATGGTCCTGACGCAGGCTCGATGATCACCGAGCCGGAAGAGGAGACGGTCGAGGAGGAAGGACAAAAAGAGGCCCGATCCTCCACGGACCCCGGCCAGGGCACCGAGCCGACGGAGCCTGAGAAGGACGATCGTCAGAAGTCCCTCTTCGACTTCTGACGGGATAGAAAAAATTTTTGTTTGGTTTCGTTTCTCAGAAGGTCTTCAGCTCGCCTTTCATCAGCTTCTCCTGGATCACCAGGATGTCGTCGAGCCACTGGTTTGCGATCTCTTCGGCCTCGGACTGGACCTGGGCGAAGTTCGCGCCATCCTTCACCGTCGTCTGGATGCTGAGCATGTGGGGCTCGTCGATCGGCTTTCCGATCTGGGATAGAATTCTGACGTAGACCTCGCCGACGTCGTCCACCTCGGCCACGATCTTGTTTGCGATCTGGGTCGAGAGGAGGTTGTAGATCTTGCCGACGTGCCTTATCGGGTTCTTGCCGGAGGTCGCCTCCATGCTCATGGGACGGTTGAGGGTGATGAGGCCGTTGGCCCGATTTCCCCTGCCCACGGAGCCGTCGTCGCCCATCTCCGCGGAGGTTCCAGAGACGGTGAGGTAGACGGATCCCGACTCGGGGTCGTCGGCGACGTTCAACTGAACTTTGACCTCCCTTTTCGCGCAGGAGCAGACGTTCTCCTCGATCTCGCGGACGATCTCCTGTTTCGTCTCCATGTAGTCGTTCAGGTCGTCCAGGTGCTTTCCGACCATGGCGCAGGCCACTGTGAGGTTTATCGAGTCGCCCGACCTCATGGCCATCACCTTGACGTCCTCGCCGATGGCCGGTATCCTCCTCTTAAGCTCCATGAGGAACTTCTCGGTGTTGTAGACGACGGTCTCGGTCTCGGAGAAGGGGGCGTAGCCGACGCCAAAGGAGGTGTCGTTGGCGCCTGGCACTTTCCTCTTGAAGACGTCCTGAAGGTCGGAGGAGCCGGTCCCGATCTTGCAGTCGAGGATTACGTGGTCGCTGACGTCGATGTTGCAGAGGACATCTTTAAGGTACTCCTTGGCGGTCCTTCTGGCGATGACGTCCACCGGGATCTCCTCGTCGCCGAAGAACCTGGTGGCCCTCCCCGAGAGGAGGATGTACATCGGCTGGATGATCTCGCCGCCTTTGAAGGCGGGCCTGGACCTGCCGGCCACGAGCTGCGTCTCGTCGGTGTTGTGGTGGAGGACGGTACCGATCCGCTTGGTGTACTCGTGGCAGAGGGCGCAGCTGATCGACTCTGCCAGGCCGTCGGCGATGCTGTCGGGGTGGCCTATCCCCTTCCTCTCCACAAGTTCGATCATCTGCTCTTCGATTGGCTGCTGGCTTATCTGCTCGACCTTGATATTTCTCGTCATGCCCCTTTCCTCAATAAGTGTCTGAGGGGCCTGAACGGATCGATCACATATTAAAACTTCGCAGCGGGGAGAGAAAAGGGAAGAGCAAGGGTGAGAGCAAAAGGGGTAAATCTCGCCCTGCAAACCCGGAGCTCATGCGACTGGTTTACATGGCCGGGAAGGGGGGCGTCGGAAAGAGCGTCTGCTCGGCGGCGACGGGCATCTGGGCCTCCCAGGGAGGAAATAAGACCCTCGCCTTCTCGATGGACCCCGCTCACTCCCTCTCAGACATTCTCGAGGTCGAGATAGGAAATAGACCCACGCCCATAGGCGAAAACCTCGACGCCGTGGAGCCGGACCTCATGGCCGAGGCCGAAAAGTTCTACTCGAGCTACAGGAGCCTATTTCGCGCGCTATTCGAGATGTTCCAGTTCGAGGTGCGGCCCGAGGACTTCGGCGTGGTTCCCGGCGTCGGCGAGCTGATCTTCATGGACCGGCTATACGATGTCTACATGGAGGGGAAGTACGACGTCGTCGTCATCGACTCCGCCCCCACGGCTCTCGTCCTCCCGCTCCTGAAGCTTCCGGACGTCACCACCGGGGTCGTCACAAGGCTCCTCGGTATGAAGTCACGGTGGACCGGGATCTTCAACATGCTTGAGCCTGGCTTTGGCGACTCGGTCGTGACAGAAGTGAGGCGCCTCCGCACAAAGGCCGAGACGATGAGAAACGCCCTCATCGACCCCGAGGTCACCACCATATCCGTCGTCCTCATCCCGGAGAAGGCGGCGGTGCTGGAGAGCGAGCGGCTTATCAAGACCGTCGAGGCTCACGGCGTATCCGTCGACTCGATCATAGTCAATCACGTGATGGAGGCTTGCGACTGCGACTACTGCCGCCGCCGGGCGGCCTCGCAGAAGGGCTATATCGAGGAGATCAAAACCAAATTCGGCGACAAGCAGATCGCGCTCCTCCCCTCCTACAGCGAGGAGGTGAAGGGCGAGGGGCTCGCGCGGGTGGCGCGGGACCTATACGAGAAGGGGCAGCTGAAGCTTTAGGCGGGCCGAATTTCGGCCCCCAACTTCGTAAAAAGGATCGGGACCTGGGCGCGGAGGGTGTCGCGCATCGGGGCAGATTTTTGGGGTGGATATATCCTATGACAATTTTTGTGATGGTTTTTGAAGCTTCGTGATTTTTGCTGAAATGCACGAACTCTCCGAATCTTTCTTGCGGAGCAAGTTGTCGATGTTTCAATAAGTCATCATCAAGGTTTCCGAAAAGGATTTATACTGCTCATCGTTTGAGTAGTTCGGAGGTCATGAGCAAAATATCGTCTTGAGGGAGACGATAAACCAATGGGAATCTGTCGGAGGGAGGTTAAAGTAGAGTGTCAATCAGTTGCAGATATGTAGTAACTAGGACATTTAAGAAGACGGCTATTAAGAAAGAGATTATGAATATTTATCTTATTATCCTGCTTAGCTTCTGCTTCGTCTCTCCAATAATAGGAAGCGAAGAACAAATAAGCAACTACGAAGCTCTCGATAACCCAATATGGCATGACTGCGGAGGAAGTAACTGGCATCCGGATTCTGAAGTAGGTCACGAAAATGTTTTAAAATCTGGCCCGATTGAATGCACAGGGATTAGCGCAATTTGCACAAATGTGACGGGACCTGCAAATATAAGTTTCTGGTGGAGATCTGATTCAATCAACCAGATGGCCGGTCAACTTTCCTTTTTGGTTGACGACACGAGGTACGTTTGCGATTCCACAGGTTGGACTCCATTTTCCTATCAAATTACGGATGACCAAACATATGAGTTAATTTGGGAGTTCCGTAAAATTAGGTGCTACCCAAAAAATAACGTTGCAGGGTGGATCAGCGATTTATATATCGAATATGGAGACTCTACAATTCCACATGGTTTTAAAACATCTATCTCTGAAACTGCAACGTTGTCTTCGAATATCACAATAGTTCCAGCCAGCATTACGATATTAGCATCAGAGGTTACGATATCGCCCAAGAACATCACGATGAACCCTGACGAGGTTACGATATCGCCCAAGAACATCACGATGAACCCTGACGAGGTTACGATATCGCCTAAGAACATCATAATGATCCCAGACGATATTATGATGGTATATAAGAACAATATGATAAATCCTTCTACCAATATAGTAACTATTTTTGATAATATTGGTATAACTAATTCAAATGAAGTTGTCATTGTTGATGACAGCTTTCCAGAAGACAATTCTGAATTACATAAATGGAGGACCATTGAGGCAGGATTAAATGATGCATACAATAACGGAATTTATAAACTTCTAATCAAAAACGGAGACTATCCTCTGAATGAATCCATATATGTGTATAAACCGATTTGGATGGAAGGGGAAACAAAAGATGGAGTTAACATATATCCTTGCAACACTAAGGTAGGTATAAGAATATCATCCGATAAATGCGTAGTTAGAAATTTATCACTTAATCGATTTGGATTGTGCATGGATGTGATCCATTCCAACGACTTGATATTGAGCGACAACAACTTTGAAGGAATAGATGGGATATATATAATAAATAGCACGAACGTTTGGGTTATGAATAGCTCTTTTATAAATTGTATACTTCCACTATTACTAAAATCATCTGGAAATATAGTTATGGACATGAATAATGTTTCGGGATGTTGTAATGGCATATGCATTTTAAAATCTGCAGATGTATTTATTAGTAATAATGATCTAACTGACACGCAGAAAAAGGGTATATTGGTGAATGAATCGTCCGAGATTAATATAGTTTATAATAACTTAAAATCTAGTAATAATGGGTGGATTGAGATCGATAATCATAAGACCGTTTCTATCGACTGTAATTGGTGGAAAGAAAATAATTGTACATGCGGAAATGCAGGTTATTTATGTGATACGCCTTGCAAGGTAAATTGTTCAGATAATTATGTGCTTTTGGATTCTCACCCATATTATATTAAATATGGCTGGATTGTTGATAAATAGGTGATCTCGATGGTGACGCAAGTTATGAAAATAACTTTATACATGTTAATGCTAGGTTTAATTTCTTTGTCTACTTGCTTATCTGAACAACCCGCATCTTCTCTTGGGAGCGAAATCGTTAGTGAAGTCACAACCATCGGGACTGGACCCGTGAGTGAATCACCAGGTGAACCCTCACTAGGTGAACCCTCACTAGGTGAACCCTCACTAGGTGAACCCTCACTAGGTGAACCCTCACTAGGTGGAACTGAAGGTACAAATAATCATTATTCGTCCGGTGGGAGGGCTTCAACGCCATACACTTCAGATATATATATTAAAAAATCGCTTGATTGTGATAATACCTATGAAGTAGGGGATAATATAACAGTCGTTTTGAGTATTTTCAGCAATAATCCTACGGGCAGTGTATCAGATCTCCGTGTGACAGATCCTTTGCCCGATGAATTCAATATTATTGGTAACTATTCAGCCTCCTTTCCAAGATACTCGAATCAAGCGTAAAAATAGATGACGATATATTCTTGAATAATAGTTAAACTTGACCGAAAACTTTA
>Ga0268282_1000676_pt1 | contig 16675 bp, 14 predicted proteins | sample saktaG_12_FD_190133 | JGI IMG/M metagenome (GOLD analysis project Ga0268282, IMG submission 190133) | Saline water microbial communities from Sakinaw Lake, British Columbia, Canada - sak_2011_5_24_120m | ecosystem: Environmental > Aquatic > Non-marine Saline and Alkaline > Saline ...
GGGCCGCGGCGGCAAGCGGCACCACCTTGCGAGTCACCAGGATTTCTTCGGTAATTAGCTTTGGATCGCTGCCGCAGCTTTGGAACAGATTGATCAGTTTTGAATTGTCCTGATTGTTTGTCCAGGATGTGAGTGAAACATCTTTGTAGAGTTGATAATAGGTGTTGTAGAAACCGGCTGCTTTTTCTGTCGTGATTTTCAAATGCCTTGCAAAAGGTATCGGCATCGAGCAGCTAAAGCCTCCACTGGATATGAAAGAATGTGTCACCAGGGGAAAAACAAAAGGCCGGTGTAGGCCGCTGAAGAATTCTCTGGCCTCGGACTCGATACGAGGCGTCTTTTCATTGTCGAAATAAAATCTGAGCTTGCCCCAGTGTAAATTGCGCCCGCTGCCGGTAAACCAGAGGTTATAAACACAGCCGGGACCGTCTTGGTCAAAGATAACGTGCTTGCCTTTCTCGTCAATGTAGAGCTGAGAGTAAGTCCCTTCAAAGCCGTCGTCATTACCGCCGGTCCGGTCGTAGCTTGAGAGGTAATACGACTCTGCATTGGGATAGATATAAGGCAGCGACGATAGATTATCATAGAATTCCAGGCCAACCGGCTGGGCCTGCACATTGCCGGCAAAAATCGCCAGGCAGGCGGCTAAACCAATAATTTTATTAATCATATTTCACCCGATATTATCAATCTCAACGTACTCGGCTATTTACTATATCCTATTAACATTCAAGATATGCACAATACAAAAGTGGGCCTTTCACTGCTTCGCTGTCGCGCCGGTCAGCAGGGTTACGTTGCTCTTAGTGAAGAAACCGTCGAAGTCGCCGTAACGATGTATGTATTCGTTTACCAGCAGCGTATTTTCGAATGGGCAGGAAAATATCTGCTTCAATCCTTCCGGGGGGGATCCGATCAGGTCGATCAGGAAGCTCATGCCGCTGCTGTTCAGGGCAGAAACAGTTTCCTCGATCTCTTCGGTCCAGAAAGCCATGTGATGCACCCTCGGTCCGTAATTATGCACAAACTTCTCGGTCGGGCCCGATTTCTCATCGTCGACGTATGGAGATATGCCTGATGTGAATACCATGGCAAAATCTTTGGACGATAACCTGGCGACGTTCGTGATTGAGTTGAACACTTTGACATAGATTGCAAAGTCGAAATTGTAGTTGGTCAGCTTCATGAACTCAATTACCGCCGCATCTCTGTCTTCTGCCCTGACTCTCGTCGCCGTGTGGTCCAGTTCCTTGATGTTTTCTGTGGCTGAACCATCGGGCTTCTGGAATAGCCAGTCCAGCGGCGTGGAATCCGTTGAAGCATATTTGCCTTTACTCTGGTGCCATTGAATAATACCGATAGAGTTGCCCGTATAGACGGACGGAACGCTTTGTATGAAAGAGAAATTGTCCGTATTGATAATATCCTCTGTAAGAAACTCAATACCTCTTTGCTTCTGGATCGAAACGTATCGTTCGATATTTGTCGTCTCGAACACGAATGTTTCCAGCCGCGTGTTCGGAATGTGCCCGGATTTGGGAAACCGGTTCAATATCGAGAAGGGATTTTCTCTCTTGCGCGACCTGATAAGAAAATCGGCGGAACCCCCGGTCTTGAGAACCACGGTACGAAAGTCGGAATCCTCGAACGCCTCGGTGACATTTAGCCCGGTGAATCTCAGAAACTCTTCGACAGCGGCTTTTTGCCTGCCCGGCTCGGTATTAATAATCACGTTGTTAAGACCGCTCACAAGACCGTCCAGACCGAGTTTCCGTCTTTCCTCAAGAACGACCTCGACCTCTTTTTGAAGGTACGCATCGTTATTCTCAAAGTCATGGTAGTCCATTCCTCCGCAGCCGGGACATTTATCGTCAATTGAATGAAGGTGAACCTTCTTACATTTCGGACATATCAGCTTTTTCATTTTGTTGCCTCTAACCTGTCCATTTTTCCAAATCACCGCGTCATCAATGCAAAGCCCCTCAACTCTGTGCAGCAACCAGTTTAAGCCCAACTGTTTATCTCTTCAACTTTTTTCTTTATTCGCTCGGTCGATCCCGCGTTTCCCCGCAGGATGAAGTTTGATATGAGGCCGTCGGCCGGCTATAATGTTCGCAGGTTTAGAAAGATTCGGATTCACTTTAAGAACGGCTGCGAACATGAGAGCATTAGTATATGGCGGCGGGGCAGTAGGACTTGGGCTGGCAAGCTGTCTGCTGAAATCCAACTCCCGGGTCGATATTATTGCACGAGAAAAAACGGTCAGGTCTCTGCGGAAAGACGGCCTTGCCCGAACGGGGATTTTCGGGGAATATCACGCCGGGCCGTCGGAATTCGGTTGCTGCGCTTCGCTGGATGAGTTCGACAAACAAGCCTGCGATTACATTCTTGTTTGCACCAAATCTTTCGATTCATTCGAAGCTGCGAAAGACCTCAGCGAACATAAATCCCTGTTTTCTGAGAGAACGAAAATCGTGCTGTTCCAGAACGGATGGGGCAACGCAGAGGCGTTCACATCCTTTTTCGAGAAGGCAACCGTTTACACGGCACGTGTCATTACGGGATTCCGGCGACACAGACCCAATGAGGTGGAAATCACGGTCCATGCCGACTCGATTCATATCGGCAGTTTATTCGACGCCGGCTTGCCGGCCGTTCAGGATTTGGCTGAAGCGATAAATATAGGAGGTATCCCCTGCGAAACAACCGGCCGGATCGGCAGAGATATCTGGGCCAAAATGCTTTATAATTGTGCCCTGAACCCGCTCGGCGCGATTCTCGATGTCCCATATGGGAAATTGGCCGAACAAGAATTTACGCGAGCGGTCATGGACGGCATTGCCGGGGAAGTCTTTGCCGTGATGACAAAGGCCGGCTACGAAACCCACTGGGAATCGGCGAAGGATTTTCTTGAGGTCTTTTATGGCAAGCTCGTGCCCGATACGGCCGAGCACAAATCCTCGACCCTACAGGACATAGTTGCGAAAAAACCTACCGAAATCGACGCCCTGAACGGAGCCGTAATCAGATTAGCCGAAACCTTTGCCATCCCCGTCCCATGCAATTCTGTCGTCTATAACATAGTCAAGTTCATCGAAGCCCGAAGCCGTTAACGCCTAATTTCAGAACAGCATTTGTCTTAGTTCTCGCCGGCCGTGCCTGATCACATCAGATTTCTATCTTCACTGAGCAATAAAATTTCAAAAAAAATGGAAATTCCAGGTTTTATCTGGATAGAACTTAATTTTAGCCGTATTTTATAGGACGTTGAGGAAGGTGGCAAGTTGAACTTAAAGAAAGTGGGAATGGTTAATTCGCCATCTTCGGCGTGTCGTACTTTCATGGCGGATAAGGATTTTCTGTTCATATTGCACAGGAGGCAAAAATGAAATACTTCAAATTATTCCCCACATTGTTGATATTGATTCTGGCCTTTTTTCTTATAAGTGATTCGTATTTATTTGCCGCTGAGACATTTTGGGATGATTTCGACGGCAATAGCCTGGATCCGGCAAAATGGGGCTATCAGGATCGTAACTGGCCTATCGGCCAAACCTGGTTCAGGGAAGCCCCTACCGTTTCCGGAGGCATAGCAACGTTTGAGCATCATACATACAATCCATACGACCCGGGCAACTCCTGCCTCGGCCATGAAATCTACACGTACACTTCATTTTCGCGCGGCCCGGGATTTGGTATAGAAGTGCGAGTGAGACTCAGATCGCCTATATCCAGCGGTCTGGTATCATCTGTTTTTGGGTATACGGATAATGCCATGCCGTATGGCAGTCCGGTCTGGTCGGATGAGGTTGACTTTGAATTCCTGTCGAACCAGGTCAACAATCCACCCGAAAGCATTGGGCATCGGGTCTTTGTTGCGTCCTGGAATGATTTCGGAGCGCCCGGAAGCGGCTATTACGACTCGGTTCATCACTGGGGCGAAAATCCCTTAGTTCCAACGTTGGACCTGACCGAATTCAATACCTTCAAAATTCTTTGGTCGGCCGATTCCGTGCAGTGGTATTGGGACCCGGATCAAATCCGCGGACAGAACCTTTTTCCGGATATACTTATATCAGAAACTTCCAGTGTCATACCGGATGAACCGCTTACGCTGCGAATGAATTTCTGGGCATCGACCTCTGACTGGCCGCTCGCGTGGGACATTGGCATGCAGCCTACTTCCAATCCGGCTGATGATATCGTTTGCTATTATGATGTTGACTACATTGGAACTATGCAAATCCCGGCACCCGCAAGCCTGGTGCTGGTCGCTATTGGTTTGCTTTCATTACGCCATATAAGGCGATTGAGATATTAAATCTTAGTGCAGCTTGAAAATAGATACCTATCTCCAAACTAATCGCTCTTGTAATTAAAGTAAGCAAGGTAACGTTCATAATTCCAATGAATGTGACATAATCAAGAAACTCGAGTTTCGACAATTTCTTTTCCGCAGTGTGGGCACCGTGACGTTTTTTGCCGCTGGCTCATCTCTTCGACGAAGCCCGCTCCGAGAATACCCGTCGGCAGAGCAAACATTCCTATCCCGAGAACCGCGATGAAGGACGCCATCAACTTTCCGAGCCCGGTGACCGGGTATACGTCACCGTATCCCACAGTTGTTAACGTGGCTGTGGCCCACCACATAGATGCCGGAATACTCGAAAAAACTTCCGGCTGAACGCCGTTTTCCGCATAGTACAGCATGGAGGCAGCGACAATTACGAGCAATAGAAGAATAAACAGCGAGCATACGAGTTGTTCCTTTTTCGCCACCATAACTCGCTGCAGCATCTGCAGGGACTGAGAATATCGTCCAAGCTTGGCAACACGGAATATACGCATCATTCGCAGGATTCTGAGGAAACGCAAATCGATACCGGTAAAGGGCAGATAAAACGGAAGAATGGCGAGCAAATCCACTACGGCCAGCGGCGTAACCATGAATCTCAGCCGTCCGCTTACAGGCTTTTGGTATGTCGGTATTTCGACACTTGACCAAACACGCGCAACGTATTCCAGCGAGAATATTATTACCGAGACAAATTCAAAGATACTGAACAGCCAAGGAACGAAAGCCTGAATATTTTTGACAGATTCCAGAATAAGGGCGACAACATTCAAGCTGATCAGCGTGACGATGAATATGTCGAAGGCTTTGCTAAAGCTGTCACCCGGCTTGGCAACATCTACTATTTCGCGTACACGCTTACGCAAATTCATACAAGGTCTCCATTGACTGGATAAGTCACCTCGCTTCTATTACATCAACTAAATATCACGATACTTAAGTCGCGGAGGCAGTAACTTGATACCTCTGCGGAATAACGCCATGTTGATAAATCGACATAGAATATAACCGATCTGAAGTACAACATCAAGGCGGATCTTTTTGGCCTTAAGAGGTTGTTTTCGCGTCTTAGCTTTGCAGATAGATTTCTATCCTGCGGGGGGCATGGAATTGGCTTTCGATACCATTTACAAACAACGCCGACCCGCTGGAAGTCTAACGGCGCCTTGGCTTATCAGAAATGTTTCGTCGAACTCCCTGCTGAAGTTACTATGTGCACACGAGATTCTCCTGCGCCTTCTTGTGCATGGTGATATCCCGGAAGCTCCAAATCTGTACAGTACCCGTTCCTTCTCGGATCAAAGGCGTAGAATGTATTTCCAGAACCTTGCCTTTCTTCAAGTACAGGACGTCGAGACTCTGCTCACGGATAAGATCGGGAGCCTGCAGCTTCTCAAGAAACGCCGGCGGATCCTTCAGCCTGGAGCTAATATGTTCGAACAATCTCTCTTTATCCGGCTGCTGAACCAGCTCTTCGGGAATATCCCAAAGCTGTGCAAATCGCTTGTTCATGCGGCTCACCCGGCCTTTTTCATCGATCACCAGAATCCCGTCTGAGGTGGATTCAAGAACTCCTCTCAGCAGGTACTCGCTTCTGTGTAATTGTTGCTGTACTTCTTTGAGGCTTGCCAGCTCCTTTTGTGCAGTGACATCGTAAAGGACACCCTGAAATCCGCTAATCTCGCCTTTGATGTTCTTGGTGCAGGTCGAAAAGAGAGTCACGAACAGTCTCCGGCCGTTGGCGGTTTTCAAATTCAACTCCTTGACCACCATGCTTGTGTTCTTTGACCGGTCCAAAAGCTGTTCTCGCTCCTGAGGATTATTCCAAAACCGCTCCGGCAAAAACGGCTTGTTTATCAACTCGTCCGGGTCGGTCATATCCAGCAGTTTCATGAATGCAGGATTAACGTAGGTTGTATTGTGATGCAGATCGATAGTATAGATACAATTGCTGGACTCACTCATAAGCCTGAAGTAGCTCTCTTCTTCTTCCTGTAGTCTGGTCTTGATGGCTTTCAGGATATCCGTTTGAGTTATCACTCCGCGTAGAGTCTCATCATCCATAACGACGAGCCGACGAATTCCTATCCTTTCCAGCAATTTGTTGGCGCTTAGAACTGAGCAATCGGGAGAGACGGACACAACCGGAGAAGACATCACTTTTTTCAACCTGGTCTGAGCCGGATTGCGTTTCATCGCAACGACTCTTTTAAGAAGGTCTCGTTCCGTAAAGATCCCCACGACAGCATCCTTTTCCATAGCGACCAGACAGGATATGTCATTAGAAGCCATTAGCTCAGCCGCCTCTTTGACGCTCGCGGAACTGGTTATAACGGCCACATTACTCGTCATTATTCCCGACACTTCCTGCGAGATGGAATAAGATGCCAGAGCTTGAACCATGTCGGTTTGTGTTATGATGCCGACGAAGCGTTCGTCCTCCATAACCACAAGTCGCCTGATGTTCTCGGCTTCCATGATTTTGCTGGTTTCCATGACCGAAAGATCGCAAGGAATACTCCGGACAGGGCAAGACATAATTTGTTTGACTATCATCTTACGGAAATCATTTCCGCCGGTGACGGCTCTTTTCAGGATGTCCGTCTCTGTAACAATTCCTGATAAACGCCCATTTTCTGTAACAATAAGACAGGATATTTTGTTACTCGACATTATCCTTACGGCCGAGACTACAGTGCTTTGCGGACTGATAGCGGCGACATCTCTACTCATTATATCCCCGGCCTTCAGCCAGACCCGTGAGGCAGTTTTCAGAGCAGTAGAGCAAGTATCTCTAATCTGGCTTTCGGCCAATTCAACGGGAAGTGTTCTGACCATGTTTTCTGCCATTGTGCTCTCCAGTTTTTTTCGAAAGCCTATCATTTTTTTATCGATGACATCTATAAAGAGCCGTGTGTCCGATATGATGCGGATTTAACCGTCATTGCAGCGTTATAGCCAATCGAAGAATCTCTCGCACATTTAATGCTCTAATTCCATATCGGCTATTAGTAATTATTATATAATGTAATAAGCTTTTCCCCTCTCAAAATACGTATTTATACGTATATGCTGATCGGGACGGGGGCAAAAGCTCGGAAGTGAAACAGATGAAAGATTCCGCCCGTTCTATTCTACTGCTAATAGCTCTAAGGTGATGGTAGTATGGAAATCTCGCACAAGAAATTTATTGTCTGTCAACCGTATGGAATGTTCGAGCGTCCTATCTGATATCGTGACGTTTAGGTTGGGTTCGCAGTGTGCCCGGAACAAGCTGAGTGAAAGGAGCATTAATAATGACGGCAGTGCAACGTTTGTTTTTGGGGTGGGTGGTTTTGCTGGTGTTCGTTGCCGGAGGATTTGCGGCAGATGCCGGTAGAAGGGAAAAGGTCGATGAGTTGATCGGCAAGCTTGGGCAGGGAGACTGGCAGAACGCGGTCGATGCTCTTGTACAAATCGGAGAGCCTGCGGTCGAACCTCTTATCCGTACGCTGCAAGACAGAAGCATCAAGCCCTGGAGCGTTCACGCAAGGGCTGTGGATATTTTGGCGAAGATTAGATCGCAGCGGGCTGTTGAAGCAGTGGTTAAGTCGGTCGAGGATACCGGATTGAATCAGTATGTTCGCGGCTCGGCCGTCCTGGCCGTGGCGAAGCTGAAACCAAAAGAAGCTGCCGAGGTACTTTCCCGGGTATCGAGAGATAAAAATCAGTTTGTCCGGTGGAAATGCGCCCAGGCTCTTGGTATGCTTGGTGATAAGAAAGGGGCCGACGCCCTCGTTCGGGCACTCAGTGACGAGGACCAATACGTTCGCGCAGCAGCCGCACGGTCGCTTGGCCAGATCAAAGCTGAGAATGCCGCCGAGAGTCTCATCGGTGCCCTGAAGGACGAAAGCTGGCTCGTCCGGCTCAATTCGCGTGAAGCTCTACTTCAAATCGGCGAACCGGCCGTTGAGCGGCTCATCGCGGCATTGAAAGACAAAAACAGTCGTGCCCGCTGGCAGGCGGCGTGTGTACTGGGAAGAATCAAAACCGAAAAAGCGATCGAGCCGTTAATCAAAGCGTTGGCGGATGCCGATTGGATGGTCCGCGATGAGGCGGCTGTCGCTTTGACAAAGATAGATTCCGAGAAGGTTATCGAGCCGCTCAGCGATGCTCTGAAAAATAAGGCCGGTCATGTTCGAGAGCAGGCGGCCTGGATACTGAACCAAATTAAATCGAATAGAGTTACCGAAGATAAGCCGAGCCCGGCCAAAGCTTCAGGAAAAATGCCTCCCGATCAGATTTATTGTGGTCAGAAGGAGTATCCCTGCTATCCGGCGACGCTCGATACCAAGCCGGATATTCCTTCGCCGCATACAACATTAGAAACAGTTGAAGTCGTAACGGCTTTTATGAAAGATGGAAAATATGCGATTGTCCCGGTGACAGTTGAGAACGGCAAGCCTTTGAATTACAAACAGAATCAGTGGAGCAAAGGCCGGCAGCTTGAAATCGATGCCGGCGACTTTCCCGCACTGGCCCGAACCAGCCTTCACTCGGAGGCAGAATTGAGCCGGACAAAAATAATAGCGGGCCGGTCCATCGTGGAAATCGCCGAGATAGGCCGGCCTGGAAGGTCGTCCGGTGCCGGATTCATGTCTGACGATGAAGATGTTATCTCCGTCCTTAAGGGTGATAACCGCCTGGTCGAACAGCTTGGCCTGAGGCACCCGCAAACGGCAGGGCCGCTGTTTCATATCTGGAATATGATACTCAGAGATGTCGAACTGAACAGACTGGGCAGGTTCTGGGAGCCTTTCGAATACATTTTGTATAACCGGCAAAAGGTGTTCGTAAAAGCCGAAGGCACGAAGGGCTGGCAGGAATCTCTGTTCGAAGATGAAATTCTGGGGAAGTTTCAAATCGAGATATGGCGGCAGCCTGATCAGGATGAGAAGGCATTCCTGCGCGAGAAATATCCTGACCTTACAAATGATCAAATGGCCGCTATGCTAAAGAAGCTTTCACACATTTATATCAGCGAGATGTTGCCGTATTACATAATGCGGTACGGATTCTATGAAGGCCATACCGATTACAGGGCCGATCCGGTAGCCATCGCCTGGATTTTCGGTCTAAGGAATCTTGAGCAAATCGAGGCGGCGTTTCCGGGCAGGCTTGAGGATGTATTGACACAACATTATACCCAGCAATAAATTATTCGGAATTGATACCCGGTGAAAATCGTAATAGCCAGTACGATTTTACCTGAGACAAAACAACGCCGGGACCTGCTGTTTAATAGGAAGGTCCCGGTTTTTAATGCGTTGGTTTGTCCGCTTTTTTAGTCGGCAAGCTCCCGAACCCAGATATTACGGTATCTCACCGGGTTGCCGTGGTCCTGCAGCGAGATTGGCCCTTTGTCGCCGTGCGGCCGGAAGTCGGATATGGCATGTGGGCCATCCCAGCCGGTACCTCCCTGGAGTTCGACATGGTCATGGACGAGCACACCATTGTGAAGTATGGTGAATGTCGGCTTCCTGACAATCTTGTTATCATTGAAAGTCGGCCTGTGGAAAATGATATCATACGATTGCCACTCGCCCGGCTTTCGGCAGGCATTTACAAGCGGAACAGCCCTGCCGTATAGCGCCGAACACTGGCCGTCGGCATAGGTCCTGTTGTCGTAGGAATCAAGAACCTGTACCTCGTATTGTCCCATCAGAAACACGCCGCTGTTGCCCCGCCCCTGGCTGGAACCTTGAACCTTAGCGGGTGTTGCAAACTCAACGTGTAACTGGCACGAACCGAACTGGCGCTTAGACTGGATGTAGCCTGAGTCTTTGACGCACTCCATATAGCCATCGGCCAGAATCCATTTTGTCGTATTGCCCTTGGTGTCGGTCCATTGCGACAAATTTGTACCATCGAATAAAACGATCGCGTCGGATGGGGCTTTGACGGCTTTACTCGGCGTGCTCTCTGTGCCTGGCTCGACCACGGCCGGCGCAGGCCGATTCATATCGTGAATAAGCCACCGTCCGGTGTCAGTCTCCACGTACTGCATCTTAACAGCTTTTTTGGCCGGTTGCTTAGCCGCACCTCCAGCGAAAATCGCAAGCAGGCAAATCGAAACACATAGCAGAATTGTTCTCATCGTAATTTCTCCTTTCTCAAATTTTGAATTTCCGGCAATCCCCCGCCTTGCTGCAAGGCCGGAGGGCCTTGATTAGGGAATTATATCTCGACAGAGCAGAAGCGCCAAGGATATGTTTTCGGTGGATCCTTTTGTTTTCTTCTAACCTCAGCAGCAAAATGCATCAAAACGGGCTATTTATTGCCGGAAGTGCTGCGACTTGGCTCAACGAGCAAAGCTACAAATGGCCTTCGAGTTAAAGTGCAAAAAAACCCCTACCCCCGCTACCTAAAGAGCAGTGATAGAGCGGGTAGAGGCTTAGAAGAACCGCAAATACGAAACTCACAGTCCTTATTAAACTCGTATTCCGGTATTAACTCCTACAGCGTTCTGCGCCTTCGCAGCCAGCCGACAAGGCCAACACCCATGCTCCCAAGCAGAAGAGCGCCGGGTGCTGGGATCGGCTGCGTGGTCGAGACGATCCATGCGCCAAATGGCCCAGGAAAGATCTCGCGAGTGGTAGCATCATCCGGAAGGTAATGCTGGTCATAATTGAACGTCATAGTAGCATACTCTCCGGGAGTCATGTACGCATGTACCACAAAATGGTCGTCGGCCTCTCCGTACGCCCAAATTGGAGGCGTGAGGGGAACATCAGATCGCCATCCCCACCCCGTTGTGCGTCCATTGAAGACTTGCATAGGAATGCCGTCAAATAATGGTATCGGAGTTATTGGGGGGCCTAAAGTCACCACAGATGTGGGGGTAAAAAACTGGTCAGCCTGAACAGGCCAGGCGAGAAAAGGCGAGGCTACTGTACGTGGTGTTCCTGTTGGTGTCCAGGTCCACTCATATTCAATCCGTGTCCCCATGCTGGCCAGGGAATCCTTCAGGGCCTGTGCCTGTTCCCATGTGGCCATCTGCCAACTATTTATGCCGCCGTAGCCACAGGCATTCATGCCGGCGATGAACCCGGACTGCTCGTCCCTGTTCATGCCCACCGTATTCGTCAAATAGGGGTACCAATATGTACCATTCGTGCAGTCATACACGACTTGCTGGCCACCGACCCACATGTTGGTTAGTGCAGCTTCTGTAGGAGCGCTGACGCTCACAATCATCGCACAAACCACAATAGCTAAAAGTAATTTTTTCATTTCTTTCTCCTTTTCATTTTCTTCAATCCTTTGGTTAGCAGCTATTCGTAACGTCACGAAAGTCTGACAACAATTTCATGAACTTTCAACTCGAAGGGCCTTGCGCGCTGGCCCTCCCATTGTAGATTAAGTAAGGCCGCCAATCAGGTAAGATTGCATATACCCTACACTCAGTGGCAGAAACAGATGCGGGTTAAAAGCGAACGACATGCTCAACTCATGGAGCTAAGCAATTGGTTGCCATAACACCATTTCCATATATCCTGCCAGATTGCCTTACTGTAACTTTTGTCCCTTACCTTATCACACATCAGGTAGTTGCCCAGGAATCATGGTTGCGTATAACACTGTGAAGCCACAATTCTTGTTGGCCAAATAACATCACTTGCCTATTTATGCCATATTACCTACAAAATTGCATGGTGAATCTCCCATCTTTGTCGATGAGACCGATAAAACTACACTGCTAAGGACATTAAGTTTGGTCAATTTAGGAGCTATCCTTGAAAATCAGGCTGTAAATAAGCATTCAAAACAGACTCACATTCTATTTTTTATATCACCAACTTTATATTTATCGGACTTTTTTAGGTAAAACTTTACAATTTTTTGTTAGTTCTTAAGGCTGGAGTAGTTCCTATGGCTATTCTTGCGTTTTATGTCTGACATTAAGCTATGATACCCATCGAGGGCAGATCGTACATTCTACGGCCACAAAACACTTCTGAGGCATTGTCTGGGGTGGACTCCTCATTCTAACAAAATAGGCAGAATTAGCTATTTTGAGTCGAAGTGCAAATAAAACCCCCTACCCCCGCTACCAAAAAAGCAGTAATAGAGCGGGTAGGGGCTTAGAAGAATCGCAAGTACGAAACTCACAGTCCTTATAAAACTCGAATTCCAGTATTAACTCCTATAGTATTTTGCGTCTGCGCAGCCAACCAACAAGGCTCATCCCGATAGTGCCTAAAAGAATAGCACCTGGAGCTGGGATCGTATTAAACTGCAAGTCATCCGCTGCAAAGTATTCGCCGGCGAGCTCAATGCGCGAAATATCGTAGGTGGGTCTGGTGATAACCGCATAGATATTCAACCCGGGTGTCAAGACGTGCGACTCAAGCAAAACGCCTCCACTGTTATAGACGCTTAGAATCTCCGGTCCTCCGGCACTGTCTGCAATGCCAAGACCAATTTGGCTTGCTGGCAGAGCCAGATCGAACCGAATGATGCCGTTCCAACCATTTTGGAAGCCAGTCCCGATATAATTGGGCTGGCTTTGAGTGCCGCCATATCGTGCGAAAGCAGGGGGGCCCAATGTCAGTTCGGTTATAGAAGCAAGACCGAAAGCAGCATAATCGTTTGGCAAAATCGGAGTTCCGCTCGGCTGGTCGTCAAAATCGATTAATGTCCCAAAAACCGGATTTAAGGCCGGAGAGGGCGTACCATAGCTGATAGCCGCATTAGCCGAGCTACACAGACAGACAAGTAATCCTAATACTACACATATCGTTATATATTTTTTCATTCTATTTCTCCGTAATCGTCATATTAACTTCTTTACAACTCAAAGAGTCATCCGTTATGACCCTTCGGGTTATATATAAGTAAGACTGCCAACGAAGCAAGGTTGGTTAAACCACAACCTACTGTGGCAAAGAGAGATGCGGGTGAAAAGTAGACAGCCTGCTCGTTTCATGGAGCCAAGCAGTGAGTAGCCTATCACCACTCCTTCGTCTCCTGCCAGATTGACTCACTGTATTTTTCTCTTGTCCCTTACCTAATACTCCTTAGGTAGTTGCCCAGGAACTATGGATACTTAATACATCATGAAGTCAAAATGTACGGAATTCAGCCAACTTCACTTATCTATTTATACCATATTACCTATATTAATGTCAAGAAAATATTTAAAATTACCGAAACACACATCCGTTTTGTCAGAAGATCCTTAAAATTATGCCACGAAGAAGCATTTTCCGGTCAATTTCCGAGCTTTTTCCAAGAAAAACTAAGCAGGATTGAGGCTTTGTAGGAATGTGCCAAATAGGAATGGCCCTGCTAACAGGAGCAAGCAGGACTGGAGGGCCCAAGGGCTAAAAGGGCTGCAAGCGTCAAACTCGCAGCCCTTTTAATCTTTGACTGGTATATGTTTTACAACGTTCTGCGACGACGCAGCCAGTTAACAAGACCCAATCCAATACTGCCCAATAACACAGCGCCGGGGGCTGGAATAGGATTTATGGTCAAATTATCTATTGCAAACCGGCTGGCAGCCTGCTCGTTGAAACCAATAACTGCTCGACGAATCCGTGTCCCGCTATAAGTGAACTGGCCTTCCGACCAAAGCACCAGCGGAGACGTATTCCCTGTGAAAGTGCCGATAAGTGCATAAGATGAGTCGTAAAGTTTAACCACGTACGCCGATGTCGCGTCATAGTAGGAGTTTAATGCTACGCCGAATTCGAGCTGATCAGTGGGCGTCGAGAAATCGAGGGTAAGAATACCTGCTGTAGTACCCTCCATTGACGGATCCTGCAGATAGGTAAGCGTTCCCGGCCCGATCCCGTTGTAGATAGCATCGGTCGAGGGGCTCCCGCCAACCTTGAAACCAAACGTTATCCCCATGTAGCTTAAACCGTCAATGGGTTGCGTAGGCAGTTCATCGAACGTCAATGTGAAAGCGGCATTTGCTGCTCCTGTCGACATCAGTACCAATAAAATGCAAATTGTTACGAGCTTCTTCATTATCATTACCCTCCTCAAAATTAAGTTTGATATTCGAACATAAATATTACGGGACAGGCCTTTGTGCCATATTCGGCGGCCCTCCAGTTAAAGAAGGATACAAACCAGGCAAGTCACCGTCGTATTAAATAGTAAAAGAAATACATGAAAGATTCCCCCCTGCCTTGTGATCCATCCACCGCATCTGTCCCTCACCAACTTATGTAAAGTATTTTACCATATTCACATTCTCTCGTCAAGAGAAATGTTCTCGAATGTGGCAGATTTCGCGTCTCTGTCGTGTATGCGAAAGATGTATAGACCATACATATTTGAATTTAGAGGCGGAGTTCCGAAAATAAGCGGCAAAATGATTCTCAATAAGCGATCTGCTGTTAATCCCCGGTAAACTATTGCAGCAGCGCTCGAACTGAGGTATCCTTATATAGATTCGGCAATTGATGATATTATTAAGATGGCCGGATAATTTTAAGGAGCGATTAGACATGAATTTGTCCGATTATTTCGAAAAGGTGCAGGGGCTCGGCATCCTGGCTACAGCCGATTCGGATGGGATGGTCGATCTTGCCGTTTACGCCAAACCGCACGTAATCGACGAAACCACCATCGCGTTTATTATGCGCGAGCGTCTGACCCACCAAAACCTTAAATCCAATCCGCACGCTGCTTACATGTTCGTTGAGAAGGGCGAAGGATATGCCGGCAAAAGGTTGTATCTGACCAAGATCCGGGAGGAAACCAATACGTCCATAGTGGAAATGTTCAGAAAGAAACAGCCGGAAATCTGCTCGCCCGACGATGATTCGAACAAGTACCTCGTGCATTTCCAGATAGACGATATTCGGCCCCTTATGGGCGAGGCTACATAGTTTTTGGCGGCGTTTAATCTTGCCGCGATGAATTCCTGAACGATTTCCTTGCTGGAGACTGGATATTTGATGGATCATATTATATCATAGCCAAACCAAAACTCCTGGCTCCGTACTCAGGTGCAAGATCGAAATTTTTATCGAAGAAAGGATTATGAAAATGAAAACCAGGCAGAGAATCATATTGCCTATCCTTCTTGTTAATCTGTTATTTGCCGCGTTTGCCTTCGGTCAGAGCAGACGCGAGATTAATTTCCCCGATATCATGGGTTACAAAACGCTAAAGTGCGACCTGCATATGCACACAGTTTTTTCCGACGGCTTGGTGTGGCCCCCGGTACGAGTCGACGAAGCCTGGAGGGAAGGGCTCGATGTAATTTCGATAACCGATCATATCGAGTACCAGCCCCATAAGAAGGATATTCCGACCAATCACAACCGTCCATACCACATTGCTCTCTCACAAGCGAGAGAGAAAAACATCTTGCTGATTAAGGGCACAGAAATAACACGGGAAACGCCGCCCGGGCATTTCAACGCTATATTCCTCCAGGATGTAAACTCTTTGGATACCGAAGATCTTTTCGATGTCATGAAGGCAGCCAACAAACAGAATGCCTTTGTTTTCTGGAACCATCCCGGCTGGAAACCCGAACACAAGGGATGGTTCGACACTCACACCACACTTTATGAGAACAAATGGATGCACGGGATCGAAGTCGTCAACGGCGATTCATATTATCCCGAAGCTCATCAATGGTGCCTCGAAAAGAATCTGACCATGATGTCAAACTCCGACATCCATCAACCGGCAACCCTGCTCGAAACGTCTCCCGGCAATCACAGGTCGATGACCCTGGTGTTCGCCCGTCAAAGAAGTATTGATGCCGTCAAAGAAGCCCTCGTCGAAGGAAGGACTACAGTCTGGTTCAATGACCAACTTATCGGCAGGAAAAAATATCTCGATGCAATTTTCAAAGAGTCCGTTGCAATCGGCAAGCCGTACAATAAATACAGAGATACAATCTGGGTCGAGATTAAAAATAACTCGGACATCGATATCGATTTAGAAAGAGCCGGAACGCAGGGACCGGGCAAACTGACGCTGGCGGCGAATGCCACAACGATCCTGAGGACCGGAATCGGCGCCAAAGCCGACGAAGCACCGGCACAAATCGAATTGTCATATACCGCCCGCAATTTTCTAATTGCCCCGGACAAGGGCCTGCCCGTGACATTGACCATCCGGCTTAAGTAGCTCAGGGCAATTCTTCGCCGCACCAGTATCGGGAAGTATTATTGTCCATACGCAGCCAATCGGCGTGGCCGTCGAAGAAAAGATTGTTACAGCCGTCGCCACGATGCCGCGAACGGGCGACACGCCGGTGCAGGTTGCCGACTCCCGTAGTTCCGTCCGAGGAGGGCAAATGCGTGT
>Ga0268282_1000679_pt1 | contig 16650 bp, 12 predicted proteins | sample saktaG_12_FD_190133 | JGI IMG/M metagenome (GOLD analysis project Ga0268282, IMG submission 190133) | Saline water microbial communities from Sakinaw Lake, British Columbia, Canada - sak_2011_5_24_120m | ecosystem: Environmental > Aquatic > Non-marine Saline and Alkaline > Saline ...
ACTTTTTCTTCAATAAATTGAGATTTAATATAATTAAGTGCATCAATAAGCATCCGGTCAAGCGGCCCTTTAAAAGATTTCTCAGAAAAGGAATCAGCCCCGGGTCCGTCAGGAAAATGCACCACATCAATTTGTGTTTGCGGGAAAAGCTTATATGGTTCAGGGTTAAAAAATATTAGACCAACATTTTTTGGCCGTACATATTCCTCAGATCCATCAACAATATTCATATTTCGACACAACTGTATAAAATCCATCTTCGCGGACTCACTAAAAAGATCACTTTTTACTTGCTGTAAATAACCTCGTATCAATCCAAGATCAAGGTCTTTAATAGTTGCCGTATGATGCATACGATCATCAAAGGGAATTTTTGAAGCTAATTCAAATAACTCCTTTTCGTCTTGTGTTTTTGCAATAACTGTTTTAGATGCTTTTCGAATATAATGTGCATACCTTTTATTTAACTTGGATAAAGAAACAGGAGCCTTGTACGGCCGTGATTGACCACCGATACACCATAAAACTAAAACTTGCTTTTTCTTAAACACACAGGGAAAAACAATCGGATGATAATACGGCTGCATTTTATAACCGAGTTCAATAATCCCCTTCTGGATTTTATCAATAAAATTTTTACAAAGCCCTTTCGGAGGTAAAATAGGACGCCCGTTTTTATCCTTGATTCCCAAAATAATATATCCGCCGCCTAAATTATGAAAATCATTGGCAAATGCACACATTGTATGCAAGACATCCTCTGGATTCCAGCCTTCTTTAAATTCTAATCGCTCCCATTCTACTGTACGTGCATTTATTAAATCATTTATATTAATAGGTAACTTATTCATATGCCCTATCCATCCCTCTGTGCCGTTGCACCTTTATTTCTTACTTTTTCTTCCCTGTCACTTTCTTAACTTCTATAAGCAAGTCAGCGAATTATTGAGCTGGTACACCTTTTATTTATATAATTTAAAAATAAAATATTAATTGTCTAAGAAAATAGGATGTGTCTATTATTTTAATCTAAAAATTTTAACATTTCGTTAAAAGCATCTAAAAGTCTCAATCTTTTATTTTCTTTTTTGGGTTCTTCTTTGTATTTAAGTTCTTTAAGTGATTTTATATATTTCCCCAAATTTTCTTTCGAAAATTGGTCTTTAAATAATAAGTAAGTTAATTCAAAAGTATTTTTTCTTTCTACTTTCTCTGCTGATTGTACCATTTTAATCGTCTTTCTTTTTGACTCTTCTTCTTTATCTGCGATATCTCCGGGGTATAGCCTACTAACTCTTCCAATGAAACCAAAATTCCACGATCGTTCTATAACAGATTTTACTCTATTATCACCATAAGGTGTGTGAAAAAAAATTAAGATTATAGCCCACAATCTAGGATTTAATTCTGGGAAAAGATTTCTTGAAACCTCATCCAAATCCCAATCAGGGGTTGCTTGTACTTGCCAAATTCTTTCTTGAGCCCATTTTAAGAACATATTCAATGATATTTTTGATATAACATTTTCTTTATCTTCTAAATTATTTTTAGTAATTTCCCATTCTTTTGGGAAATAATGCTTCCAAATTATATATCTTGATTGTAATTTTGCTATATTTTTAAAAAATACTGGGTAAAAAATATTAAATAAAGATTCAGCGTAATAATATTCTTCATTGTCTATTTTAATAAATTCCTTTTTATGATTTTCTGAATGCGTTTTAAAATAATTAAAAAAAGAAAAAACCCTTTTTTCTTTTAAAGAACGCTCTTCTATGTTGTTTAAGATAGAATCCATGATTCTTGACATTTCACTATAATTAATCCATTCACCTAACTCTTCTTCCTTGTCTAATCGCTTATATTCTTCTTGCCATATCTCAAAATGCCATTCTAAAAGTTTGGGGAAAATTTCTTTTATTACAGCCAGAAAAAATATCGATCGATTATTTATGAAATTGTAGAAATCATTTAGAAGTTTTGCTGTAATTTTAAGGTTCTTTTTTGATGATTTTAGTAATTGGTCAATTGTGGGAGAAAATATTTTAAAAAATTCATTTTCATTTTGAATATTTATATTTTTAACTTGCCACACAGAACTCCAAACAGTTTCAAGATCATTATAGTTTTTTAACTTTTTCAAATAAGAAAACCTAAAACCGAATACATTTCCCTTAATCCAAAAATAAACTTTGATTATAATTCCTATAACTAATAAAATCCCAATATAAGTTAAGTTAATAGCAATTAGTATGTCTAAACCTGTTAAAATATCCCAAAATAATATTGGAAGAAATATTAAAAAAACTGATAAGATAAGTAACTTAATATTAAAAACATTGTCTAAGATAACATGGAGATCTAAATATGTAAATTCCTTATTCTCTTCTCTTCTCTTTTGATATATATCCGCTAAAATTGCTATAGCCAAAGGAATCAAAATAGTTAATAAGGCTAATCCTATTCCTTGAATTATATTTGGAAAATTATTTATTTTAGCAAGAGGTTCAATGAAATGAATTATTAAAAAATCATATATCTTATCTATTATCACGTCACACCCCAAATTATTACCATAGTACGAATATCTCGTGCAATATTAATTACAATTTCAGAAAGAAGTTATGTTAAACGTTAAGTCCTTTTTAACTTTAGTTTATCATTTAAGTTTCATAAAAAATGCAGCTGGGAACTTATCTTGAAAAGATTTTCTCTCCAACTGTGTTACTCCTAATTTAATTGCACCGGATATAGCAATAGTGGCTGCCAAGAAATATCCAGAGCCAGATACTATTTGTTCCCCTGCAGCAAGTAATTCGGCACCTAACCATTTCAACAAATCTAGATCTATTTGCTTCCATTCTATTTCTGCTCTCCTAATTTCAGATACTAATTCATCAGCTAAATTCTTAGTATTAATCTCGCTAAATGGTTCCGTAGCACATGCAGACTTCCACACTTTTCGAAGAAATACTCTAAGATGCTCTAGTCGTTTCTCCTTTCTTAAAATGAGGGCGTGCTCCAGATCTAAATTATTTAAAAATTTAAACTCTAAACTTTGAAAAGCTTTGGCAAAAGGAGCCCATTCTTTGTTTTCTATATTTTGATTTTTTCTATCTATTTCAATTTCCTTCCATTTTGAATATATATCTGTTATTAAATAAGAACCTGTAAGGTTAGCAGTTAATTTAGCAATATCATAACTTGTACCACTGGAAAACGAAATTAACTGGCGTGTATTCTTTCCAGGTTTAAATGTCTCTAAGAAATCTGGGTCATTTCTTCTTTCTTCCTTAATAAAAGCAATAAATTCTTCTAAGATTATCCCATGTTTTCCTAAATTTGCGTCTTTAAATACCTTCTTTAAATATTCATTGGATGCTGGTAAGATTAAATGTCTAAATGCCTCTTTTTCCTTTTGTCTACTACGTAATTCACGTACAGATTCTTCTGCTGCCTTCCCTAATTCTTCATTCTCTTCAAATTTTTTATATTGCTTTTTTAAGGAATCCCAATTCAATTTACGGTCGAAATCGTTAGGAGTTCGTATAATTTCCACTATTCCTGCATCTATCCAAGGAGCTAGAGAAAACCAAAAATTAACATTCTTAAGTGTTTCTTTGCGATACTGTTCTGGATTTAAAATTGGATTGTATTCGTCTCTCACACTATATGGATACACAAATGGATCAACAACAATCATTTTGTTTGTATATATTGAATGCCGTACTAACCCTTTAAATATATACTCACGTCGATAATCTCCAAGATATAAGCCAGAAACATCTGAGCGAGCACCCTGAAGCACACTATGAATATCTGTATTTAGAGGCCAGACATCAATTAATGCCTCGTGAATTTTCCTGACTGCGTTAGTAGTGAATGCAGTTTTATACTCTTCTATTGATTTTGGAGGAGTAGCCGAATCAAGTTTAAGTGCCTCAGCAATTTTATTAATGAAAAGTAAGTTCCGGCCACGGATTGAAAAATAGGGCGTTCTGTCTTTCCCTTCTTTTATTATTTGATTCCAGTCAACTTTTCCCTTCTTCAATTTAAATACGAATTTGTGCTACTCATAACTCGTCACTGTAATTTCTTTCTTGCATTTCATCCCAAAAAGACAACAAAGCATCTCTGTAATTTTGCAAAGTCATTTCATTTATATTTAAGGTTTCCTCTAACAAAGTAGTTTTAAATGTTTTCATATAATCTATATTGTCTTCTTGTTTAAACAGTTCTGGTTTGATTTTTCGCAAGCTTTTTGCCGAACCACCGTCACCGTGTTTTATAACATTACATAATAGACACAATTCATCTATTTGAGTCCAGCACGAGAAATTTTCTATATCGACATTATAGAATTTGAATTTTTTCTTTATCTCTGACAGCTTTGCACAGAACGTTTCAAACTGAATTTTATAGACGTGAGACATTTCGCGAAATAGAAATAATCTTGATTGCTGTTCCCATAGCTGATAGAGAGTTGCATGCCATGTTGCTATTAACCTATATTTCCCCAATTTAAGATACGAATAATGCTCTATACCTATTTCCAGAGCTTCTTCTGCAATAGATGAAGGATCGATAAAATCATCAGAAGCTGGTTGGTTCATAAAATTATCGTAAAAATCATTTGCACGTTTATCTGCATCACTCTCAATATCTTTAAAAACCGGTAATAGTTTTTGGCAGTAAATTTCAACATAATCTGAAATTTCTGATTTAAAATGTTTTCTCTTTACCCCAGGTAAATATAATTGGCTTTTCATCTGTTTATTGTTTCTCCGATATTAAAAGTTAAAAAGTTATTGAATTATTACACTAGTACAAATGTTCCCCTGCCGTAATATATGAGAGTATAACTTATTGATTTTATATCCAACGAACACTTGGAGATTTACTTTCTTTTCCAATAATATTATCTTTTAAAAAATTAATAGCTTCTGAAAAAGGTAACTTTTCGAATTTATATCTCTTAATAATTCTAGGACCCAGTAAGCTTTCGAATCTTTCCTTGATGGATTGATCTGGATTAAAAACCCAAAATTTATTGATTAATTTTTCTTCTAAAATCCCTAAAGCTAAAAAATATTTAAAGAAATTATCTGTCTCAGGACAAGAATAACCTATAATAACGATGTTTTCAGCATTTGATAATTCTTCTGCCACTTTTTGCCAAACTTTGGCAATCTCAAAATTATAGCTAAACTCTAATTTGTTCCAAGTTGGAGGAATAATAATTGGGATAGGCAATAATTCCTTCTCTTTAAATATTATTTTTTCTTTAGAAAATTTTTTTGATAAATTTATTTCTACTTCTTCATCTTCCTCATCTAAAGCGTGTATATTAAAATACCATCTATTTATTTCGCTAAAATCATATGGTATTATTTCATTACTTTCTGTTGATTTAAACCAATTTAATGAACCGTGTAATTTCATCAATTTTATATCATAATTGTTATTATTTCCTAAACAGTAATCGACTTTACGGTGATAATAATATAATGCACAATCAAGAGCTAAGTCATAATTAAAAGATATAATAGAAGGAAAAGAACCATCTACATCTTTTATGCTTTCTATTAGGGAAACAAAATCTTTATATGATCCATCTGGGTATAACCTTCCATTAGATGTACGTATTGTTATAGTTTTATCTAAAGTTAATAATATTAACACCTTTAGAGAATCAATTACTTTGTCTATATCTTCCCAATTATCCACTCCTGGTAGTTTTTTTATAAATCTTCCCATCTCGAAAAGTGAATATATCCTCTCTATGTTTTCTAAATCCAAATCTGTTTTTGGGTAAATTTTATACAAATTATCAATTGCAGAAAATACCCGAGTAAAGTCATCTTTAAATAGATCATCAATCTTCTCATTCTCGTATAGAGAACGAGATACATCTAAAAAATCATTCATTAATGGCGCTCCTGATTCTTTTGAAGCACCTGCTCCCAATATAAATACAGTTTTACTCATATTTACTCCTTCAATTAAATATAAATATTTGGAAAATGGGAGGTGTCTATTTATTCTAAAAATCTATTCTAATCCCAATTTTCTATAGGTATCGGAGGGCATGTTAACAAAAAAATATTTATTAGCTCTACCGCAAACAACTTTTTTTTTCTTTATCATTTTTTATTGATAGTTTAAATTTCTCTATTCCTTCTTTAAATGCTTTTAATAAATCATTGATATGAATTGCGACGGCACTTTTCTTAGATCTCCTATCTATAACATTTTGTAATGATTTAATATTAGCTTTCCCCCATGAGTAATATATCTCTTTTGCCTCCCCCTTTTTGCTTAATCTAGAAGAAAACGAATACGAATGAACTATTGCGCAATGCGCAGCATATAAATCAATTGCCTCATATTTAATGTTAATATTTGGGGAAAGATAATCATCTACCCATCTAATGAAATCTTTTCTGGTTACTCGTTCTTTTGAAGCTGGTCGATTCAACCATGCTATTATGTCAATTCCAGAATATAATAATATCAAACTCGAAATTTGTAATTTTACATTTAAACAAAGTTCGATAGATTTTATAATATTATCCAAAATTTTTTCTAATGCATCGAAATCTGAACTATTATTCTTTGCCATTTTTTATTCACTCCTGTTAAAATAATATACTCAAAAAAATCTCTCATAATTTTTAAAAATATCACAAGGGGAAAACCTTAATTTCTCCTTTATAATATTTTTCAAGAAATTCAGAAGGTGTAAGTATTTCCTTTGTTATTCCACATTCTTTTCTTATTTTTTTAAATTGAGCTCTAAATTGGCGTAGATATCTATAATCAGTGGTTAAATAATAATTCACATGAATTGTTGAAACAATAAAATTTCTAGAATCTATACCACCTTTATCTTGCATTATTTTTATTAGACAATCTTTTTGCTTGTCTAATATTTTATTATATTCTGGGTTTACCAAATTTGGCCATAATCTATATGCAGGCCCCATGATTTTTCTTAATACTTGTCTTTTTATATTGCCTGAAGCTAATTCTTCAATCATAGTAGTAGAATCTGGAATACCAATCTCAAAAATACCTTTGTGATCTAATTCAATTATCTTAAGAAATGCGTTATTGTCTTTCTCCTTGTTGTCTGGCAAATTTGGATCAACTAAATCCCCTAGTACGGAATTATCTGGGACAATAGGAATTTTATACATTTTGTGCTCCCCTGTTAAATATTTTTGGAGTTAATAGGAAATTGGGGTAAAATCTTTACTCTTAACAAATAGTATAATCAACTGCCAAGGATAAAGATTTAATTCTATTCATTTTTCATAGTTTCGATATTTTCAAGATATTTTATATATTCCTTTGGTAAGTCCCAAAATTTAGCCCCATTTACAATAAAATTTTTATACTCTCTATTGGGTTTATATTTACCAAATACTTTTTTTTCAACTTCATATGTAAAAGCAGTAATAGGCTTTTCATCGTTATCTTCTTCAAATACCATAATCTCTATTCTTTTATAAGCATTTATATCTCTTTGGGGTACATATCCCTCATTTTTATCCAATCTGCCTAAATCTATCTCACCAATTCTATATACAACTCCATAAACTTTTGAATTATTATCCTTAACAATATCTGCTACTCCACATTTACGATTTATTGACCATCTAGTAAAATCAATTCGATAATCCAGCAAAGATGCTTTGCACAAAAATTCTGCACTAGGACATCTTTCATTCATTTGTTCCCAATTTAAATTCGAACCATAAGCAAAATAAAGCATTTTTTACCTCTTAAAATTATAATTTTTTTTTGATATTCTTTTGTAAAATTTCAATTAATCACCGTAACATACAATGTGGCAATGAACGGTTCTCTGTCATATATTAATTACCCAAATATCTATAATCCACTTATTCTATCCAATCATCCTTTTCAAGATTATTATCTTTCCCATAGAGTAGGTTTAAAAATAATTCGATTTTGTCAAACAATTCATCATATGTCACAACTTCAATATCTTTTAGGTTCTTACGAAAAGTTTCAAAAGAACTCCTTTGACTATCATTTTCTAAGGAATCTGTTATATTCCCACATATTAAAATACATTTAGGGCTAATTAATTTAAACTTAGATTTAGATTCTTCTAGAAGCTTATAGTAATCCTTTTGAATTTTATCTTTGTAAGACAACATTTGATTAATTGAACCAGAAAGTTCGTGACTTATACTATATACACCATCTCTATATATCCTACCTAAAAGTTTTGTTTCGGGAGTTTTTATCTCGATTAAGCTTATATTTTTTGTAATTTTATTTTGATACAAAAAATCTACTAATTTTCCACCAGTATTATCAATTGACTTTCCACCTATATAGGCCTTTTCTCTAAAGTATATTACAGGGGTATAAAATAATTGAGAGATACACCAATAATTATTTCTAAATAATTTTTGCCAAAATTCTTCATTATTATTATTTTTATTTGATTCCCAAATCTGTAAAAGTTTTTTGAAGTTCGCGATTCCAGTAATAAAATTTAAATTTTTGATATCTTCAATATCTAAAGATTTTATTTTATTAATAATTGTCAACAATTCTTCATTTTTTAACATTTCTTTAATATAAGGAATTAATGAAAAAAAAGAATCAATATCAGGAACTATATAGTTTTCCCCAATAGGTATACCACGCTCTTCGTATAATGCATAAAACTTTTTTAATTCCTGATATAAATTTAGAAGCTCTTCAGATTTTATTTCCAATTTAATCCATTCTTCTGCCTTTAATTGACTCAAATTAAGTTTCTTATAACTTTCCCATTCATCATTTTTTCTTTTTTTCTTAAAAAAGAAAAAACCTCTAATACTAGCTTTTTCATTTTTGATATTATGAACTAAAGTGGGCTTGAATACTAATTGTGTTGTAGCAGTTTCTCTTAAAATAATCTCGCTTATTTCAGCTGAATTTGCAGAAGTTGATGTTATTTTTCGTATATTTAAATCATTTTTCATCTTTGTCTCCTAAAAATCAATTATTAGACAAACTATTATTCTTTACTCAAATTGTTTGATATTTCTCGTAGGCTTTCGAGGCTGGATTCTAAATTTTCAATGATATCCTCAACCAAAACATCAGGATCGGGAAGATTTTCTAAATCTACTAAACTTTTATCTTTTAACCAGAAGATATCCAGACTTGTCTTATCTCTTGAAATTATTTCATCATAAGTAAATTTCCTGAACCGTTCCGTTTCTTTTCTCTCGTGTCTGTTTTCAGGATGATAGCATTCAATAAAATCTTGTAAATCCTCAAATTTCATCTTGTTTTTCTTTAAGGTGAAATGTATATTAGTGCGAAAGTCATAGATCCAAACTTCTTTAGTCCAAGGGTTTTTACTTGCAGGATGATTGTCAAAGAAAATTACATTCGCTTTTACACCCGGTTTATAGAAAATGCCTGTGGGAAGTCTTAATATTGTATGTAAATCCGTTGTTTCAAGCATTTTTTTCCGAACTGTTTCACCCGCACCACCTTCAAATAATACATTATCAGGCACAACAACGGCTGCTTTACCATCTGATTTTAACAAAGTTCTTATATGCTGAACAAAATTCAATTGTTTATTGGAAGTTGTGGTCCAGAAATCCTGCCTATTATACACAAGATCTTCTTTTTCCTGCCTGCCTTCATCATTGGTATAAGTTATACTGCCTTTTTTACCAAAAGGCGGATTAGTAAGGACATAATCAAACCGCTCTCCGGGATCAGCAATCAAGGCATCATTCCTGGTGATAGGTGGTTCTTCATTCATGTCACCAATATTATGTAAAAACATATTCATCAAGCAAAGGCGATAGGTGTTTGGAACTAACTCCCATCCGCGAAATGTTTTGAATTTTAAAAATTCTTTTTGTGCTTGATTTAACCTGTAATTATGACGATTTGAAATGAAATCATATGAAGCCAGAAAAAACCCGCCTGTTCCACAAGCAGGGTCAGCAATGGTCTTATTCGGTTCAGGGATAATGCATTCAACCATTGCTCTAATTAGAGGTCGAGGTGTAAAGTATTGCCCTGCTCCGCTCTTTGTATCTTCTGCATTCTTCTCAAGCAAACCTTCATAAATTGTCCCTTTAACATCTACATTCAGCATCGCCCAATTTTCGGAGTTTATCATTTGAATAATGCGATAGAGGTATGCCGGATTCTGTATTTTATTTTGTGCCTTGATAAATATCCTACCAAATAATCCAGGTTCTTTCCCAAGTTCGTTTAATAGATTAATATAGTGCGTTTCAAGCTCTGCGCCTTTTTTGTCAATTAGAGTTAGCCAATTATACTTTTCAGGTATTTTTAAATCTCTATTATAAGGCGGTTTTGAATATTCATGTGACATCTTTAAAAATATTAAATAGGTCAATTGCTCCAGGTAATCACCATAAGGAACACCATCATCACGAAGTACATGACTAAAGCTCCATACGCGTGACACTATTGTATCTGCATTCATTTTTATTTCCTCTTTTTCTTATTTAATTCAAATTTTTCTTTTTCCTGTTTTATCCTCTCTAATAAATTTTCAGCAGGTTCGTCTTCCGGATTCTGTGGTACTAAATTTCCTTCAAATGCTTTTTTCAAAATACTTTGTCTTAGATATTCAATTTTTTCTAAACTCTGCTGAACTGTTTCTTCGAGCTTATCATAAATAGAAAGACGGGTTTCGATTTCCTGAAGAATTTGTTCTTGTTCCTCATTTGATGGTAACAAAACATTTATATTTTTGATATCTTCAACTGAAGCAATATTTTTCATAGCAGAACCACGCGTCTCTTTTAATACTTTTCTTTGAAAGAATTCAGCTCTAAATAAATAAAGAAACAATTTATCAATAATTAAATCCTCTTCTAAAACAATTTTTAATAATGCTTGATTTATAACACCTTTTAAAGTATCTTTAGGTAATTTGCTTATTCTTCCAATCGTTCCAGAACAACTAATTATATAATCACCGCTTTTAACTGAGAATCTTTCGAGTTCCTTGTACTTTGCCTCATTAATAAAATAATTTCCTAATTTTGCATCATCATTTATTGCATTTTTTTGTTCATACACTTTATATCCCTTTGGAACAAAAAATGCTTTTTTTATAGCACTTCCAAAAGGACCTCTTTTAATTGAATTTTCTTCATATTTTATTAAATCAATGAATTTAATTTTTTTCCAAGAATAAGGAATATCATCATATTTTACTTCTTTAAAATTCTCTTTTTTATAAAATTTCTCAGGAGATTTAAGCTTTTTATGTTTTTTTAATTGTTGTTTCTTATAAATTTCTTTTCGCCCGTTAAAAACTTTTTTATATAATAATTCTGCTGATGAAATATTGTTTTTACCTCGCCATTCTTCTGTTAATTTCCCTTCAAATGCGGCTTTTAGGACTGCCTGGCGATAGATTTTTAGCTGTTCCTGTGTTTTTTTTAAATCTTCGGTTGCCTTATCTAAATCTGAAAATAATTCTTCGATTTTTTCTACAATGCGGTTTTGTTCATTTAAAGGAGCAACTTTAATGGTAATATTCTTCATTGAAGATTGATTTAATTTTAAGCGAGTAGTACCGGTAACATGCCCAATAAAATTATACTGATTAAGGTAAAAACATAAATATTTATTTGATATATATCCTTTTAAAATATGTGCATGATTATTTACCCAAAATTTTCCACTTACGATATAAGCCTTATTTTTTAGCGGATCTAAAAAGGGAGCACCATCTTCTCCTAAAAGTATATATTCTCCATCAAATAAATAATCGTTGATATAATCAACCTGACCCGTTGCTCCATAATAAGGATACAGTTCATTTAATTTTTTGTTTTCTTTCCTTTTTTGTCTTTCTTTTGAATTTATAGGAACCCTTTTGTAATCTAATATCTCTGCAATAGATTCCAAGTCGGTAGTTACCCAATTATTAGGTAAAACAGTCATTATGCCACCAATACCTCATTTAATTCGTTAATTATATCATCATAATCTTTGCCAAACACTTGATAGAATTTTCCTATTCCGCCAAGTGCATCAAAGGGAGTAAAGTTAAAATTACCTTTAGTTATTTTCATAGAAGTCATAATATGGTCTTTTATCATTCTAAGCCATTCCATTTGTACTTCTGTAAATTGTATATGTCCCGCATTTTTTTTGAATACCCATTCCTTGAAATTTCGGTTAATAATTTCGGAAAACGGGGCTAACTCTTTATCTATCTTAAGTTCATACCTAATAAGAGAAACGATATCAGTCAGCATTCTTTTCGTGCTTATTCCTTTTACTTTATTATTATCAAGCTGATAATAAGCTCCCCACAATCTTTCTACGGTTAAAGAATATGGAGATGATTTTAAAACTGAATAAAGTTCGTTTATCATCTTAAAGGTAATTTCTTTTATTCTTTGAGGTTGACTGTAAAATATCTTAAGAGCAGTTATCTCATCTTTATTCTTTTTTAGAAACTCCCGAAAAGTTTCTATTGTATCTTGCGCCTGGTTTTGTGTCTGTTTATCCCAATCGGCATTTATAACCGTATCAATATTTACTGTATCTATTATTTGTTCGTGTTTTTTCCTAACATCTTCAATGTATTCTCTAATATCAGGATTATTAAAAATATCGCAGGCTTTATCTAAAAATTCTTTCTTAGTACCTTCAATCTGCTCTTTTGTTAATTTTTCTATTCTTTCTCCTTCAAATTTTTCTTTTAACTTCTGATTGATAAAATCCGGATCATTTGCATTAAGCAAAGCTTTCACTACTTCTTTTATGGATGCGCCTGAAGAAATCTCTTCAAATTTTTCTTTCTCTTTTTCAGATAAAGCTTTATCTATTCTGGTTAATCTATTTGCGGTTGACATTAAAATATCTTCTTCCCTGCTGCCCATTGCGATATTCATCATCAGGTCTTTTAAAGGAATTGAGGGTTTCCGTTCAAGTGGCCGGCTATCCGTTTTTAATGATTTACATACTCCAACTGCATCTACTATTACATAATGAGTTTTATTTTCGGAAGCGGAAGGTGTAACTTTTCTTAAATCATCTTTTAGAAGAGTCCTGGTGCCCCTTCCTTTCATCTGTTCAAAATAATTCTTTGATTTTACGTCACGCATAAATATTATACATTCTATCGGTTTTACATCCGTACCGGTAGCTATCATATCGACAGTAACAGATATTCTTGGGTAATAGTCATTGCGGAATGAAGTGAGGATAGATTTCGGATCTTCAAGGGATTTATAGGTAATCTTTTTGCAAAATTCGTTACTTTCGGCAAATTCTTCCCTTACAATTTGAATAATATCGTCTGCATGACTGTCAGATTTGGCAAAAATCAAGGTCTTTGGAACTTCTTTCCTGTTGGGGAATATTTCTGTTAAAAGCTTGCTTTTAAAAGTCTTGATGATATTTCTTATTTGGCTGGGGTTAACTACACTTCTATCCAAATCATTTCCAAAATATTGAAACTCTTCGTCTAATTGCTCCCAGCGTTCTTCTCTGGTCAGTTTATTTCGAATATCAATAAATTCTTTTGCTTTTATCTTACTTCCTTGTTGAGTAATCTCCGTTTCAATAACATAAGTGTCATATCCCACATTCACTCCATCTACTACTGCCTGCTCATGGGAATATTCGCTAACTATATTTTCGTGAAAGAAAGCAAAAGTCCTTTTATCGGGGGTAGCAGTAAGTCCTATGTGAAAGGCATCAAAATATTCAATCACTTGCCGCCATAAGTTATATATCGAACGGTGACATTCATCTATTACAATAAAATCAAAAAATTCGGGTGGGTATTTCTCATTATAAACTACATCTTTAGGTGGTCCAACCACTTTAATTTCATTTAAGGAGGTTTCCTCTACGCTCTCATCAAGTTCTCGATCCTTTAAGATTGAATACATCCTTTGAATGGTACTGATGCAGATTTGACTGTCTTTTGAAATGTATCTTGAATTTAAACGCTGAACATTGTAAAGCTCAGCAAAATTTCTAGAGTCATCAGCCGGTGAATAGCCAATAAATTCCTGTTCCGCTTGTTCGCCTAAATTTTTTGTATCAACAAGAAATAAAATCCTTTTTGCATGGGCAAATTTCAGTAATCTATACACTGATGTAACAGCAGTATAGGTCTTTCCGCTCCCTGTCGCCATTTGTATAAGCGCTCTCGGCCGATTCTCAGAAAATGATTTTTCAAGATTTTTTATTGCTATTATCTGACATTCTCTTAAACCTTTGGCATCTAATTCGGGAATTTTAGCAAGTTTGTTCCTTAAAGTATCATCCTGTTTAAGCCATTCCTGTAAAGTTTGTGGTTTTTGAAAATTAAATATTAATCTTGAACGATGTATATTATCATTGGAATCTGTGAATCTGGTAAGCTCTCCTGTGCTCTCATACCTAAATCGAAGAGGTTTACTATTTAAGAACCATTTTAAGTGGCTTTCCGCATATTTTGAAGTTTGATCTTCGATCTGAGTTAGTCTGACTCCTTCTTCTAGTTTTTTCGCTTCGATTACACCAACTGGTTTTTTATCTATGAAAAGTATATAATCAGCTGGACCGGAATCTGTTGGGTATTCCCTTACTGCGATACCTAAGCCAGCGGAAAGATTTAATTGATTTTTATTTTGGATTATCCATCCGGTTTGGATTAAATTCTTATCTATTTGTAGTCTTGCTTTAACTTCAGGAGTTATATAACTATCAGACATTTTCACTTCCTATTAATTTTTTCATTAATCTATTTATATTTTAGAAGAATCCATCATTTTTATCAATGTTTTTATCGTGTTAGGGTTAAATTGCCAACCTTATCGCCAACTTATTCGCCAACCTTATTTGAGAATATAGTGTATGGCTCTCCCTTTTCCTTCGCTCTTAATAATCTCTAAATCTATCAATTTTTTAATCTCTTTTAGAGCTCCTTCGTCAGAAAGCTTAAACATTTCTCTTACATCTCGATTGCTTATTTTTCCATTTTGATTTATAAATTCTATAATCCTCATCTGTCTTTCGGTTAGAGCGATCTGTTTACCTTTTGCTTTCCTCAGTCTTTTACTACTGAGTCTTAATATTCTTTCTTTGACTGCTTCAGTGCTTATATTTACTCCTTCGGTAAAATATTCCAACCAACTGGTCAAATCTAAAGTATCTGGTTTAATGCTTTGTAATGCTTTATAGTATGCTGATCTATCAGAATCATAGTAATCATCAAGGCAAAAAAATTGATTGGTATCAAAGCTGCGTAAATAGATAATTAAAGCAGCCAGGACTCTCGCTGTTCTACCATTGCCATCAACAAAGGGGTGGATTCTGACAAATTCATAATGGACGATTCCTGCTTCGATGACCGGATCAAGCTCTTTCGATTCTTCCGAGTTTATCCATTCAAGTAAATTTTTAACCAATCCCTGCACTTCCAGATTTTGAGGAGGTCTAAAAAAAACCTCTCCGGTAACTCTGTTTCCCACTACTACATAGCGGTTGCGATAGACTCCGGAGTCAGCGAGATTATTCAAAGTATTTTTAGTTACCATACGATGGATATTTAAAATATCTTTTTCAGTTATAAAATTTTCTTTTATCAGATTTTTAATATTTTTTAGCACATCTAAATAATTCAAAACTTCTTGCTTATCTCTTCGAGTAGCGGTTATTTCTTTTCCCCGGGCTAATTCGCTTACTTGTTCCAGGGATAATCTATTTCCTTCAATGCTGGTAGATGAATGGGCACTATGGATTATCGCTTCCTGTCTTAAAGAGACATTCCATTTTGGAATCAAGGGTGAACTTAAAATTATTTCTCTTGCGGAAGAGATTCTAGTAAGTAATTTCACTATTTTATTGGTATATTTGAATTTTGGTTTAAACATTTTTTATTTCCTTCATTGGAAGTAGGGATTGCCACGGAGAGCACTCAAGTGATATTGAGTGCTCCCGCGCAATGACATTTAATAGATTCCCACTTTCGTGGGAATGACATAGGGAAAGGATAATAATTAATCCATGTCTGAAAGGGAGGAACTGTCTAATAGATAATTTTCCTGGAATAAACGGTTGGTTTTATCCAATTTTATAGATAATTTTTCCAAAAATACTAATAAGCATTTATTCCCAAGATTGGGGTCTTCCTTAATCAGAAGTTCAAGATTTTTCTGCTCCAAAAAGAGTAGTTCTACAAATTCACTGGCTACCGCATTTACCCGATGTCTTTCATTAACAATAGCTGTCTCACCCAGAAATCCTCCAGTGCAAATATCAGCTAATACAATCTCTTCATTTCTTTCATTGTATTTGATAATACGTAGACAGCCTCTGATCATTATATAAAAAGAGGAATCCTCATCACCTTCTTTAAAGATAATGTCATCTTCCTTGTAGGCTTTAACTGCAGATATCCGAGCAATTTTTTCTAACTCCTCTTCGCTAAAATCTTTAAACTCTATCATTCTTTTTAATGTTTCTTTTTTCTCTTTCAAGCTAATCTTTTCATAATGCTCTTTATCAACAGTTACCTCGACTTTAAACAATTTCTTTTCTTCCATTATTCTTCTCATCTCTTTTTTATTCTCCAGGGTAAAATCTACTAATTTCTCCCAATACTTC
>Ga0268282_1000686_pt1 | contig 16514 bp, 11 predicted proteins | sample saktaG_12_FD_190133 | JGI IMG/M metagenome (GOLD analysis project Ga0268282, IMG submission 190133) | Saline water microbial communities from Sakinaw Lake, British Columbia, Canada - sak_2011_5_24_120m | ecosystem: Environmental > Aquatic > Non-marine Saline and Alkaline > Saline ...
TGATCGCCTCACGAACCATCGTATGAGTCCTATAGCTTTCGGCCGTGTCGATGTACGTAATTCCCTGGTCGTACGCGTAGTGTATCAGCCGGTTGAAGCCGTCGGCTCCCAGCGCTCGCTGGATGCTGCCGCCTTTACTGCCGGTCCCAATGCCGAGCCGGCTCAGCTTCAATCCAGTCTTGCCTAACGTGACCTGGTCCACAGCGGTTGGCGTGCGTTTGGCGAGCGGGCCGGTGCTGCAGGATGACAACAAAACGGTGCCGGCCAAAGCAACCGTGCCCTTGAGGAACTCGCGACGTGTGATTCTTTCTCTATTCATGTTCATACTCCTTCATGTAACTTCGAGCCATAGCCGCTTTTCGACGAATCGGCACGTAATTAATTAGATTTAATTTGATATGGTACTCAAAGGACACCTGCCGGGCAAGCCCCTTTTTCCTGCCGCTTTTATTCTTTTCCAGAAAAGCACTTACAGCATAAAATGTCCGATGCTTTGTCGTAGGTTGACGTCCAAGTCTATGCTGTCAGGACTTTGGTGCGGCGGCATTTTCGGCTCCCCTTTGGTCCTCAGGGGGTCGACGGAATATGACGGGAGCGTTGGTGACATGGCCGTACTGCTTGATATCTTGCCGGTGCGGATACCACTCGATAAACAGATTGGCAATGGCCTCCCAAAGTGAGACCCACGCTGCAACGGTCAGGCCCTGTGCGAAAACCTCGGCAAGAACACCTTCACTCGACGAGAATCGCCGGGTCGCTGCGATGGCCGGCACCAACAGAGCCAGGCCAATCACAAAGAGCACAAGTGAACGCCTGAACATCGCCCTGAGTTGACGTCTTTCTGTCTCCTGGAGGTACAGAAAGTACGTTCGAACGCTCCTGCGGACACGATCCATAATCGCATTATCCGGCATTGTCGAAAGCGAAATCCGGATAACAAAAGCGCGTTTGCCGATTTCCCGCACGCAGTCCGTCAAGTAGTCGACGAATTCCTGGTCGAGATCTTTCTTCGAATAATCCGCGGTACGGTCGAAGTTGTTGTACAAGTCTTCCACCGACCGGACGGAAGCGTCGATAATAACCTCATTATTCGTTGTTGTCTCATACCTGCTTATGATCGATTTTTTCATTAGAGAACTATGCCCGGATAATACACTGATTCTGAACTATCTATTCCACAAATTGCTAAATCTTAGCTTTGTGGAATTATCCTGTCAATACGAACAGATTTACCGCCCTGTTCTCAGGAATTCTGCTGGTATCCCTCGACAACAAGAGACCGACATTATTTATCTCGCTTTTATAACATCTCCCCGAAAAGGTTATGGTCCGGCCAGTTGGATACGGACTTGACAGCGTTCCAAAGCTGAGGATCAATCTTATCGAAGCCGTCCCCCCTTTTATTGAACAGGACGACGCAGTTGACGCCGTTCGACCATCTTGCCATGAAGGTATAGCATCCGGGCAGGCTGCCGGTGTGCCATGTATTCAGGCGTCCGTTACCGTAATCTCTGACCTCCCAGCCGCAGGCATAATAGTAGTCCCCGGGCTTGTACTTCTCGCGGGCAATCGTCGCCGGGAGCGAGAAAATCGTTTCGATAGACGCCGCCGAAAGGATGGGGCTGTCACCCGGCTTGTCGAATGATGCGGCAAATCGCGCCAGCTCCGGCGCCGAAGCAATCCATCCCCCGTGCGAATCCATATTCTCCAGATTGAATGCGCCGTAAACGGACTCTTTCTTCGCCTCATACGTCACTTCTCCCGGCGCGCGGTCCTCAAGGTTCGAGTGCCCGATTTGCATCCTGGTTATTCCAAGCGGCAACAAGATAATCCTTTTGATATAGTCCTCGTAGCTCAGGCCGGTTTTCTGCTCTATCACGCGGCCCAGCAGGCAATAGCCGTAATTGCTGTAAGCGTATTTTGTGCCGGGCTCGTACTGGAGCGGCCGGCCGTTCATGAAAGTAATAATATCGGCCTGAGTTATCGGCAGCGGCGAGCCAAGTGCCTTGCTTATTTTTCTGTCCGCGAACATCGGATCGAATGCCTTATTACGGTCCCAGCCGCCGAGATGCTCAAGCAGATGCAGAATTGTCACCTTCCCCAGATTGGGATCGGGAGTTTGTCCCTCAGGTGTTCCGAACGGCAGGATATCTATAACTCTATCATCCAGGCTCAGTTGCTTGTCCTCGATCAATTTAAATATCCCGGCGGACGTGATCGGCTTGGAAAGGCTCGCTATCCGGAAGAACGATGTGGGTTCCGTCGCCGGCGAGTCCGCTTTTGACCATGTGTAACCTCGTGCAAAAACGAGCCGGCCCTGATACGTTATTGCCAGCGAGCCCGCCGAGACCTTATTCGATTCCATGAAGTCCTTCATGGTCTTGTCGAATACCGACAGTTCGGGAACATCAGGCCCCGCCTGGTGCCATACCCGCGGGCCGGTCAAAATAGAGCAGCCGGCCAGAGTAGCACACATTATCAATAGCACAACTATCTTTATGATTTTTATGAACTGGAATTGTCTGTTGAGCCAAAGCATTTGAATTCCTTCCTTTTCATACTATTAGCAAAGATACCTCAAGATTGCCACTTAAGCTCGGCACTCTATTGTAAAATGTACCGGCTGTCAAAATTAAATACGAAAAATGAGCTGTCCTTGTCCGGAAAGGACGCTTGATTTGCCGGGCGGGACGCGTATGATGGTAGTATGAATATTCTGGCACTCGAACCATATTACGGCGGCAGTCACAGGGCCTTTATTGACGGGCTTTCAAAAACGAGCGGACACACATGGACGCTGCTTACGCTGCCGGCCCATAAGTGGAAATGGCGCATGCGTCACTCGGCAATAACTTTTGCTTCCCAGGCGGCGGATCTGGCGGAGAAACGCCAGAGCTGGGATCTTTTGTTTTGCAGCGACATGCTGAATCTTGCCGAATTTACCGCCCTGGCTCCTGCCGGGATTGCCGGTCTGCCGAAAGTCATTTACTTTCACGAGAACCAGTTGACTTATCCGGTACGCGCCGAAGATGAGCGAGACTATCAGTTCGCGATGACCAACCTGACCGGTGCGCTGGCGGCCGATGCCGTCTGGTTCAATTCACAATTTCACTTAGACTCGTTCCTCGATGCACTCGCGAGGTTTCTTAAATCCATGCCGGACCATCAGCCTCTCGAAGCGATTGAAAAAATTCGACCCAAATCATCGGTTTATCCGCCCGGCATAGCGGATTTTCCCGCCCGGAGGCCGCGAGAGCCGGGGCCTTTGCGTATCCTTTGGGCCGCGAGATGGGAGCATGATAAAAATCCGGAAGATTTTTTCGAAGCTCTCGAAATTCTCAAAGCCAAAAACGTGCCGTTCCGAATCAGCGTCATCGGCCAGAGTTTTCGAGACCGGCCGGCAATTTTCGAGAAGGCACATAATGACTTCCATGACCATATCGACTTCTGGGGCTACCAGCAGAACCGAGAGGATTATGAGCGTGCTCTATGTGAAGCCGATGTTGTAGTCTCTACTGCAAATCACGAATTCTTCGGCATTAGCATTGTCGAAGGTATAGCTGCCGGGGCTTATCCCCTCGTGCCGAACCGCCTTTCGTATCCGGAAATTCTCGGCCTCGGGCGACTCGATGATGCCGGGCAGTTCTTCTACGACGGCACGGCCCGGGACCTTGCCGAGAAGTTAAGCCGGCTTGCGGCCCGCGTTGAAAAAGATGCTCTCTGGCCCGCGACAATCAGCCCGGCGACACTTACCGACCATTTAAGATGGCAGAACCTCGCACGCCGATACGATAAAGCTCTCGAAGAAATCCGTAATATTGTTCAGCCTGCCAAAGGTTCAGCGTAAAATGTGTTGGAGGGAACTGCCTTGGGGCAGATGGTTCCGAGCCTGCAAAAGCTCCTGTGAAGGGCGCTCCATACTCGGCTGGGACTCACAGATTTTCGCAACAGCCGCTTGGAACCGTATTTCTCTGACGAGCAGGATGAATAAAACCAAAGCGATAGCGTTGATTCCTACCATCCAGGATTCGCCGTTGTGGATTGAAAAGTAATAGCGGCTTCCAAAAAGAAAATTAAATCCGAATCCCGTCGCATGCCGGTACAAATTAAGGCATGCCCCGGAAACCAGGGCATAAGCCGCCGCCGACCCGATAAAAATAGGTATTTGTATGGCCTGGAATACCGCGCTCAACCATAAGCCCAGTTTTCGTCTCTTGATAAGGGCGACGCCCGCAGCAATCCCGAACAAAAATACAAAGATGAAGGCAATGTGAATTATCACTGCTGTCTGCGTAAGTTGTTCTGTTAGAATGGAGCGTCCGATAAGGCCCAATCCGAGCAAGCCGCCGCCAATCTGAATAATCAACACAATTGTTTTCAAGGACTTATTCATATCGACAAATCCTTAATTATCATTGATTTTATTGGTTTATACTCTCGTCATTACTATATCGACAGAATGATTCAGTGACATAAGCCTGCTGTGCCACCCCATCTCTGATTTCACACACCCCCCCCCGCTTTTATTCGGGCCTTATGTTCAATTCACCGAGTGTGCGTCGCAGCCAGGCAAGGGATTTTTCGATCATTGGCCCGCCGGCGCCTTCGCATTCCATGCTCAGCACGCCGTCATATCCGATGTCCCGCAGAATGGTCAGGACCTTTTTGATGTTCTCGGCGTTGGCGCCGTCGCCGATGGCGCAATGGCTTACGGCGATGCCGGTCTGCTCGCCTCGTACCGCCGCGGCCAGCGATTCGCTGACGTCCTTGACGTGAACGTGGGTGACCTTCTTTTTAAACCGCTCGCAAAAGGCCACCGGGTCCTGCCCAGCGATAAACGTATTGCCGGTATCCATGTTCATCCGCAGGTACGGCGAATCGCAGAACGCCAGCATTTTCTCCATCATGTCGGGCTTAGTCGTGAAATAGCCGTGCACCTCGATACTGATTATCATCTCGTAAGCCTCGGCGACCTCGATGATTTGGCCGTAGCTGCGTTTCATCGATTCCATGGCCTGGTCATCGGACAATCCTTCGGGTTTATGCAGGCCGTCAGTGGTGGCGATCCGTTCACAGCCGGCATGCTTTGCCCAGGGAATTGTCTTAAGGACGTAGGGTACGCCGTAGAGCGGCCCATCCTTACCCGACAACGGAAATGCGGCGTCCACCTGCGAGAATTGCACGCCGTACTTTTCCATCTTCCGGCGAAGCAGCAGCGGGTCTTCATATAATACTACGTGCGGCTGGTATCCGAGGCCGTGAATCCAGCTAACGCCGTCGATCACGCCGCACTCGATGTAGTGGACATCGTTTTTCTGTGCCCATTCGAGACATTTTTCGAAGTTCCAGTAAGATGAATTGAATGCGTCGGTATGAAAGCTGATTTTCATTGTAATATCCTCCTTCCTTTCGGGCGCAGAGCCTGCCGCTGCCGCGCCAAGAAGAGTTACTGAAGTGGCTGCCATGAACTCGCGTCGTGTAAAATGTGTGCCGCTCTGGTGCATATCGATATACTCCATATACTTATATTGCCGGCCCGTTCATAATATTGTCCTTTTTACTGTAATGAAGGTCATACTCATGTTCATCATGTCTCCTTATTTAAATCATATTGAAGCCATTAAGTATAATATTCTCTAACTTTAACGGATTCAAGAGCATTTCCAGGAACTGTCGATTTAATAAGAAATGTTTTCTCAAGACAAGCCGGAGTCAGGAGTAAGTTTAGCTTGACAAATTGTGGAGATTGCTGTATCGTTGGATGAAACAGCAGTTGAGAGCCACACCACGATTGAAGGACGAGAAGTTCGGGATGGTATACGGAAACCATATAAGACCCCCTAATAAGAAGGGGAATTGCCCTAAGTCGCGTCCAAGGAATTATTTATGGATTTCCTGTAAAGAAGTGTTATACGGACACTCAGAGAGATCTGGCGTCTTATACGGAAACCATATATACACTGTTAGCTTGACCAGTCGCGACTGCCTTTACGAAAAAGACTGAAATGAGAGATGAATTAGCTTGGCCCAACGACAGAAAGTCGATCTTCTCGCTCCCTACATCGGGACCTGGGTCGCCGACATGGTGCTCGCTTAAGTGGCTCATGCCCTTCGGTGTTGACGAACGGTATCTAGCAGAGGCGTTTAAGAAGGCTGGTGACTACGTGATTGAGCACTTAAAAACTGGCCAGGTATTTGGGAATCCTGATAACATGTTTATGCCGATTGCATATCTCTATCGCCATTCTTTGGAGTTGATGCTCAAGCACCTTGTTCGACTTGGCATTGCCGCTCGGTTGATTGAGGAGTCCTCTGACATTAACTGCGATTTAGGGAAACACAACTTGTACCGCCTCTGGTCACATGCGTGTACTGCCATCGAGAACCGATGGCCAAATGGCGACAAAAAGATTATCAGCAACACAAAAGCACTTATCGATGATTTCCAAAGGATTGACAAGTCAGGACAGAACCTTCGCTACGCACGGGATTCACAGGACCGACCAACAGCTCGAAAATTCCCAGACTCGATAGAGCTAGTCGAGTTTAGAAGTGCCTATGAAGGAGTGTTCAACCTGTTATCTGGATGCTCCGCAGAGTTTGACTTTATCGTAGAGTATATTACAGAAATGAGGAATGAGGCAAAGGGTTATCAGTAACCATCTGCAGAATCTGCCTATATGAACCAAATCATGTTTTTACTCAGAATAAGCTAACATGAGCATCGAGTGGGACTTTTCTTACGCTGCGCTCCAGAAAAGCCCCTCATGCTCGGGGTTATGTACCCAAGTTATAGATAAGGTATCGTTTATAGATTATGGAAAAGACCACCATCGATTTACAGAGACTCAACCTTATTTACGACCGATTTCAGATTGGCTCTTCATCAGACGTTCTAACCACAAGTATTGAAGGTTTAGGGACTGAACTTAATAATCGATATCTTGCAATAAGGAATAGTCAAAGTCTGAGGCAACCGATCAAAGACTACATCACTAAGATACATGCGCTTTCACAAGCAATAAACTATATGTCCAAACGTTTCACAGATTTACTCATAAGACAACAAGAAATCAACTGGATGAAGCAGGAATTGGCATATGAAACAAGTCCAGATGTTTTTGCCCAAGCCTCCGATCCCAAAGCTGCTTTGTGGCGCTCATTCATGGCATTGGCCATAAAAGATTTCCATATTGACATGAGTAGCTTAATGGATTCTCTGGCTCCAGTGATAATACAGGCTGAGGGCAAGCTCAAATCAAAAGATCAATCATCCTTACCAGGTTGGCCAGATATCCAAAATGGTACTAAACGTAGTTATAGAACAAATTTATCGGATGAACTTCAAGCCGTAATTGATACAGCTGACACTTGGTGGGTATCGATCAAAAAGGTACGCGATTTACTCACTCATAGAGACCATGACAAAATCATATTCGGCAATTCAGAGGATGGCCTATTATTTCAAGTATATGATCCAAAAAGGCGGCCTCAAATACTCCTACCAATGGTTATTTATAGAAAAAGCAAAAACGTAGTTGATTTCGATCTTTATTCAGCATTTCTTTTTGCACAGGTTATTTTGTTGCTCGACGATCTTGGTAAAATCATAGCAACAAAAATGAATATCTCGCAAGACATAACATCGCAAAACCGCTTAAGAATGGTGGATAAAAATATAGCCAAATCAATTAATAATTTCGTTCAAGTGGTTGTTCAGCAAACAACCAAATCGACAAGAAGGAGTACATAACAAGCGAATCCAATGGGACGGCCTAAAGGCCGCCCCTGATTCGCGGCGTTAGGCTCATAGAAGGGACCGAAACAATGGAAACGGATCCGATGGTGAAATCCCTGGCCAGGTTCAGAGCTGTCTACTGCTCCGGCTTCTTAGTCTTATTGGAAAAACTCTTTGTTGTTTCACTGTCCACGTAACCGCTACGCGAAATCTACTCGACAGGAGAGGGATTGTCAAAAAAAATCACGTTCTGCTGCAAAACTACGCCACACCCAGAAAATGCAACCTATACGTAACTGGTTTGTTGAATTGTCAATAATCAGGTACAAACGCAAGATTTGCAATGGTTGGTCAGACCGTTTAGAGTGATTGACTGATTATTGAATTAGAGAATTAGGCTCCAATCGAGCATCATAAAATCCTATCCACAGCACGCAATACGCAAAATTCTGTGAATATCCAATATCGAACAGGCAATGTCCAATTATGAAGTTAAAAAAGCATAAAACAGGGCAAAAACGCTATCCACAACACGCAGTACACAGTACGCAGCACGCAGTACGAATAATGAACGCCGTCTCACGGAGACCTTGCCATTGACTATTTACAATTTACGATTGACTATTGCTTTGTGCCCTCTGCGGCATAACAAAGAACGCCGTCTTACGGAGATTTATTTGGAATTAGCCCGCCCTTTTGCGTTTAGATTCGTATAATAGGTAACAGATTTATGTAGAATACATAAATAAGTAAAAAGGCAAAAGGGAAAAGGGAAAAGGGAAAATGAGGTCCAATCACACAGTCTTTGGGACTCCTTACGGAGAACGCAGAACGAATTTTAGCCCGCACCACTGGTGCCGGGTCGAAAAATGAAGCAAAAAATTGAACTAAAAATGCAAAAAAAAGGCAAAAATGAGAGCAAATCCGGTGTTTATTCGTGTGAATTCGTGGTTAAGTTGAAAAAACAAAGCCAATTTGTGGCAGGGTGAAAATGGCGCAAAGTCTTATATGAAAGGGGATTATGAAGCATTTTACGGTTTTGGGCAGCGAAAAAACAAACCCAATTCAAAGCCAAACAAAGCCAATCTCGGTTAGCCCCCAGCACTGCTGGGGGTTGAAAACCAATTTGAAAAAACAAAACCAAAACCGGCCTTCGGCCGGAAATCCGAAGCACGAAGTTCGAAATCCGAAACGAGTTGAAAGGGTGCGATTTGAAAAAACAAACCCAATTTGCGGTTGGGCGAAATTGGCACAAAGTCTTATATGAAAGGTGATTATGAAGAATTTTACGCTTTGAAGGCGGCAAAAAACAAAGCCAATTCAAAGCCAAACGAAAAGAAACTAATTTTGGAAAATAGAACTTGCGCCTTGGTTTGAGGTCGAGTATGATCCGGTTCATATCGTGATGACCAATGCCAAAGGATTCAGAAAGCTGCCCAAGGCCTGTGTCAAAAATTGGTACGTTTTGGTATGTCCCCTTTTGGAGCGTAAAAAAGGATTGACAGCGTCTGTAGGAAGTCGTTATGCTACAAAGTGTTAGGATTAAAGCGCTCGTAGCTCAGTAGGATAGAGCGTCGGTTTCCTAAACCGAAGGTCGCAGGTTCGAATCCTGCCGGGCGTAATCAAAACGGAGGAAATTAGCTGAGGCTGTGAAAACTCAGATTGGTGCAGAAGCAGAAGAAGATGAACGGCGAGAACTATAGGTTCTAACAATCTGTAGGAAAGAGTAAGAACAAGAGAAGGTAGGATTGTACTTGCATGCCTCCCGAGGGAGGCTTATTATGTGGCCTGGGTGTGGCTGATTTGCGTGCCGATCTGTGGCTATTTTACATGCTGATTACCAGCTTGGTTGTGATGGGAAGAAAAATACAGGAAGCATAAATGAATCATCGCATAATAATGATGCTGTGTTTGTTTGCTGTCGTTGCAATCGTCGCAGTTGTGTTTGTTTGCGGTTGTGCACCTGTCTTGAGTGACCCAAAAAATGACTACGCTGTTCAGAAGGACTCTAATCTTACGCCAGAGCAAAGGCAGCTTGAATGGCAGAAGATGAAAAAGAGGCGAAGTGTCCACGGGGGGTGGATTGAAGATATTTCGGTGCGCAGCTCGGAGAAATCGGGCAGGATGGGCGAGCCGGGGCAGAGCAGGCCTGGCCGGATGTTGACGTTGTCCGAAAAGCAGCTCGTTTTGCTGGACTGGCACAGTTCGAATAGCAGCGGGGCTCGTGTGAAGGGTAAAAGGATTCTGGCTGGTCAGGGCGTCGAATTCGACATCTATTTTCCGAGCAATAATCCCGGCAGTTGCTCGCTGGACTTCGTCTCAAGCGGCGAAGGGGGAAGTGGAAGTTTGGTGGGGACTGATATACGCGGTTATGGGGCAATTGCCCTGAAGTTTACTCTGGTTTCCATCAACGGACAAAGCGAACCGGGACTAAAGCAGAAGCTCGTAGCCGGTACGGTGATCGGCCCTACCGATGCGGGCCGGATTTCTACCTATGAGCCGGTTACGCTGGGTCTGGCAGATTCAGAAAAGACTGTGATTGCGAAAACATTTGTGTCGACGGATAGGATCTATGAAATCGGCTTTCATGTTCATATGCTGAATCCGCAGGACTGGGACCGGTCGGGGAGTATTATAACACTCCGGGTAGAACCCGTTTAGGATGACGGGATTGTTCCGTTTTAAATTGACTTAACGATGATGTCCACAATCCTTTTTGCAGCTTTTCCATCCCAAAGCGGAGGAATCTGTGGCTCTCTCCAATTTCCGCTGGTAGCGTTACGATATGCAGCGAGAATCTTCTGCGGATCTGTGCCGACAATCTGATTCGTGCCGATCTCTGCTGTAATCGGCCGCTCCGTATTCTCTCGCAGAGTGATACACGGAACTTTGAGCACCGTTGTTTCTTCCTGGATACCGCCCGAGTCAGTCAGAACCACTTTTGCATTGGACATCAATTTAAGAAAGTCAAGGTACCCCAGAGGTTCGGTCAGGCGAAAACCGGGCATTTCTTCGAGACGCTTACCGAGCGAGCAGGAAACCAAGTTCTTTCGTGTCCGAGGATGGATGGGAAAAATTACAGGCATATCGTTCTGTATGATTGTAAGAGCATCAAGAATCCTGCCAAAAATAACCGGATCATCGACATTTGAGGGACGGTGTAAGGTAAGGACTGCAAAATCATCCCCATCAAGATTTAAGATATTTAAGATATTTGACTTCTTGGCTTTTTCCTTATTTCTTAGCAGAGTATCAATCATTACATGGCCGACCATGTGGATTCTTTTTGGTGAGATTCCCTCTCTGAGAAGGTTATTCACACCGCTTTGCTCTGTACAGAAAAGCAGATCGCTGATCGAATCCGTCAATACTCGGTTTATTTCTTCCGGCATAGTTCTGTCGCCGCTGCGTAATCCCGCTTCCACATGGATAAGTTTCACGCCGAGCTTGACGGCGACTAATCCGCACGCAATTGTACTGTTAACATCACCGACAACCAGGACGGCATCCGGCTTATGTTCGAGGACAACTGGTTCAAATGCCTTCATTATCTCAGCCGTCTGTACGGCGTGGCTGCCAGAACCGACCTCAAGATTGATATCGGGTTCCGGGATCCCGAGTTCGTTGAAGAACAACTTGCTCATTATTTCATCATAGTGCTGCCCCGTATGGACAAGGATAGCATGAATGTCCTCGTGTCGGCTGTACTCAGCCATCAACGGGGCTATTTTCATGAAATTTGGCCGGGCACCAACTACATTAAGTATCTTCATAAAAATATCCTTTAGAGAAAATTTGACCTGGTCAAATCAGTTCTTCGGCCAATTTATGATTGATCGATTATGCTGTTTACGCTCACGAGCAGGTCAGTTTCCAATCATAACGATTCGTTCACTAAACTATGTTGGTCTTTCTTCTGAGGAAATGTTTTGAATGGTCTGTACAACGGATCACCTATCAGGAGCATTTGCCACGAATTGACTGGCTTTGTGCGATAGTACGCCTCAACAAGGCAGTTGCCTTCGTACAATTTCGGGAAGAACGCTCTTGGTTCCGGAAATGCATGGAGATAAGGTTCAGCCACCGGCCCTAATGTTGCGGTTATTCCATCCATGAGCATTGACGGGCACCATTGACTACTGTTCGGATCGCGAAGGCTGACAGCTTCAAAGCTGGCAATGTGGTATCCTATCGCTCCATCAACAAAATCGAAGGCATCTATATATTTCTTGACACTGTACCAGCCACAGTAGATAGCTGTTTGGGGACAAGTACCGGGTGCAAAAAGTTTTGCTGCTTGCTCTTCAATAACGCAGATTTCCGTCTCGGATTTTGTAAAGGCTGCTAAATTGCGCAAAGACTGGTCAAAATGACCGTACATATCCCTGCTTACAATACCCCGAGAATCAATGTAAGCGATACCTTTCAGCCCCTTTTTTTCTGCGGTTATCGCTTTATCGATGAGGCCTTTGATTATATCATAATCCGGCCCGTCGAGACGACTTACCATTAGCGTTATTGAGTTTTGGCTTCTTACTTCATCTTTGAGCATATTCGGCTGCCAACGATATAGATCGTACGAATCAAATAAAACCAGCGACAACTCGCTATCCACTGAGGCGTGTGTTTCTTTGCCGCTGATACGATCAATTGTAAGTTGTAACTGAGCCAGTCGTCCATTGACTTGTTTGTGCTCTGCCGAGTCCGTCAAACCAGCCTGCTTCAATCTCTCCAGAATTGCTTTTTCTTGTTCAGCCAGTCTGCTCAATTCTTTTAGCTTACCTTTCTGATCCTCTAAGACACCTCGTCCTCCCACTTTTATGGGCACACCGTAAATCGTAAGCAAGCATTTAATTTCTCCTACGAGTCTCTCAGTAAAGAATTTCTTGCGAATCGGCTCAACAAGTTGCTTATCGTAATTGTCCCTACTGATCGTATCTTTAAGGTCCGCACCTAAGGGCAATGCGAGAATATTTTTATCAGGCACGCCGCGTTGTGTACAGTAGTATTGAGCAAGGCGCATGGATTCTGCTATATCCTTATTTGCTATAACCAGAATCTCATTAGGCTCCAGCGCAAAGGCTCCCCCGCAGCATAGCAGCGTAAGTAAAATCACAGCAAAGAATCTTACTCCACTTTGTGATTCTGGATTTTGATTTTCCATATAAATACGCTTTATAACTTTCGAAAGAATTCAAGTCCGAGTTTTCAATTTCAGAAATCTCAGAGTCGGACTGATTGTACTTCAGCGTGATTATTTAGCCGGATTCGCTGCGCCTATTCGGGATTTTATCCACTTTACTGGAGAATTTTTTTGATCTCCGTTCGTTCGTCAGGTGTGAATACGTCAATTTTCCTATCAATTTCCAGCGCCCTCTCCAGATGCTGTTTTGCCTGATCAAGTTCATTGAGTTTTGCACAGATGCGGCCCAGTTGTAGAAGGGCTTTTGCCTGCTGGGGAGAATCAGCGGGTGTTAAATTTACAAGCCTTTGAAAGTCCCTTTTCGCATCGGCAAGCCGGTTCGGCATATTGGATAGAATCGTTCCCCTCGTATCGAGAAGATGTGGTTCATCCGAATCATTTCTTAAACCTTTATTCGCAAGCTCGAGCGCGGCTTCGTAGTCTTGATCGTGCTCCTGGAGAATCCAGGCAAGGTCGTTGAGACTTTGTATATCATTCGGGTACTGCTTGAGCAGCTCCTGGTAGGCATTCTTTGCACCTTCGGCATCGCCGGTCTGATAGCGGGTGGATGCCAGGCCCAGTCGCGCATCTTTCGGGAGTGGTGACAGTGTAGCAGCATGATCATAAAGCTTCAATCCTTCTTTTTTGAGTGTCATCGAATCCAGTGTTGTTAAGACCAATGCGGCTGTCAGGACTGTCGTTGGATTCTGCTCTTTTGCCGAAATATATGCAGAACTGATATTTTCGAGTTCCTTATATCGTTCTTGAGCTACCAGCCATAAAAATCGGGCATGGAGTGCAGTTTGACTGTTCGGAGCTATCTGCTCTGCCTGCTCAATCCAGGATTTTGCCTGGTCCATGTCGCCGCTGAGACGATACAGGTCCGCAAGTGTCACGAGGGCGTAAACACTGCCGCTTCCTGTCTGGCAGTAGGTCTTCAGTTCAGGAATGGCTATCTGAGGACTTTTGAGTCCAACCATAACACGTGCCCGAGAAATTAGCAGTTGTTCGTCTGCCGGGCCGCTACCGAGTCCGGATTCAATCAGTGTCCGGGCTTGTTCAAGGAGGCTGCGATCCTCGCTCTTTATCGCGGCCGACACGAGCACATCACGGGCTTCAGTGCTGTTCGGATCTTTCTGAAGAACAAGTTTAGCCAGCTCGGCGGCCATTTGATTATTTTCGAGCGCAAGCTCCGCCCTGCCTCTGGCCGACAGCAATGCCGAATTGTCGGGATTGGAGCCGAGAGCACGAATTGCATAATTACGGGCGGTTTCGTATTCTCCATTCTGCATAGCAATCCGAATCAGCATGAGATGAGCATCAACCGCAGTTGGTTCCGATTTGATAACCTCTTCCAGCTTATCTCTGGCGGCCTTGAGTGACTGTGGCGTCGACTCCTTCAGCATATGCAGAGCCCGCAGATACTTCAGCTTATGATCCTGAGGCAGTTGTACTTCAAGTGCTGCAAGGATTTCATTCGCCTTTTCTTCGTCTTGCGCATCGGCCCGCTCAAACAACAGCTTCATCAACCCTTGCTTCAATCTTAAATTTTCAGGATCCGCATTCAAACCCTCTTCAAGTGCCTCAACGGCTTTATCGAGCTGCTCATTGCCGGCGTAGAAGTTGCCCAACAGTTCATAACCTATTGTACCTTGATCGGAAAAGGTCGTCAATTTCCTGTAGTCCTGTTCGGCACGTTCAAATTCACCTTCATTGGCCAGGTATCCCGCCCGCATCATGTAGGCACCGAAGGCGTTGCTATCGACTACATAATTGTTGAGGATTTTTTGGACCTCTTCGTCTTGGCCTTCTGCTTTTAGGATCGATGCTCTCGCCGCTATTATCGCCGGCGAGCCCGGTAATATCGCTTCAGCCTCATCCAAGAGACCCAGGGCATCGTTGACATCTGCTTTGTTTTGCTGGTAGATCAGTCGCGCTAGCTGTATTCGCGAGTTTGCATCCTGGTCGTTGGATAACCTTAGTTTCAACTCTTCGATTGCTCGTGAAAAGTCCCCAGCTTGAAGGGCCGTTCCGATATGCAAAGCACTGGTGAACCGGGCATCCAATTCAGTCTGCTCGAGCATCTTCTCGGCCTCCGACAGACGGCCTTGTCGTTCGAGAATGGTAACTAATTTTTGTGCGATGTCCGTTGCCGAAGGATTGCGGACCAGCGCCTGGCGGCATATATCTTCGACACGCCTAAGATCGTTCAACTTCCCCACATCATGCATATTCACCAACAGCAGTACAGGCGCCGACCATTGGGGATCCGCATCAATGCAGTATTGAAGGTGGCCGGCAATATCCTGCTGCTTCGCTTTCCATTCATCGGATGCCAGCCATATGGCCGCCTGATGCAGACGCCATTGAAGCCCGCTTTCCCCCTCGGCCTTTTTCAATTCGCCGATCAGTTGTTCGACTTTTAGCGGGTTATCCTGTATTTTGCGGATAGCCAGAAGCAGCGTGCGAGCGCGGATTTCATTTGGGTCCTGCGCTGCCATATCACTTAAAATGCTTATTCCTTTATTCTTTTCTTCATCATTTTCCCCTCGCGTAAGCTGCAGCAAGGCAAGATTCATCGATATAGACCGCTTACCCCTTCCTTCGACAACAGTATCCAGTGCCTTTGTGAGGCAATTGCGGGCTGAGTTATAATCTGTATTGGCCACATGAAGATTCGATAGAGAAAGCCAGGGCTCCGCTATCTCGGGATGCCGATCACAAGCGTTCTTGCAGGTGCTGATTGCCTCGTCCATCCGTTTGGCCCGGCTATAGAACCTGACAAGTTGGATCTCAGCCCTGAGCGGTTCGGCGCACTGTTCGATGGCCAGCTTCAGCTCCTTTTCAGCCGTATTAGGTTCTTCAAGGTGAACGGCAACGATTGCCTGCAATATGCGGATATCAACACGATCGGGATGCTCCGTGCGTAGTTTTACTAATTCGTTTGCTAAAGGCTGGAGATTCTGCGTGTTGTTCTCCGTATCCTTCGCCGAGATATTGATACTCGCCTCAATGCGAAGCATCTTGGCGTCAACGTCCGTGGGATTCAGAGACTCTGCTATTTTCGCTTTCTCAAATGCCTTGTTCCAATCTCCCAGCTTGACGTACTCCTTTGCCAACTGCAATGTCATTACCGGGTCTTGAGGACGAAGGCGAAGATACTGGATCAGGGCGTTGACCGCCCGCTTGCTCTGGTTTGTTCGGATAAAGGCCTCTGCCAGCAGCCGCCACACTTCGGGAATCGAGGCACCACTCGTAACGAATGGCTGCAGGGCATTAATAACACCATACGGATCGCCATAGCCACTTGCCACCAGGGCCTGCAGGTAAGGCAGCGCCTGCCTGCTCTCTGACTGCCCTTGTTGTGTATAAATGGCGTCAATATACTCGTCCAGACAGTCATTCGCATCCGAAACTTTGTTTGCATCAGCAACATAAAGCATGATAGCCATAGGAAGAATCCGGACCCTATGTCTTTTTTCTATCAGTTTTTCTAGTGCTTCATCAACCAGAGAGACAGCTTCCGTTGTAGCCCCCTTAAGTCCCGCCAGTCGCGAAGCCAATAGGAATCTTGCAATGGTCCAGTCATGTATG
>Ga0268282_1000688_pt1 | contig 16501 bp, 13 predicted proteins | sample saktaG_12_FD_190133 | JGI IMG/M metagenome (GOLD analysis project Ga0268282, IMG submission 190133) | Saline water microbial communities from Sakinaw Lake, British Columbia, Canada - sak_2011_5_24_120m | ecosystem: Environmental > Aquatic > Non-marine Saline and Alkaline > Saline ...
CAATATACACTCCCAGCATGGCAAGCATTACAAGCGCTGCCATCACCGCCGGCGAGTTTAACCACCGGACCATCTCTTCCGACCAGAGAGTTTTGAGCACCATCGGCTCGCCGGTGAAAGTCACGCTGTCACGCTCGGCCAGGAACTTAAAGGCCCCAGCCCGGTCTTTAACCTGTGCCCTGGCAATTCCATACTCGAACGCCCTGGCAGCGGTCAGCGTCAAAATCTCGTCATCTTTAACAATCAGCTCTTTGCCGTCCAGATCATATTTATTCGGATCTTCGGGCAGTTGCGTGTCTTCGATGAACTCGCTCTGGCCCGTTTGCAGATTCTTTACTCTGTAAACCTTTGTCTGCATAGTGACCATTGCCTTTAGCAGTGCGGCCGGATAATCGTTTGCCTCTGCTGCCCGCGCAAAGGCTGCCCGGGTAAAACTCTCGGCTTTTTCACGCTCAACGCCTTCGAGTTTGCCGCCTATTGTAATAGGAGCACAATCGCCGATGGTGGTGTTCTCGCGCATTATGATATCCCGGCAGGAGACGCTTATCATCGCACCGGCTGATATCGCTTCGGTGGTTACGTAGGCGACCGTGTGTACTTTTTGACCGATATCGAGTATGAAGTACTTGGAAATATCGTCCGCGGATTGCAGCAGCCCACCGTATGTGCCGATTTCATAGATGATGTATTCGGCGTCGTTATCAAGGGCGATGTCGGTCCTGCGCTTGATGGATTTGTAGAGCCCATCGTCGATCATGCCCTTGCAGACAATGACCGCTGCGTTGACGGTGGGCGAATCCGTGCCGGCGGCGTTCGGCTCAGACGCCATACTCAATCCCGCGAGCAATATCAGGCACATAACACCAACCGCAATTATCCGAAATGGACACTCCATATGGCCAATTATACCTTCAAATTGCTCGGCTGCCAGTATATAGTCAGGAATCGGAAGAAATTTTTGGTTTGACTCCCTCCCATTGCAGGCCGCCGATGATTGCCTGTGCGATATTTGTGAGGTGGTCGCCGATTTTTTCGACGTTATCGACCAGGTCGATAAATATCAAGCCCGTCTGTGGCGAGCAGATGCCTCCGGACATTCGCTCTACGTGGCTGCGGCGAAATTCTATCTGCATCCTGTTAATGTTGTTTTCGTGAACCAGGGCCGATTTAGCTCCCTTTATATCGTTATCTTTCAAAGCTGTGATAATATGATCACACATCCCTTCTATCTCTTTTTTGAGTTCGTTAGCCTCGGCAAGTGCCGAATCGCTAAACAAAAGCTTCTGGCCGATTTTTCGTTCGGCTATTTCGACAATATTGACGGCATGATCGCCGATACGTTCCAGGTCGTTGACCGTATGCAAAAGCACCGGCAGCTCGATCGAGACTTCATCAGACAAGTTCCTGCGTGATAACGCCGAAAGGTAAGATGTGATTTCGAGCTGCAACATGTCGATAAAATCTTCTAATTCTCTGACGGATCCGAGTTCTTTTCTGTTATTGTTGATAATTCCGCTGATAGAGCGCATCACGGCTTTTTTTGCCGTTTGAGCCATACGGATGATTTCCCGCTTTGTCTGCTCTAATGCTATCACGGGAGTATCCAGCAGGTGCTTTTCCAAAACCACCGGCTTTTGTGCAAGCTCAATCTCAGTTACAGGTATGATTTTAACAACCAATGCTGCGAGCCCATCGATAAACGGAAGGAACACAATCGTGTTAAATGCGTTGAACATGAAATGGGCAAAAAATATGTTGGTCATAATTGTATTTTGCCCCAACTGGCCGGGCGTGAGCCATTCCACTGCATGGCTGAACCACCCCATCCACACAAGAGGAAGCATATAAGTAACACCGATCACGTTGAATATTGTGTGCCCCATTGCCGTTCGTTTGGCGTTTCTGGATGACCGAATTGCCGCCAACTGAGCCGTGATTGTTGTGCCGATATTGTCGCCCAGAATATAAGGGATTGCAACCTGGAGCACTAAAGGCCAGTCCGTCCCGAAGGCGCCCTGAAAGGCCAGCATCTGGATAATAGCGATCGAAGCCGAGCTGCTCTGCAGAAGCATTGTGATAGCCGTCCCGGCCAGAACCGCCAGAAGCGGATTACGGCCGAGCCATATCAGCGCCTCCTGCACGCCCTGGCTGTCTTTGAGTGGAACGAAAGCCTCTTTCATGAAATGGATGCCGAGAAACAGGACGCCGAAACCGATCATCACCTGACCGATGCTTCTGTTCCTTTCCGTTTTTCCAAGGACATTAATCAGGAATCCGACGCCCACAAGCGGCAGCGCATAATTGGTAATCTTAAAGACGGCCAGAACTGACACGAGTCCCGCCGTGATTGTTGTGCCGACGTTGGCGCCAAGAACTACACACAATGCCTGCTTTAAGGTCAAAAGTCCCGCATTTACGAATCCAACCGTCATCACCGTAGTAGCGGAACTCGACTGAATCAGGCATGTCGTCAGGGCCCCGACGAGAACGGCAATGACTCTATGTTTTGTCAGCGATTCGAGGAGGCTTTTCAGTTTTTGCCCGGCAACCTTCTTTAGGCCATCGGACATCAGGCCCATGCCGAATAAAAACAGGCCTAACCCCCCTACTGTCCCAAAAATCATGTCCTTGACCATAGATATTCCTTAACTACATTGAAAACTAATATATTTATGACGGCACACAAGTTTTAGCGTTTTTTGCTTTACAGGTCAATAGAGTTCTTATGTGGTTACCGCAAAATATGACTTTAAGGTTTGTCAAAATCCAACTTGGGACGGCATGAAAACTTCAACATCTAACGTTATTACAGATGTGTTTGGAGGGCGATTGTCCGAAGCGATCAACGGTTTTTTACCAAAATAACCACTTTCCCGTTAGGTAAAACAGCACGGTTAATCCCGCGGCAATCGGAACAGTCCCGAGCCAGGACGTAAAGATTGACGTAACGACCCCACGGTTAATAGCGGTGATACCGCGGGCCAATCCCACACCTATGATCGCGCCAATCATGGTGTGCGTGGTGGATACGGGAAGGCCCATTTTCGAACAGGTCAGGACTGTCATCATGCCGGCTAAGTTCGCGGCAACACCACGCGAGGGTGTAATCTCGGTGACCTTCGTCCCAACCAGGCGCATTACCCGATAGCCGAATGTAGCCAGGCCAATTGCAATGCCAAGACCACCGACGACTAAGAACCCCATGCTAACCGACACCTTTCCGGGGACCGCGTTGGTTTTGACGATTTCGACTACCGCTGCCAGCGGACCAATGGCATTCGCCACATCGTTGGCTCCTTGTGCAAATGCTACGGTACACGAGCTAATGATTACCAGCACGGCAAAGGTTTTCTCCACCTGCATGAGCTGCTGCTCCAGAGGTAATTTGCTGTGGCAATCATGATTTCTCCTGGCGAACAATGCGGAAACTCCTGCGGTGCCAAGACCACCCAAAATACTCAGAGTAATAGCTGAGGGACCGCTAAGATCGAGATGCAGGTTTTTCAAGCCTTTGTAAATTGTGGCCAGAATCATTGTGGTAAAGACGACAAAAACGCAAACCGGTACCCCTTTTCGCGCAGCCACCAAAGGTTCTTCGGCAGACAGAATATAATGCAGGATCAACTTGAATATGATAAAAGCTATTATCCCCCCGGCCAGTGGCGAGATAAACCAACTGGCAACAATCTGACCAAGCTTGGCCCAGTAAACATGTCTGAGTCCGGCTTCCAGAATTCCAAACCCGACGATGGCTCCAACAATAGAATGTGTGGTGGAAACCGGCATGCCAAAGCACGAGGCAAGATTCAACCACACTGCCGCGGCCAAAAGCGCGCACAGCATGCCGTGGGCGAGCATACGGGGGTCGCCGGTGAATGCCTGCGTGTCTATTATTCCCTTCCTGACGGTGTCGGCAACGTGGCTGCCTACCAGCACAGCTCCGCAGAAATTGCAGATAGCTGCCAGAACCACCGCCCAGAAGACAGTCAGGGCCTTCGAGCCGACCGCGCAAGCCATGGAGTTAGCTACATCGTTGGCGCCGATATTCCACGCCATGTAGAAGCCAACTATAATTGCTGCGAGAACAATTATCTCCATAGACGCAACGTTCCTTCGGTCGAGGCCGGACTACTTCTTGCGAATGATTAAACGCAGATACTTGGCGGTTTTCTCGGCGTTGTTGGATACGGCACTGAGTCTCTTACAGTACTTGTCCAGGAAAATAATGGTGATAGGATCGAGCTTATCTTCCATGTTGTAGAAACTACGTGCAAATTTTCTTCCAAGACGGTCTGCCTTCCATTCTTCTTCGCCGATTTTTTCAATGCCTTTGAGCACATTCTCCGCTTCTTCTCCGGTGAAAGCCGCTTCGGCGAGCGTCGAAAGGTCCTTTTCCAGATTCAATAACTGTTCGCTGACGCTGATGACCTGCTCAACAAAGGCCATAAAGCCGGTTTTGAGTTCCTCTGGGATTTTGGTCTTGCGCAGCATCAGCACAACGGCGAAATCCTCCGCGGCATCTGCTATGTCATCCTGATACGCTAAAAACCGGCTTAACTCATTTTGTCCTACCGAAAGAAAGTACAGCTTGGTAAGTTTATCGCGCAATTCCGTTTTGATTACATCTGCCTCATGCTCGGTCCTGGACATCACATTGTGTAATTCCTCGATTTTTTCATAGTCTTCCGCCAGCAGCGCATTTGCCAACGGCCGAATAAGCTCAACACACTCGTGGACCTTTTTTGCGTGCTCATGCAGTTGAATAAAAGGCGATGGGGCAAAAAATCTATCTAAAACTCCCATTGTTCACTCCTTCAAAAATAGGATTTAATATTAGCTACAAGCACAAATCACAATCGCCGGACAAAAAACCAAAAACGCCTTCTCTGCGGCGACCCTTTTACCACTGTCTGACATCAACCCCATAACGACAAGAAACAATACCCCCCCTGCTGTCCCTAAAATCATCTCTTTCGTCAAAATGCTATACGCTAAACCCTGCATGCTAACAATCGTGCGGCAGTTGTATCCGTTTTTACTTAATGAGTCAAGCGAAAAACAGTAACCGGAGGATTCGAGCCGATTGTCCTATGTAAGGCTGCGGAGAATTTCCGCCCCCTGCCGGATTTTTTCGTTGCTGGTCGCGTAGCTTATCCTGAAATGCGTATCTTGTTCGCTGAAAACGTTGCCCGGTATAATAAGCAGATTGTTGGCAATCGCCTTTTCGACGAAAGCTGTGGCCCCTCCCGAGCCGGGCGCTTTGACGAACGCGTAGAATGCCCCGCCGGGCCTGACCAGTTCGAAGGCACCGTTCAAACTTTCATAAAGCAGGTCTCTTTTCTTTCTGTACACATCGACCAGGTCGCTCACGTCATAATCCAGGGCGGCCAGCGCAGCCTGCTGGAAAGGCGTCGGAGCGCAGACGAACGTATATTGCTGTATCTTAGTCATTTCCTCGACGACGTGCTTGAGAGATTCGTGTGCCGCGACGTAGCCCATCCGCCAGCCGGTCATCGCGTAGGATTTGCTGAAGCCGCGTAGAAGCAGGGTCTTTTCGTAGTGACTCGCGATACTCGGGCAATCGCCGTCGTAGCAGAATTTCTCGTATATCTCGTCGGTCATCACGAGGATATCGTTGTCGGCCGCGACTTTGGCCAGTGCCTTGATACGCTCTTCCGAATATACCATGCCGGTCGGATTGCAGGGTGAATTGAGGATAATCATCTTCGTTTTGGCCGTGATGGCCTCGGCGATTTTCTCGACGGGCAGGTCGAAATCGGGATAGCTGTCGATATAGACGCACTTTCCGCCTAACATGTTAATGACGTGCTTGTAGATGACGAAGTACGGATCCGGGATAATCACTTCGTCGCCGGGATCGATCAGCGACAAAAACGCCAACAGCAGTCCCCCGCTGACGCCGCTTGCCACCAGCACGGCGGGATTTTCCCAGCCGAACTCGCCCTTGACCTGCTGCGTGATTCTGTTTTTCAGCGTGGCGTCGCCCGCGGTTTGCGAATATTTGTTCTGACCGTCCCTAATGGCCTGGATTGCCGCTTCTTTAAGCTCTTCGGGCACATCGAAGTCCGGCTGGCCGATTGAGAAATTGATTGGATCCTTCAGTGAGGCCGCCAGCGCAAAGACCTTCCGAATTCCGCTGGCGTCGATTTTCGCTGCTCTGTCTGCGATTAAATTTTTCATAATCAAAGATTATAGCCCCGCGGGACAGCCACGCAAACAAAAAAATCCCCCTCAAATATATTTAGCCCGGCAATTTATTGCCGGGTGCCTTTAAATAGAAAATTAAAAGTCAAGTATCTTTAAATTGAAAATTCATTGCCGGGTGCCTTTAAAAGATGTCCTCGCAAGGCCCAAAGCCCCGCAGCAATCTCAATAATCAATAGTCAATAGAAAATAGTCAATAGTAAGTCGTCAATAGTCAATCGCCCGGCTGTACCGCAGCCGCGACAGGTCTTCGGCCGCTCGCGGCTTGAGAAACACAAACAAATGGTCGTGCATAATAAGACAAAAACTGTCCTTTTTCACCTTCCAGCGCCAACGTTCTGTATATTTACAATGATGCCGAGCCATGATAATGTCTTCCTTGAGCACAAAGCCCACTTTGAGCGCAAATAAATAATTTAATCTGTCATTCATGGGAAGACGAGAATTGACTAAATCCGTTACGTTCTTGGATCCCTGCTTTCGCAGCACCCTAAAGCGTTCAGCGTACGATGACAGTGCGAAACGGCAAGTTTGATTTATTTATCCAGTTTTGCCAGGGCCTGTTGGAGGATTTTTGCCATTCTTTCGGTTTGCAGCTTCAGGATTTCGTGGCCGAGTTCAGCAGTGGCGAATTTTCTCGGGTCTTTGCCGCCTACTCCTACGGGCCAGGAATTCGGGTCTTTCGGCAATCTTTCCATCTGGACCAACTCCGGCCGAAGGGCCATTACGAGCGAGGTTTCGTTCATCGCCGCGTGGTCCACCTGGATGCCCTTGCCCTGCCGGTCGTATTCGCTGCCCCAGCATGTGAAGGTATCAAGGCCGAACTTTTCCTTCCATTGGCTGGCGTTTTTCTGGAAAAAGCCGGTCGAAGGCCCGTGTCCGTGGGCGACGACAATCTTAAACCCGGCCCGGCTGAGTTGCTTGAGTGTCGCTTCGATAATTGTGCGAAACGTCTCTTCCGGCACCCAGTAGGCACTGCCGGAGCCGTCGAATCAGAGCTTGTCGGCGAACGGCAAAGTTTCCGGCTCTACGTGGATCTCGGTTGTGAATTTGTAGGGAACCGGGCCGCCGCTTTCGAATGTCAGCTCTACGAAAAAGGCCGTCCAGCCCTCGTCCGGCTTGGGGACCTTTGCTACGAACGCCCCGTCACTGCCGGCGGCAAGATCCGAGCTTTTCCAGACCGGGCCAATGATCTCAAGCCGGAAATCCCTCGCTTTGGGATTCGATGCTTGCCAGAGTTTGACCTCCTTCGGAGCCGTGGTTGTGTTGACCTCGATTGAGCCGTCGTCCTTAACTGACCATGAAAATTTCGGCCGGGGCGCGTTTTTCAGAATGGACTGATAGAACACCAGCAGGCTCTGGATGGCATCCGAGTTGCCGAGGCCGTGGTCGGTATTCGGGACGTACCGCAGGTATTTCTCGCCGGGCAGGTTGTGGAAGTAGAACTGTGCCGAGTCCGGCAGGAAGAACTGGTCGCCGCTCGAATTTATCAGGCACTTGGGAATCCTAGCGTAGCGGTCGCGGTACTCATAGGGGTCGACAATTTTTGTCAGCGCCTGGCCTTCCGGCGTGTCGAGCCGCTCGAAGACCTTCATTTCGCCGTAATCGGCGATAGCGTCGGAATAGAAGCCGTAAGCGGCAAAATGATGCCTCATCTGCTCATCCATGTTCAGTACGTCGATGACGGCCGGGGCAATTGCGACCACCCGCTTATCGACCGCGGCGGTCAGCCAGGTCGTCCAGCCCCGCTTCGAGCCGCCGGAGACCACGAACTGCTTGATATCGAGCGGGCCGGAATCGAGCGATTTAAGATGACTCTGAATCGTATCCATTGCGCGGACGGCGCTTTTTACCATCGGCAGCAGGAGCGGCCAGGAATTGTCGCCGGTAGCCAGGCACTTATTGAAGGTATAAGCGATAATGCCGTCTTCGGAGCGGGGCCTGCCGCCATCCGGGAACATCAGCGGCTGGTTCGGCACCATTTTCAGATCGGCTACGACCGCACCGGCGCTTAGGGCAATGCCGACCAGCATTTTGTCGGCCGAATCGGGCGCCGACCGGCCGTTACTGCCGCCATTGATCCACAGCAGAGCTTTATCGCCGGTGGCATTGGCGGGCTTGACGATTGTCAGCCAGTGTTTCCAGAGCGGGCGGTCGACCTCGTCCTTGCTGCGCCAGGACTGCGAGGTCATATCCAGAATATAAGCGGTATAGCCTAGGCCGGAAACGGTTTTGACAACGCTATAAGTGTAGCTATCATCGGGTTTTGCAACATAATCGTCCAGCGGCGTGCCCGATGCGAACTGGGCCGCAGCGAGAATAAGTACGGCCAGAATGGTAAAACGGTAATGCGATTTCATATCCGGTCCTTTCTCTGTTTTTCGAGTGATTCAATCATTCATATTCCCGCTCGCGCAGGAATGACAAAACACAGACTCCATCCCGAAGCAGTCCCTCGCTCACAGCCGGATTTTGCCTGCCCTGTGGTGCTATACTTTTTTCGGGAAGATGCCCCGCAGGTATTCTGCGTCGTATCGGCAGCTTTCCTCAAGGCCCAGCGGCATCTCCGTGCCTTCCATGACGAGCCAGCCGCGATAACCGGCATCGTCCATTGCCAGGCGGACCTCTTTGAAGTCGATCGAGCCTTTGCCGTAAAGGTTGTCATAATCCTTGGCGTGAACCTCGCAGATGAGCGGGCCGAGCTGGCGGATTTCCTTGTAGATATCGTAGCCTGCTTTGTGCGAGTTTGCCACGTCGTAGTACACCTTAACGGCGCGCGAACCGACCCTTTCGATAATATCGATATGCTGCTCGGCGCTGAGCCACGATTCGATGCCGAGAGTCACGCCGGCTATTTCCGCATCGGGAGCGACCTGCCTGAGCCGCTGGACAACCATGTTAACGCCCTGCTCGTCGTTTTGCAGGTCACCTTCGCCAAAAAAGGCCAGAAGAATCACCTTGATTTTCATTGTCTCTGCGACTTCAATGGCCTGCCGCACCCATCGCTCGGCGCGTCGATCGCTTTTGTACGGAACGCTGTTAAGCACGCCCATAGCCAGCGAGGCGATTTCCATTTTCTGCTTTCGTGCTGCTTTGAGAATATTGTCCTGCAATTCTTCGTCGAACAGCGGCAGGTGATTGTCTCCCCTGCCGAAATCCACCTGCACGCCGTCCAGTCCTATCCGTTTGGCGATCTCGAACGAGCCCGGATCCGCGGTCTTTCCTATCGTCCAGTCACAGACGCCCAGCTTAAATCCGGTGGGAGCTTTTGTTTGCTCTCGCTTGATCGAAGGAGCACAGGAACATGTCACTGCGAGGCTGGCGGCGGCGCGAGCGGTCCCCACCATCATCTGGCGGCGAGTTATTTGTAAACGTTTCATTTCTATATCTCCAAGAGATAACCGTGAGGGCATTGCCCCGATTAACTTACGATTTCAGGCCTTTAAGGTTAGCGTTAAGTTTCTCCGTGCTTTTGACAAGGCTCTTCCACATTACTTTCTCGCCCGTATAGGCGGCGGTCCGGCCGAGGATTGTAATCAGATTGCTGCGAACGCTCGACTCGACTGTCGGATTGGCGTAATTGCCTTCGACGATGCTCTTATGGAACGTGGCGATGTTTGCCACGGCACCGTCCTTGTATATGCCTGGGCTTTTGCCGCCGCGATAGAAGTTCTCGCCGCGAATGAGTACCTGTCCGCCGTATTCGGTTTCCAGCACGCCTTTGGAGCCGAACATCCGGTTCCTAATGCCCTCGGGCTGCGTGCCGTGACCTTCTATCTGTCGCGAACTGAACGTAATACCGATTTTGTTGGGATACTCGAAGAGCAGCGCGAAGTGGTCGTTGCAGGTCCCGACGGGGCGAACCGTCCTGCCACCCACACCGACGGCGGAAACCGGCTCTTCGTCCATGATCCAGTTCATCACGTCCAGCGTGTGAATGTTCTGTTCGGTAATTATGTCACCGGAAATCACGCGATCCAGCCCCCACGCCCGCAGGCGGACCTCGGGATTGTTCGGGTCATTTCGCCATGTATCGTACATCCGCCCGAACGGGCAGGTTGCATGATAAATCGCCTCGCCGAAAGCAAACTCGCCCAGCGCCCCATTGCGCAGGCGTTTGAGCGCCTCGATGTAAAACGGGTCGGCACGAGTCTGGAAGTCAATGAGGAAGCAGCGTTTATTTCTCGCGGCTCTTTTGCCGCTCTCGCCGATACTCTGACATCCGGGCACGTCTACGGCAATCGGTTTTGCGACATAGGTGTGACATCCTGCTTCCACCGCCATCGCGGCCTGCTCGGGATGAAAGTAAGGCGGGCTTATAATCGCTACGGCGTCAACCTTCTCCAGCAACTTTTTATAGCCAAACAGACCGGGAAAACGATTTGCCGCCGGTACGCCCAGTTTTTCGCCGGCGCTGTCGATCCTGTCCTGGAAGTAGTCCGCCACGGCCATGACATTGTATCCGCCGTGCTGCTGGAACAGTTCGGCTATCCATGTCCCCCTGCCGCCGCAGCCTATCAGGCCCAGGTTAACTTTCGAGTTGGCGGCAGCTCCGCGAACCAATTCCGGCTTGACGATTGTAAACGACAGAGCGGCCGCACCGGCACCGGCCATGAACCGGCGACGATTAATCCGTCCGGAGTTGTTGCCGGCGATTGAAGTTTTTTGATGTTCCGACATTTCGTAATCCTCCCTTTCAGGCATTATGTAAATGTATTTTCAACGAACATGTATAAAGTACAGTGCCGGGCGATTGATATTTCCTTTGCCCGGCACACAATTTAATTACTCTTTTCATACCTTCATGTAGACTTCCCGCCTAATCTTTCCGGTTGAGGTTTTCTGGAATTCCTCGATTCTGATTTCAAGATGCTGCGACGAAATTTTCTCGAAGCTGGTAAGCTGCCGGCTGTTCTGCTGACATTCATTGATATTGTTCCAAATCAGGTTCTTAAGGAGCTGCGGCTTATCTACAAGATCGTCGGAGGAATGATTCGCATGGGTCTCTATCGCTTCCCATGCCGGCCGGACGATAGCCCTGATGGTTTCCTCTACGAAGCCTGCCGGGTCCTTCTGGAAACCAGTGACCACCAGTATTTCACCGACGAATTTCGCCTGCGAAAGCGCCGATTCGACGTGCTCGGGGCTGATATTCTTGCCGCCTGGCAGCACAATCACGTACTTCTTCCGCCCGGTTATATAAAGATTCCCGTCTTCGTCCAGATGACCCAAGTCACCGGTGAGCAGCCAGCGGACGCCCTCGTCGTCGGTTATGATAGCCGTTTGAGTGGCTTTTGGGTTCTTATAGTAGCCCTTCATTATGCAGGGCCCGCCGAGTGCGATTTCGCCCTTTTCGCCGGGCAGCAATTTCTGATTGTCTTCGTTGACGATTTTGACGAATATCGTGTTAATGGGTTTGCCCACCGAGCCCAATTTGCCGGCTTCCTCGTTGAAGCCGTACACGGGCGAATTTTCCGTCGTGCCATAGCCCTCGTACAGCAGCATTCCTCTTCGCCAGAACACATCCAGTACCCACTCCGGCATCGGAGCAGAGCCTGAGAGGAAAAATCGCACCTGGCCCCATCCCAATTTCTTTATGATTCCTTTCCCCACCTTCTTCGGCAAGTAACGGTCGAGCAGTTTGAGGTGCGGCTTTTTCTTTTTCTCTTTGGCAAGGCTCTCTTCGAAGTTCTTCGCGAGCATCGTATAAAGAGCGGGCACAGCCGCAAAGATCGTGATTTCTTTGTCCCTGATGAGTTCGGCCATCTGGCGGTACTTGTTGATGTAAACATTGGTAGCTCCGACACAGAAAGGCAGCAGTTTCCCGGCTGTCAGGCCAAATGAATGGTGCGGCGGCAGGATATGCCCGAGCGTATCTTTGTGACTTATTTTTACCTTGTCTACCGAGCCCTGAACATTGGCGATCAGATTACGATGTGTAAGCTCGACTTCTCGTGGGTCGCCCGTTGTGCCGGACGTGCACAAAATCACTGCGGTATCATCGGTGTCTACCCCGGCGGGGATTTTGTTCAACAGCTCATCCGTTGTGGCGAGGGCATCGTGCCCTTGTTCTGCCGGCGGCAAGATGCCGCCGGGACTCAAGGCCGGGACGGCCTCGCTACCCCCGGTTTCTTCATAGATGGTCATTTCGATAAAAACCATCCCGTGGCCGGCGGCGAAATCCTTCAATTCCTGCCGGGATTCGGCATCCTGATAGTCGTCGGCCATAACAATCAGCCGGCTGTCCGTATGGATCAGGTGGTTTATAACGCCTTCGACCGGTCTTTCCGGGTCGATCAGGACCGGAATGGCCCCGGCAAGTATGATACCCCACAGGGCAATGTCCCAATCAGCACGGTTCTTGCCGAGTATCGCAACTTTGTCCGCGATTCGGATGCCCTGAGATTGTATAAGCCATCCGGCAAAATCCCGCGACCTGGCTTTCAACTGCTCGAAGGTTAGAGATTCCTCACGATCGGCCCTGATGATTTCCAGGCATTTCTTGTCCAGGAACTTAATTTCGGCAAGGGACTCGTTGAAAACGTCGATCAAGGTTCGAAACTTAAGTTCTGTCTGCATCTGTTTTTTGGCTCTCCACTGGACACCTAACGGCGCTGTCAAAGAATTCGCCCTTCGCAGCCTTTTGGCCGCCCTTCCTCACAGTTGCTCTGCCGGAAATTATCGTTTGCAGAACTTTACACGCTCACCTACAATATGGCAAGTCTTTTCCTTGATGCGGCTTAAGATTTTATGACAGGCTGCGAAGCAGCGACCAACGCGAGGTTTATAAAAATGTTACCTTCGCTGTCTCTTGTGCCTTATATATGTGGGGATCTTGAGAAAGTGTGCCTATTTTAAGGGAACCGAGAGTGAGAACGGATAGATTTTTCTGTTTAATTCTGGCATTTATGCTTATTTCGGCCGGGTGTAGAAAAAAACCGGCTTCGACCACGACACCGCTGCACTGGGCAGCTAAGACTGGAGACGTCCAGCGGCTCAACTCGTTGCTCTCAAACGGCGCTGATGTCAATTCCAGAGACAATGACACCTGGACGCCATTGCACTGGGCGGTCCATAAAGGCTATAAGGAAGCTGTTAAGCTGCTAATCTCTAAAAGCGCCGATGTCAATGCAAAAGATAAAGACGGCTGGACTCCGCTGCTGCTGGCTATACCTTCCGGCAACACCGCAATCGTGCAACTACTCGTGAAAAACAGCGCCGATGTTAATGCCAAAGCCGGTAAATATGACGAGACGCCATTATTTTGCGCGATCAAAAAAGGACAGAAAGAATTGGTGGAACTGCTTATTGCCAACGGCGCGGATGTTAACACAAAGAGCAAAGAGAGTGAAGAAGGTACGACACCATTACACTCGGCAGTTATACGTGGCCATAAAGAAATAGTGGAATTACTTCTGGCAAATGGTGCCGATGTCAATGCAAAAGGTTACTGGAACGGCGTCACACCACTATTCCACTCAGGATTGAATGAGGCAACAATATTAATTGCCGCAGGCGCAGATGTGAATGCAAGGAGCAATTACGGTAAAACACCTTTGCACTGGGTAAGTACCTGGGGGCGTGAGAGTGTCGCAAAGCTCCTACTGGCTCATGGGGCCGATGTTAATGCGAAGGATGATCAGGGAGATACACCTCTACATCGAGCAGCCTCAGTTGCGCGATCTACCAGAAATATAGCAAAATTGCTAATTGATGCCGGAGCAGACATAAATGCAAAGAACAAAAGAGACAGAGTTCCTCTCCATGAAGCTAACAGCCAGGAGGTAGCATTGCTTCTAATTGCCGAAGGTGCAGACATCAATGCTAAGGACTCATCACGCAATACTCCGCTGCATACCGCGGCTTCAAAGGCTTTCAGGGACGTGGTACAGCTTCTAATCGACGCCGGGGCAGATGTTAATGCAAAAAATGAAGCCGGGCGCACACCGCTGCACGAGGTGATTCCACATGAGTGGGTACACGATGCCAATAAATTTTACAAACAAAACGAGGTGGTAAAGCTGCTTATTGAGGGAGGCGCTGTTGTCGATGCAAAGGACAACAATGGCCGAACACCACTGCACGAAGCCATTAGAGGTAAAAATGTGTTTGGCTTATATAATTCCCGTGGATATTCTTCGTCCAACGAATTAGCTGAGCTGCTTATTGCCAAAGGAGCAGACGTCAGTGCAAAAGACGTGAACGATAATACGCCATTGTTAAATGCGATCAGAGTTCGCAACTGGGATGCAGCGAAACTCGTAATTGAAAAAGGCGCAGATGTCAAAACCAAAAACGACGCCGGTGATACGCCACTTTCATTTGCTCTACGCTATGAACAATGGGACATGGCGGAGTTGCTTGCGGTCAAAGGCGCTGATGTCAATTCGCAGGATTTAGACGGCGATACCCTGTTACACTATGCAGCGTCTCAGGGCAACATTGAGATGGCCAGGCTCCTAATTTCTAAAAAGGCTGACGTTAATAAGAAAAACCTGGGTGGGCGTACACCACTGCACTATGCAGCCCGTGGCCACAAGAACGTGGTTGAATTGCTTCTTGCTAACGGGGCCCACGTTAATGCAAAGGATAATAATGGTGAGACACCATTGCAAAAAGCGGCACGCCGGGGACATGATGACGTCGTTGTTCTGTTAAGCCAGCGAGAAACGAAGGAGTAGGGGCGGTCCCATGTGGCCGCCCAAGCATCGATAATTAACCAGGGCAACCACACGGGGTTGCCCCTACAGCAAATAGAAATAGACATCTCCGCTTTATATATGAATGCCGGTACGCCATTAGAAAGGTGCGTCATGTTGAGCCGGATTCGCAGGAGATTTGGTGGATTTGTCCTTTATATTCGACTTTAAAGTTAACGGGCAGGAATTTCTTGATTGTTTCGACGTTTGTTGTCAAATGGTTAGTCAGTTCATTGGTTGTGTAGCAGCCGGCTTTTGAAATGGCCATGTAGATCAGGAGTTGGTCGGCTGAGAAACGATCCACGGCTGCGCCGCTGGGCAGGAAATCTTCAGCCAGACTTACAACCTCGCCCACTACTTTCTCCGATGGTTTACCTTTCTGCCCGAATGCGGTAAAGACCGTAGTCCGAGGACCTCCATCCCCAAAGCCTTCGGCTTTGAGGCTGCCACCCGAGGCTGCCACCAGGCGAATCATGATACAATTGCCAGGGCCGTCGGAATCGGTTACTTCGATGTGCTCGATGTTCTGGAATTTCAGCCTGTTTTGGAGCAATAACTTCTTTTGGCGCTGGGCGATGTGGGCGGGAAGTTTTGCCGTATATATTCGCACATGGATTTGTATCTGTTCGGCGGGCTCACAAAGATTAATTGCTCGGTTTAGATTTTCTTGCCGGGGCTTAACGTCGAGAGTGATTTTTCCCCCGCCGGCGGGGAAGAAGCCGTATTTCTCCAGTTTGCAGTCGGCGTCGAATCCGGCAGTCTTAATCGCAGGCAGGAAGGTTTCGGCGAGAAAGTCGAATGGCGGCGCCCACGGATTATGCGTTCCGCCGGTCACGGTGACGGTCGAAGGATTTTCAGCTAAAAATAATGCCGGCAGTATGGTTTGAATCACCAGTGAAGCCGAGCCGGCTGAGCCGATATCGAAAGAAAAATCCCCGCTACGAATGGGGCCGGGCTGAAAGTCCAGGACCTGCGAGCCTATGGCCGTCCCTTTGCATTGTCCGCCGCAGATTTCACACGCGGCCCGGACGCAACTTAGATGCTGCTTTGCCAGTCCCGGCTTACGGCGGGCGGCGCGGATGTTTTCGATGTGCAGATTCCTGCCGGTAATGCAGGCCAAAGCCAGGCTCGTGCGAAGTATCTGCCCCCCTCCCTCACCCATGCTGCCATCGACGAAAACTGTTTCCATATCATTCCCCGGCGGCCTGAAATAGCGATGATGGTGTGCAGTGCCCACCCTATTCATGAAAGGCTGCCTGCCGTCAAGTAATATGTTTCCTCTTTTTTCATCTTTTTTTTTTCAAACAACCTTTGGCTGTGTAATGAGTTATCGATGCTTACGGTTCCGTAACAGCTATCGTTGTCTGCTCGGACGCTAAGCGTTCATCACGGCAAAACTTCACTTCGGACTGGCCGTAACGTCTCTCACATTGAACAGCAATCTTTTTTTACTCGTTCGTACACCGTAACAGGGCTCGATTCGGCCCACCTATTCATTTGTCCACATGGCCTTCGCCATGTCTGTCGCCGAGCATGCGGCGACCACACGATCTCGTCCGGTGCGGGCGGCCCAAATA
>Ga0268282_1000691_pt1 | contig 16482 bp, 12 predicted proteins | sample saktaG_12_FD_190133 | JGI IMG/M metagenome (GOLD analysis project Ga0268282, IMG submission 190133) | Saline water microbial communities from Sakinaw Lake, British Columbia, Canada - sak_2011_5_24_120m | ecosystem: Environmental > Aquatic > Non-marine Saline and Alkaline > Saline ...
GTTGTGGTTCTGCCCGAGCGCCACGAAGCCCGTAATCACTGAGAGCGGCACTACTATAGAAACGTTCAACATCTTCAACGCCTGGGGCATTTTCACACGGTCGGACCACTCAGGCCTGTGCCGCGATGGCATAGCCGGCAGCTACGGCATCAATGGCTACTGTCTTATACCGAAAGGCCCCAGCGCGGCGACTACATACGAGGGTGGTGTTTCCGTCGAAAACGGGTGGAAGACCGCCGGTGGACGTGGTTCAAGCAATGTACCATGGTTCGTTGAGGCTCTGCGTTTTGACCTTTGGCCATTAGACACTCATGCACCTGCCACCGAGGAGTTTGAGGCCTGGTCCGCCAACAATATGGCCCGTTGCGCCATCAACCGCCACCAGGGATTTCTGAACGCCGCATTTATGGACTGGTCGGCAAGAAAGGTCGGCATTAAAGAGTTGTGGACGCTGAAGTGGCATAAACAATTCAATACATCAGGTCATTATACGAAGGCCGGCGGAATGCAGTCGAGTGAATGGCCGGACTGGATGAGACGTTTCAAAGATTACTAAAAACAGATTATCGCAGGGAAATGCCTTGTGCTTTGCAGCCCGGACCTTCTTGTCGAATAGAATTTTTGAATAAGGCAATGTTTCAAAAATAGGAGCGGAAAAAGGTTGTTATGGCTAAAAAAGAAGGATTTACGCTGATAGAGCTTCTGGTGGTAATCGCTATTATCGCGATCTTAATGGCTATATTAATGCCCGCTCTAAGTCGGGTCAAGGAGCAGGGCAAACGGGCGACTTGCCTGAGCAATCTCAAGCAGTTAACTCTGGCGTGGATTATGTACGCCGATGAAAACGATGACAACCTCGTTAACGGCGATTCAGGCGAGTATAGTATACATCAGAACGAGACTCCCTGGGTGCTCTCCGATTGGGGGGCCGGGATGACAGATCGCCAGAAGATAGATGCGATCAAAAAAGGTGCGTTGTGGCCCTACACCAAGGAGTTGAGACTTTACAAATGCCCGACGGTAAATAAGATCGTTCGCTCAGGCGCGCAGGAAGAAATATTTCGGACGTACTCCGTGGCCGATTCGATGAACTGTAAGGACTGGCCCGACATGAATGCCAAGATGATTAAGAAAAGAATCAAAATTCCCAACCCGGCCTACAGGATAGTCTTTGTTGATGACGGCGGTACAAATCCCTCTGCCCTGGGTGGCTGGACGGTCTATGTAACGGAGGAACAGTGGTGGGATCCGCCGCCGGTTCGACATGGTGACGGAACGAACTTTTCTTTTGCAGACGGGCACAGCGACTATCATAAGTGGAAAGACCCGCGCACACTCGAGTTCGGCAAACGGGTGCCGCCGACGGCTTTCTCTGGTGCCCAGCCGGGCAATGAGGATCTTAAATGGGCCGCTTTGGCTATGTGGGGCAAAGCCGCCCAGCGTCGATAGCTATACCAGGCTATACGGATTCTGAAAAGCAAAGTAAACAAAAGATATTGAAGGAGTATCATGATGAGAGAGCATAAAAGAGGATTCACCCTAATCGAGCTGTTGGTAGTGATTGCCATAATTGCGATTTTGATGGCAATACTGATGCCGGCGCTGAATCGGGTTAGGGAGCAGGGCAAGCGGATAGTGTGTGAGAACAATCTCAAGAGCCTGCAGCTTTGCTGGATTATGTACGCTGATGACAATAACGATAAAATCGTAAACGGCGCCGGCGGAATCCCTTTCAGTAGCGGCGGCCGTACGGAGACGCCCTGGGTAGGCCAGGCTTGGAAAGACGATTATGGCAACGCAAGTGCGCCTATGACGCTTACTGATAGGCAACTGAAACAGGAAATCGAAGATGGGGCTTTGTGGGAATACGTAAAAGACTACGACGTTTACAAGTGTCCTACGGGAAGGCGTGGTGAGTGGGTCACTTATGCGGTCGTGGACGCAATGAACGGCTTATACCGGACCGGTACTTATGAAGGTAACGATCATGTAACTGCCACGGGCGCCAGAAACGGCAAGACGGTACTCTGGATCAAGCGAAGGACTGAGATAACCAGTCCGGGCCCGGCCCAGCGAATGGTTTACATCGACGAAGGCGCAATGACACCGGACAGCTTCGCTGTGCATTACAACCAAAGGGGCCCCTGGTGGGACGACCCGCCCTCTCGGCACGGAGACGGCACGACGATCTCCTGGGCCGACGGACACGTATCCCATCTGAAGTGGAAAGCAGCCGAGACTATCAAATGGGCCAGGGATCACAGGGATTACTATGGCGGCGGCGGCTTTAATCCCACAACACCGGAAGGCATCGAGGAGCTGAAGGAGTTCCAGAGATCCGTGTGGGGCAGACTCGGCTACTAACCATAGTGATTCATAGAGTTGCTTGTATCAATCGCAGGGCCGGTTTACTAACGGCCCTGTTTGCTTAGATAATCGCTGTTTTGTGCCTGTGGCTGTGACATTCGATATTTGCCGCTACCGGCAGTGAAGCGATATGGCACGCAGCCGTCTCGATTAAACAAGCCAAAGCAGTGGTATCACCGCCCAATCCCTGCGGACCGATACCGAGCGAGTTGATTCTCGAAAGCAATTCGGCCTCAAGCTCAGCGTAAAATGGCTCGCTATGTTTCTCGCTCATATTCCGGCATAGCGCTTTTTTACTCAGCAGACAGCTCAGCTCAAAATTGCCCCCAATCCCCACTCCCACAACGAACGGCGGGCAGGCATCGGCGCCGGCAGAGCCGACAACATCAACAATCCAGTCGATAATCTGCTCTTTCTCGGCCGTGGGTTTGAACATTCTGAACTGGCTTTTATTCTCGCACCCACCACCTTTGGTCATCACGGTCAGCTTGAGTTTTTCACCCGGCACAATCGTGTGATGAATAATCGCAGGTGTATTCGTGCCTGTGTTCTTACGCTGATTCAGAGGATCGGCGACAACGCTTTTGCGAAGATAACCATTTTCGAAACCGGCCGCAACACCGGCATTGATGGCATCGAAAAGCGTGCCCTGTTGATCGCCGGCAGAGGATTTGACGGCCACTTGCGAGCCCTGCTCTACAAAGACCACCGCAAGCCCCGTATCCTGGCATAACGGGATTTTTTCATCTCTCGCTATGCGGGCATTTTCGATGAGCTGATTCAGAATTTTTGCCGCCGTCGGATTGGATTCCTTCCGTGCCGCCTTCTCAAGAGCAGTTAAAACATCCTCAGGCAACTCATAACCGGCTGATATGCAAAGCGATTCAACCGTCTCGGCAATTTTTTCAAATTCAATATAACGCACGATAACCTTCGAATTATTCGCTAATCGACATTGACTTCGAGAGTCTTATACGTTGTATTACCATCGGCATCGCTGACTCTGACCGTAATGACATGATCGCCTTTCGGCAAATCTTCCTCGGCGTCTATTCTGATCGTGAAATTCTCGTCTGTCGTATCATAGACCAAATCGTCCGGCACGGTACTGATCCAGCGGTCGTTACTATCGATCGTATATTCGAGCTTGCCAATCGCACTGAGCTGATCGGCAATTTCGATCCCCAAAACCCGATACTGTCCGTTGTCTTTGAGGGACGATGTAATCTTCATGTTCTTTACAACCGGCCCGGTGTTATCGACTACGACCGGCTCGCTGACCCTGCTTCCGGCCAGTTTGGTCAAAGTCGTATTGCTTCTGGCGTCACTCGCTGTGACCCTGACTTCATACCGGCCGTCTTCGACGGTTTTGCCGTCCCATTCGAAGCTCGCAGCTTCAAGCTCATCCTTCAGCTCAATCCAGTTTGTCCTGCCAAGCTTTCTAAAATCGATTTTATAAACCAGCTTGTCGCCGTTGTCGTCTTTGGTCACATGGCTGATTTTGAAGACTCCCTGCTTGCCGGCACTCTTTATTCGACTGACAGTAACCGATTCGACCCGCGGCGCCAGATTCGGCACAGTACAAGCCACGGCAATTTCCCTTATCAGCGGGCTGTCAATGCCGTATTGGCTTTGCAGGATGAGTTTGTACTGACAGAACCTGCCCAGGGGACATTGCAGTTGAACGGGGGCGGTTATTTCTGCCGGCTCGGACCATTCGGAGAAAGTCGGGTCATTCACATCCTGGACATTGCCGCTGCGAGCGGAAAGAAGGACCTTGCATCCCTGCGGAACACTCGCTTCAAGCTGCAGTTTGCCCCACGTCGCCGGCTGACCGGCATCGATCAGATCGGACGTGTAGGTCCCCTCGGAAGCGAATCCGGAGCCCAGCGTGATCAACTTTGCCGGATTTGCCGTTCCGAGATACACCGCATCACCCGCCAGGGCAATAGCGGTAATTTGTGCCGCCTGCTCATCCTCGTAAATCACCACCTGCTGTTCCATCGTCGGATCGACGCTGAACAGACTGGCGTTGTTGCCGGTTCCGACGAGCAGCTTGCCATCCTTTTCTGCCAGGCAGAAGAAAACCGCCGCCTCGCCGAACACATCCGTCACGAAGCCGTCCTGCGTGATCTTGTAAATGTGGCTGGCCTGAGACGGTTTGGTTCCCTTACGAACCGGCGGCGGTCCCGCGGAAGGTTTCGCTTCGCTCGCTACTTTTGTGTTTGCAATTTCAAGCTTTATATCGCCCTTATTTTCGCCGGCACTTTCCTCGCTTTTGTCCTGGGCCTCAGGCCGGCCGGGCGAGGTTCCGCTAAAAGTGGATGCGGCGAATTGAGTTTGTGTCTGGACGATTTTCGCCGAAGTCGCAGCAGCGTATAAACTCACGTCGGATTCGGAATTTTCAACAGGCAGTAATACCGTGATTTCCGGCTGGTCGCTATCATATAAAACCGTTACTTTTTTAGTCCGGGGGTGTATCTTATAGACTAGGCCCCGGGTATCGCTTCCGGCGTAGAGACAGCCGTCCAGGCCAATCGCAAGTGAGAGTATGTTTTTATCCTGACTGTCATAAATAAGCTGAGGCTTTTTGCCGAGGGGATTGAGTTGATAAATCTTGCCTTCCGGCCCGGTTCCCAGATAAATGTTACCGCCGTCGTCAAGAGCCAGCGCGAAGATATATTTCGCATCGTTCGGTTCAAAAATGGTCTCCATCTTCTCGCCTTCGAGCCGGCACAGCCTGCATCCTTTGCCGCTTATCCCCGCTAAAAGCCGGCCGGACACATCCGTTGCCATAGCGAAAATATGCTCGTTCGACAGGTAGTCCTCAGCCTCGACATCTCCGGCCTCGGCCTTTTCCGGATCATCCTGTTTTTTTTCCGATTGAGCCCGGTCCGCGTCCAGCGGGTAAATCTTCGCCAGCTTATTAAGGTTGTATTTGTATATGCCGCCGTTGGGACTTGTGCCGAAATAGACGGTTCCCCCGCTTATAACGATACTGTTGATCGACCAGACATCGTCAAAACTCTTAAACTCCTTGATCAGCGACTCGGCCGCACGAGACAGTTGAATCGTCCCGCGTGAGCCAATCACAACCTTTTCGGTCCGGCCCTTCACTAAATCCGAACTGCTCGTATGACGAGTAACCTTGCTGCTGACAGCCAAACAAGCCGAGCTAAAAAACAGGCAGAGCACTAAATGATTTACAATTTTCAATTTTCGATTTTCGATCCCACGACTTCGCTCAGGACAGGTTTTGAAATCGGAATTCGGCGATCGGCAATCGAAAATGCTGAATATGTCTCTCATAGCTACTCCCAAAATAGAAAAGCGAAGATTAAAATCGCCGGGTATATTCCTTATTGTCCTTTTATTTTTCAACCGTTATTTGCAAGACTCTCTTGTCTATTAGAACCGTGCCCGTTTCCAGATTTCGTTCAAGCCAGTGCGAATATGGCCGGATTCTCAGCACCCTTTTCGTGTCCTGAAGGAGCAGCACCTTTGTTGCCGGCAGGTCGGGCAGCTCGGCCGTTTCAATTATGACCCCGCCCGGCGGCAAAGCCAGAAGGCAATACAATTTATCTCTGCTAATTTGCAGGGAATTATTCAGGGCATTAATCAGAGACGGCAGGCTTTGGGCAATGAATCTATGAGGAGCCGCCTTGACAAGGAACTGCTCATAATCACGATAGCCGCCCACAGTCAACTCATACTTTCCCGGTGCCAGATCTTCGGGTACTTGCAGGGTCCACTGATATTGCTTCTTGCCTGCCAAAACGGATTCCAGAACAGCGCTTACCTCGATGCTCCGGCCGGCCTTTACCTTCGAATCGGACAAATCGACCGACCAGATATGTGAGACAATACTTCTGGGCGTAATGCGAATGTCGATATCTATCGATTCGATGTCAACTTCTTCATACGGATTATTCATAAGAAGCCCAACGGAGCTGTAGCACTCCATTACCAACTCGTTCAGGTCCATACCGCTGGAGACGTTCTCGAAGGTTACTGATTCCGCATCCTTGATATCGATATCCACTTTATACTCGACCAAATGCTCAGGCGGCAAATCACCGAGCTGAGACGCCGCTCCCGCCACGGCCATACGAAGATAAAACGGTGACAGCATCCGATTATTCGCGAGCCGGCAGTTGTACTGGCGTTTTTCAGTATCGTTGTAGCGGTCTACTCGTATCGTCAGCGGGATCGTTTTGGCTTGAAGCCCAATCTGTCCGATAACGCCGGCAGCCTCATCAGTCGTTATCGCACCGACCGTCTCGATAACACTGGCCAGTTTAAACGAGTTGGCAATGCTTGATACGACCGTATGCACTTTCGCCCTGGCCAGCGGCAAATCTATCTGCCCGTAACCGAGCAGAAAGTGCCCGAAGGCATAAACCTTATCGCCTATAACTTCCGTAACTGTCCCGGATGTGCTCATGGAGATATCCCCGGAAACAAACGGTATAGCAATATAGGATCCCGGCACCAATTGAGCCCTCTCGCCCGCTTCGACATCGGCACCGGTCGAAGCGGCACCGGCTACAACCACAAATCCGAACGGCTCAACCGCCTCACTGAGCTGCTCACAAACCCCGGCGGGCAAGCCGGAAGTAATCAGAGGACTCGGCAAATGATTAGTACCCCTCAGACCTTGATTTGCTTTGACCAGACTGTTTCTGAACTGCCTGTCAATCTCAGCGAAATTAATGGCAGCAGTGTAATCAAACACTAAGCCTCCCTGCCCGGCACTTTTCTGGGAATCACCGCCCCGGCCTCCCCGGCCAACGGCAAGCATCTCCGCGATAGGTGTCGCCCCGTAGAGCGGATCCTTCGTATAAGTCCATGTGAAAGCCAGCGCCCCGGCCAATCGTCCGTCAATATAAACCGGCGAGCCGCTGCATCCGGCGACCGGCCCGGTGTGTATAAAACGCTCATCGGTCCCTTTGACCAGAATCGCATCTTTGCTACCGGGACTGGAGCTGGGATTTATGTTACGAACAACATCTACCACTTCCATGCTGAACTTCTCAATCCCGGCAACGCCGTACTCCGTCAGGCAGTATGCCTCCATCCCCGGCTTAATTTCGTCCAGGCTGATGTATTTCGCCGGGTCCCAAAGGCCTTCCGGAACGTTTGGCGCCTCGGCTTGATTGCCGCCTGAAGGGCCGGCCTCGGCTGCCGTATACACAGAACCGGTCAAAACCACGGCGATACAGAAACAAAACATTTTGAACATTGAAGCCCTTTCGAATCGTTACCGGCGAAAATTCTAATCGAAAGATATGACTATTGCAAGACAAAACAATTCCTGTTACAATGCTCTTTTGGTTCGTCGTGCGTATTGCGTGACGGGTCTTGTGCGATTGATATGGCGCAAAACAACAACGCAATACGGTTCGCGTAATACGATATACAGGATAACGGAGAAAGAAATGAAATCCGATCATCGGCATGAACTGAAAACTAACGAATTGGCCGAATGGCTTGGCAATCTGCCGGAATGGACAAAAGAAAACCTTGTAACAATCATCGCTGTAGTAGTAGTTGTAGTTGTGGCCGGAGCCCTTTACGGTTGGAGGCTATACAGCAGAAATGTGCTGCTGGTGCATGAAGAGGCCGAGTTTACGAACCTGCTCAACCAGATATCGGGCGGTAAAATGCAAATTCTTCAGGGCCAGGAGGCCCAGGGAAGAGACTGGTCGTTTTTACTTCTCCAGCCGGCCAACAACCTCCAGGCCTTCGCCAAAAAAACAAGTCACAAGCGAATGGCGGCTATGGCACTTATTAAGAGAGCAGAAGCCCTGCGAGCGGAGTTGCACTACGGGTCTGTCGAAGCGCAGTATTTAGCAAGCCAGACCAATCTGGCAAAAGCAAGTTACACCGAAGCGCTCGAAAAATGCCCGACAATCCCTTCGTTGGCAGCAACGGCCAAGTTCGGTCTGGGTCTTTGCGAGGAAGAACTCGGTAACTTCGGGCAGGCCCGGCAGATGTATCAGGATATCGCGGGAAATTCCGATTTCGAGAACACCCTGGCAGCCGTCCAGGCAAAACGCAGACTTGAGACAATGGCCGATTATCAGCAGAATATCGTTTTCAAGCCGGCGCCAAAAGTCCCTGAATCCATGACACAGACAATACCAACCGGTACTGGTCAACTGCCTAACATAATTCCGCCCTTTAACATCTACCGGCCCCTTGAGTTCGATATGCTCACTGAGTCTAAAGTTCCCGTCGATGCTAATGTGCCCGGCAAGTGATTCACAATGTCCGATTTCAGACGATAAATCCGAGTTCGCTAACGTGACTGAAAAACTGCACGTTGGCCACTCAATCAGAGAACGCAGGCTCGATAAATACCTCCACGGCCGGTTCAGCAATCTGAGCCGGAGTTTCATTCAAAATGCAATCAAGCAGGGAGCTGTCAAGGTTAACGGCAAAATCGCCAAACAAAGCCTGAAGCTCAGCCCGGGCGACATAATTGACTTTACCCCTCCCGAGCCGCCCAGCAAAGATATTCCGCCCGAAGATATACCGCTGGATATAATATATGAAGACGAAGAGCTGATCATTATCAACAAGCAACCAGGGATGATCGTGCACCCGGCGCGAGGAAACAGGCACGGAACCCTTGTAAACGCCCTGGTGTTCTATTCAGATGAACTATCAACCGGTCTGGGCGAATTTCGCCCCGGCATCGTCCACCGGCTCGACAAAAATACTACCGGCGTTATGGTCGTTACAAAAAACGACACTGCCCAGTGGAAAATCGCTAAACAATTCGAACACCGGCAGATCAAGAAAACATATCTGGCAATAGTCCACGGTACCCCGGAGCTGACCGCCGACTGTATCAACATCCCCCTGGGCATCCACCCGAGGTTCAGGGAAAAATATGCCGTTCGCCCCGACTCCGGAAAAGAATCCGTGACGTTCTATGAAGTGCTCGAACCCTTTCGCGGCTTTTCTCTGCTGAAGCTGACTCCAAAGACCGGCAGAACCCACCAGCTCCGCGTCCACCTTACATACATAAAACACCCAATTGTCGCCGATGATATGTACGGCGGCAAGCTCGTCTATCCCTGGCAGTTGGCCGATGCGGAGCCCGCCGTGACCGAACCGGTCATAAACCGGGTTGCTCTGCACGCTTTTAGCCTGGAATTTATGCACCCGGCAAAAAACGAAATGATGAAATTCGAAGCACCACTGCCGCAAGATATGCAAAACCTCCTCAACGAACTCAGAAAATACCGAACAATCTGACTTGCACTAATATCTTCCTCCATCCCCTTTAGACAACATTGCTGCGACTGCTCCTGATTACACTAAAGTGATGCCCGGTACTGGCCGATGTTCATTCTGTCACAAGTCGTTCAAGGTGTCAGCAGAAGTGGTTGCCTTGAGCAATAAACTTCAGGAGGATAGTATCGTAAGGAAGTGGAAAGCTGTATTGGAATGGAAGCGGACAAATCAATGAAAACACATCATGAAACAGGCCAGTCGGATAAGATGAGATTTGAAGCCCAGATCGAACAACCCCAATTTGAACGTCATAGGCGTTCCTGGGCTACGCTAAAATGGTTCGAGAATACGCCTAAAACCGAAGAAGCGTTCTACCTTCGCCTTCAAGAATTACCGGACGAAGATGTAACATTTCTCAAGTCTTTCTATCACGTTACCGAAGATTGGAACTTGTTCAAGTTGATCTGCAAATTCTGGAATATCGAGGTATCCGGCGTAATGAAGAATGCAGAGTGTAGAACGTAGAATTCTTTGAGTTTACTTCTTCGTTCTTAACTTTCTTCTTCGAGTTGCAGCCTTTCCAGCTCATCTGTAGAGCTGATCTGCTCTTTCCTTAAAATGACTCGATTTTTATATTTGATGCCTTCTTTCGTAGTTTCAAAGGATATAAATTCCAGATCGGAGCCATTAAAACCGCCTTGTTTGTTTAACCGGACATTTGCAATGTCTATTCCAGGAAAGAACATTGATGATGAAGTTCCAAATCCACCGATGGAAATATTATAATCCCAGCCTGAAAGCCGTTGGCCGTACTTAAATAAATTATCCACAGGTCCCCGGTCGCCTACTCGGAATCTGAATTCAAATTGCTTATACCTATACTTTTCAAATACACTTTCTTCCAGGAGAACCTGTTTTGCAATTTCCGGGTGAATGTCAGCATGACCCTGGGCGGAGATAATCTCCGTAAGCTTTAACAACTCAAAAGTATTGTGCAGGTTCTGGTCAAGGCCTAAATCGATCTTCCAGTCATATTTCCAAATATTTGCCTTCGTGTAGGCATCGTCGATCTGTTCAAATGAGACAATGCCGTACTCTTTCCGGCCTGAAGACATCTGGTTCTTAGCAGGGGCTGTAAGCTCACTATGCAACAATGTCTGTGTGACAATCTTGTATGAGCCGTCATCCTCCATAAGGTAAAAACTCGAACCTATCAGCATGTATTTAGGCTTATGGAAGTGAAAATACTGAATGATGTGAGACGGGGTGTCGGAAAAATTTACGTGCTTTTTCAGTATCTCCCCGTCTTCCTGCGTGAATTCGCGAAACGTAGCAAAGAACTTGAAGTCATGCTCACCGTAAAGAAACGTTTTATCTTTAATCTCTCTTATATAGTGGTGCAGCATTCTTTTGTTGTTGTCGTTATTGAGTTGCTTTTTGGTGCCTTCGCTGAGCATAGAAACAAACATATCCACATTCCCGCTCTTGCGGAGACTAAAGAGCTTATTGGCAAATAACAATTGGCTTTGGCTGCCCAGTTCTCCCCTATTTCTTACAGAAGATATCGAAGTCTCCAATCTGTCTTCGGGAACCTCAATAAACTTCAGCGCATTAACGAATGACTCGCTTTCTTGATAAAGCATAGGGCAGACAATCTCGTCACCGGTCTCTGTAGGCCTGCTCTGGCGGTCTTTCCTTTGACAGCCCGGCAACAAAAGAAAAATTACTGCGCATATAGTGGCTGAAATGTACCCTGTCCTAATCATTTTCGTAGTCCCCAACTGGCTAATCAGGAGATTCTATTCCTGAGGTAGTTTTGCGAGGTCGGCATCGGAGCCGGCGACCATTAAAATATCATCCTGATAAATCACCGTGCTGGGCATCGGGACATTGATAATCTTGCCCTTCTCGGCCTTCGTTTGTTTGCTGTTTTCACCGCGCTTGATTAAGACCAGATTGACATTGTGTTTTTGCCGGAGTTGTAAATCCATGACCGTCCTGCCGTTGAAACTCGCTGGTGCTTTTATCCGGGCCAGGCTATAGCCTTCCGCGAAGTCTATCTTCTCCCCTATTTGTGGCGCGATCAGCTTAAAGGCCCATCGCTCGGCAGATTCGATTTCGGGGTAAATTACCTCGGTGGCCCCCACTTTGGAAAAGACCTCGCCGGCAATCAAATCCTCCGCTCTGGCGTAGATTTGTTTGATACCCATTTGCCGGAGGTTCACGACCGTCAGAATGGCCGACTCAAAACCACCGGCTCCTTGTCCGATGCCGATAATCGCGACATCCACCTTGTCCACACCCTGGGACTTGAGGGCCCCTTCATCGGTGCTGTCGAGCCTGACTGCGTGACTGACCTGGTCTGTAATCAGCTCGATCTCATCCCGGTTTTTGTCAATAGCGATCACCTCTGCACCGCTCATCGCCAGCGCGATGGCCAGTTTTTTGCCGAATCGCCCCAGTCCTATTACCGCAAACCGTCTCATAATTCGTTCCTCGTATATCGTATTGCGTATATCGTATTGCGTATTGCGTATTGCGTATTGCGTATTGTGTTTTAATTTTGCGCGATACGCACGACGAAATTATCCGACAATAACCGCCTCTTGCGGGTAATTGTATCGGGCCGTCTTTAAGTTAAAGGTCAGCGCTGCCAACAGCGTCAACGGCCCCAGTCGGCCGATCAGCATCATCGCAATAATAATCAATTTCCCGGCCGTTGTCAAAAGAGACGTGATTCCCGTCGTCAAGCCGACTGTCCCAAGTGCGGAAGCCGCCTCAAACATAATATCCGACATTGTAAAGCAGTTTGAATTCTCCGTAATATTCAGTGCCAGGGTGCCAACAAACAGAACGGCAACAAAAAGCAGCGTCACTGTAACCGCCCTGCCGACAACAACCACCCGAACCGAGCGCCTGAACATCTCGACTTCATGGCGTTTCCGCAGGGCTGCGATTGCCGCCATGACAATGACCGCCAGTGTAACCGTCTTGATTCCGCCTGCGGTCGAACCGGGCGAACCCCCTATGAACATCAGGAGAATTAAAATAAATTTGCCGGACGGCGACATCGCGGAGATATCGACTGTATTGAAACCCGCCGTCCTGGCTGTAATCGATTGAAATAGGGCATTGGTAATCGTGTTTTCGGTTTGACTGCCCGCACCGGCAGCATAACGCTCGAATAAAAGGATCGCCAAGGCCCCCAGCACGATCAAAGAGGCACTGACACTAAGAACGATCTTGGTCTGAAGCCGCATCCGTTTCGGTGCTTCCATCGAGAACCTGTATTGCTTATTGAACCACTTTTTGAAGAATCTTTTAATTCTGTCAGCCGCAATATTCACCAGGTCGTACAGCACGCTGAAGCCAAGCCCGCCAAGGATAATGAGCGGACAGATCACGACGTACACCTGCCAGCTCCGGCTGTAACCGACAAAACTGTTGCTGAAAAGGCTAAAGCCGGCGTTACAAAAAGCGCTGATGGCATGAAAAATACTGCAGAACCATTTGTTCTGAACGTCTCCGTCCCACATACCCAAAAGGCTCACCGCGCCGAGAGCTTCGATCAGAATCGTGCTGACAAAAACAAACGCTATCATATTGCCGATTCGGCTGACCGTTCGAGCACTGAGCAAATCCTGCATGGCCACTGATTCCCGCAGGCTGAACGCCTGGCCCAGCAGCAGCGCGAAAACCGCACCGAATACTACGATCCCCAAACCGCCGAGCTGAATCAGTGCCAGTATAACCACCTGCCCCATTACGCTGAAATCCCGGCCGGTATCTTTGACTATCAGCCCCGTGACACAGGTGCCGCTTGTCGCCGTAAACAAGGCATCGACAAAACTCAGGCTTTCTTTGCCGTCCGCGGACGCCGCCGGCAGCATTAGGAGCCCCGCTCCGGAAAATATCAAAACCAGAAAACTCGCTATCAAGGTCTGCGTCGGGTTTTTGCCGGATGCCGCCAGGTTAACGCTGGTCTTGCAAAGTTTTGCGACGACCTGCACAACAAGATAAAGACCGACGGCGAAATGCCGAACTTCCGTTGCTTCCGGTTTCGTCGGGGCGAACCAGCGCCCGGCCCCAATGACAGTGGCTCCAAGCACAAGTAAAAGCGGAATCTCGAACCAGTTGGCCCGCCAGAACTCGGCCTTCGAGACGGCATTGAACATCCGGATGATTTTATCGGCAATGAATACACAGAGCAAAGCCACCTGAACCGTGTATAAAATCCAGGCCCGAAGCAAAGGCTCAGGGAAACCGAACAACAAAACGAAAGAGGCCACAACCACTGCCGCAACCAGAGCATTGGCGCCGATTAAAACCCTCTCCAGCGGTTTGTTTTTATAAATTATCTGCATAAGTCAATTTTCGACAACCGAGTTTCTTTTTGACAATTGTAAGTCTGAAACAGGAAATGGTAAACCGAAAACCTTAAAATCCTTCAGGCGACATCCGCCATGCCGATCGCATCGCCGAATTTGGCCAGCAGCGCCCGGCGAATATTCTTGTGCTCGGCACGTGTCAACATCGGATCTTGCGAAACCATCTCGAACGCATTTTTCCGTGCCATAACAAGCAGATCGAAATCGTCCACGATGTTCGCGATTTTCAAATCGGGCAGGCCGTGCTGCCTCGTGCTGAACATCTCCCCCGGGCCGCGCAACCGTAAATCGTGCTCGGCAATCTCAAAGCCGTCGTTGCTCCGGGTCATTATTTCAAGCCGGCTCTTAGCCGTTTCGTTATCGGTCTCTGCGAACAAAAAGCAAAACGATTTTGCATCCGACCGCCCAATACGCCCTCTGAGCTGATGGAGCTGGGCCAAACCGAATCGATCGGCTCCCTCTATCACCATGATTGTCGCGTTCGGGACGTCGACACCGACCTCAACAACAATCGTCGAGACCAGCACGTCAATTTTACCCTTTCGAAATTCCGACATCACCTGCTGCTTCTTCACAGAAGGCATCCGGCCGTGCAGAAGCTCAACTTTAAACTCGGGAAAAACTTTCTTCGAAAGCTGCTCGGCCTCATCGGTCGCCGCCTTGACATCATCAGCCTGCTCAGCGGCGGTAATGCGAGGATAGACAAAATAGGCCTGTTTCTTCGCTTTGAGACGTTCGCGGATAAATTCGTACGCTTTCTGCCTGTTGTGCCGGCTCACCCAGCGTGTGATTACTGCCCCCCGGCCCGGCGGCGAGTGCTTTATCACAGAAACATCCAGATCGCCAAACGCGGTCATCGCCAGCGTGCGCGGAATCGGCGTGGCCGTCATTACCAGGCAGTGCGGCGTCGTTTGCTTGCGTAGCAGCGCCCTCTGCGCAACGCCGAACTTGTGCTGCTCATCGATCACGACCAGGCCCAGATTCTGAAATTCGATATCGGCCTGCAGCAGCGCCACTGTCCCGACAACAATGTCAATCTCGCCGGAACCGATTGGGCTTATGACCTGGCTCCTCTTTTTGCCGGTCAGCCCCCCCATTATCAAAATCCGGTTTACGCTGCTGTTTTTCAGGTATCTTTCAATGCTGAGAAAATGCTGGCCGGCCAGAATCTCCGTCGGCGCCATTATAGCCACCTGCATCTTATTGGCAACCGCCAGCAAAGCGGCATAAAGTGCCACGACCGTCTTGCCCGAGCCCACGTCACCCTGCAGCAGCCGGTTCATGGGCTCAGATTTGCCCATATCAGAAGCAATTTCAGAAATACACGCGTTCTGGTCCTCGGTAAGCAGAAACGGAAATCGCCTTCGGATTCTGCTGTCAATCTTGTCGGAGCAGCCGCACGGCACCGCCTTTGAAAAATGCTGGACCTTGTACCGGCGAAGCGCCAACCCCAATTGCATCAGAAACAGCTCATCATACTTTAACCTGCGTTTTGCCTGCGAAAGTTTTTTCTCGTCCGGCGGCAAATGGATCCAGGCAAACGCGTCCTTTCTGGGAATCAACCTCGCTTCTTTCAGAAATCCTTTGTCGTAAAATTCCGAAACAAGATCGGTTAATTGATCAAGCACCGGAGCGATGACGCGTTTGATTTGCCTGCTGGTTAGTCCTTTGCATGCAGGGTAAATGCCGCCGCTGAAAGACTCCGTCGACTGCGGATTTTCTTCTTTGAGCACAAAAAACTTCGGATTGGTTATTTGCAACTGATGTTTGTACAAAGTCACCTTGCCCGATACCATGATGATTTGGCCCGGTTCCAGTTGGCCGCGAAGATACCCGCCGTGAAACCAAACAATCCTGCACACGCCCGTATCGTCGCTTATCATGGCCTCGAAAAGCGGCTGCCTGCGATAACTCTGGTAGTCAATCGACTCGACCAGGCCAATTATGGTAACCGTCTGGTCAGGCTGCATTTGGCCTATCCTGGTCGGTTCCGGCATAAAATTCCAGTCACGCGGAAAATACTCCAGCAAATCGGCCACCGTCTCGACCCCCACCTGCGCGAAGATCTTCGCCCTGGCCGGCCCGACACCTTTGAGAAATTGGACCGGCATCGACAAGTCAGGCCTGGTTTGTGATTTCTCGTCTATCTTTGTCATCGCTGTTTCTTCGTATCGCTGCCGCAAAGGTAACGCCTCTTTCTATTGCTCGAATCCGTGTTTGCCGATTAGCCTGACAAAGCGGACGTCACAGACCGCTCGGGTTATTAGTTTGTCTGCTTTCTTTTGACAGGTCACCAGTCCCTGCACCGATCTGCCGCCCACTGGAGCAACAATCAGGCCGCCGTCAGCAAGCTGCCCGAGAAGGGGCTCCGGTATCTTCGGCACCCCGGCGGTAATCATGATCCTGTCGAAACATCCCGAAGCAGGCAATCGTGAAGCCGGCCAGCCGCTGCTGCCGTCACCAACATAAAACTCAACGTTGC
>Ga0268282_1000700_pt1 | contig 16320 bp, 15 predicted proteins | sample saktaG_12_FD_190133 | JGI IMG/M metagenome (GOLD analysis project Ga0268282, IMG submission 190133) | Saline water microbial communities from Sakinaw Lake, British Columbia, Canada - sak_2011_5_24_120m | ecosystem: Environmental > Aquatic > Non-marine Saline and Alkaline > Saline ...
CAAGGAGGATGTAAAAATGTTTTCTCGTAAAAAAGTATTTGTATTGTTAATTTCAGTCATTGCAGTAGCAGTATTGCTAATGGTTGGAGCTACTTCTGCACTGGCAGCTGATAAGATTGTCTGGAAATCTTCAAGTTTTGGTCCTGCATCCAATTATTCCCAGATTCACCATGATAAAGCCTGTGAAGCAATTACCCAAGCAAGTGGCGGGCGAATGGAAGTCAAAGCATTTGTCGGTGGTTCGGTTGTCCCTGAAACAAAAGAACTTGATGCTGTCATTGAAGGGGTCCTGGACTTATGCTATACCTGTCCCATGTATAACCTGGATAAATGGTCGGCAGCTGGTTTAATTAGCTCCAGGCCAGGTGGACTGCCCGGACAATATTTAACACAGTGGTTTGATTATGGTGGGGGATATCAATTGATGAACAAGATGATGGAGGGTTCTAATGCCATGGTTTTAGCCGGATTTTTATCTCCTGAGCCGGGTGAAGTATTCCTCCATTCCAAAAGAAAGATAGAAACTGTGGCTGACCTTAAGGGTCTAAAAGTGCGGACTTCCGGTGATGGCGGCGAAATTTTAGCCAGGATGGGTGCTTCTCCCATATTTTTACCCGGCGGTGAATTATACGAGGCAATGCAGAGAGGTACTATTGATGCCTTTGAATATGCAGGCTTATCAACCAATTGGAGTATGCATTTCAATGAAATTGCGGATTATGTTATTATATCACCCGTTCGTGCGCCGAGCGATCCCCACGTCTGGTTTGTGAATAAAAAATCCTGGGAAGCGCTTCCTGATGATCTGAAAGTATTAGTGCAGAACGTGTTGGCAAGATGGTCCCAGGAACAGCAAAATTTTGAAAGCCATAATGATATGGATGCCATACAAAGTTTCAGAGATGCCGGATGTGATGTATACGATCTTCCCAAAGAAGTAGCAGATGCCCTCTCAAAAGAAGCTGTAGCATTTTATACAGAAAAAGCCGCTAAAGAGAGCCCGATATTTGGTGAGATTTTGGACTCCATGAATGCCTATGGAAAAAAGGCTGGATTATAGTAATCATTAGCTGGTAAATTTGTTTATTTGATCAAAGAATAACAAGGAGTTAAGAAGTATGATAATTTTAAGAAAAATGATTAGAGGCATTGATACCTTAAGTGAGTATGCTGGTTTATCAGCTAGATGGCTTGCTTGGCTCCTTGTCCTGGTAGGCGCATACGAAACGATTATGAGACATTTCTTTAATGCGCCTACCGTTTGGGCATATGAAACCATGACTATGTCTGGTGGAGCAGTTTATATTCTGGGATGGTCCTACTGTCATTTGCATAACTCTCACATAAGGGTAGATCTTTTATTTCGTCTCCTTTCCGATAGGAAAAAAGCGTTAATGGATATCATCAGCTCTTTAATATTCTTTTTTCCATTAATGATAGTACTGGTGCAGGTTTCTACCAAATGGGCAGTGAGAGCATGGAGAATTAATGAGATCATGATTTCTACCTATTGGTATCCTCCGGCAGCTCCGTTTAGAACGATATTTGCTGTAGGAGCAGTTTTGTTGCTTCTTCAAGGTATAGCTAAGTTTATCCGTGACCTATATTTTATAATAAGAGGTGAAGCACTTGATTGAAATAAGCGAACAAATTGTTACTGTTTTAATGTTAGGGGGAGTGCTTACACTGGTCATGACGGGTTTCCCTATTGCTTTTGTAATAGCCAGCGTAGCACTCATTATGGGTTATATTTTATTTGGGGGAGATATAACGTACCATATTATATACAGTCGGATGTATAGCATGGTACTAAGTTATCCGTTCCTGGCTGTTCCTCTTTTTACCTTTATGGGCGTTATCCTGCAGATGTCCGGAATCATTGAAGAACTATATACGGTATTATATGAAAGTATGAGGGGATTTAGGGGTGGGTTAGCTATTGTTACTATAGTATTTGGTACTATTCTTGCTGCATGTTTAGGGGTAATCACTGCTTCTGTTACTATGTTGACATTGATTGCACTGTCACCCATGGTGACAAGAGGTTATGACAAATCACTTGCAGCAGGTTCAGTTGTTGCCGCTGGTACATTGGGAATACTTATTCCTCCCAGTATTATGTTGGTTGTCTATGCACCACAGGCCGGTCTTTCTATCGGACAGATGTTTATGGCTGCTTTTATTCCCGGACTGATTCTCTCAGGTTCCTATATTGCCTACGTAGGAATTCGGTGTTACCTGAATCCAAAATTAGGTCCACCGGTTTCAGAAGAGAAAAAGCAGAACCTGTCTTATTGGGTAAAAACGATAAAATTATTAAAAGCATTACTTCCACCGGTATTAATCATTTTATCGGTTTTGGGCACCATATTCCTGGGGATAGCTCCCCCGACTGAAGCGGCAGCTATGGGAAGTTTGGCTGCTGTTCTCTTAGCGGTAGCCTACCGGAAAATGACTTGGGATCTTGCCAAACGGGCAGCATTAGAAACACTCAGAGTGAGTTCATTTGTACTTTTAATTGCAGGAATTTGTTACGCTTATGTCGGAGTGTTTATGAGTGCGGGTTGTGGTAATGTTGTAAAAGAGGCAATTTTAGGCGTACCCGGTGGAAAATGGGCTTCTTTTGGCGTAATAATGTTAATCGTCTTTCTTTTAGGGATGTTTATCGAATGGATAGGCATTGTCTTTATCATTGTTCCAATATTATCACCCGTTATAGTCGCTTTAGGATTTGATCCATTATGGGCTGGAATGATGGTTTGCATCAATTTGCAGATGGCATTTCAAACACCTCCCATGGCAATGTCAGTTTTTGTTTGCCAGGGGGTTGCTCCGCCAGAACTTGGAGTTACGTTGAACGACATAATAAAGGGAGTCATTCCATTTATTGCCATTATAGCCTCTTGTCTAGTTCTTTTTAGTATATTCCCACAGATTATTACCTGGCTGCCAAATCTTATGATAAAATAGTTAATTTGTCTTAGAAGAAGAAAGTTAAATAGGTTATATAAAAAAAAATAATAAGGATGAGGGAATAACAAATTATTCAAAAAAGATAGATTAACAGTCTACAATGTTAGCTTTAAGGTTATATAATAAATTAGGTTATTTGGAGAAGGGGCAAATCTTCTCCTCCAGATGTACCATAAGTCGGTCCGATAATACTTGCTATATTTTCTAAAACTTTATGGATAGTGTTTTTTCTATAAATGAATACCAACTTGAAGCAAGGTAAATAAAAATAAATTAATTTAAGTAACGACCTTGACATTTAAAAACCTTTTTCAGCCATTTATACCTCTAAAACCATTGTAAGATAATCATTTAATATGTATTTTATTTATTTAGTAGTTTATTATGAAATTTATATATTTAGAAAAGAGATTTATTTCCTCGGGATATAATTATCAACATTTGAAAATATTTTTAGATTATATAAGAATGAAGGACGAGTACATATTTAAAAATAATGTTGGCTTGGGAATTGATAATTTATAAAAATAAGCTAAGCAAAAAATATTTATTAAGGTGCAATAGATATAATATTTATAAAATAACCGAGATATTATAGATAAGTGTTTGCAAAAAAATGAGGTGAAAAAGCTTATGATAGAGGATATTAAGGTAAGAAAAATAAAACAAAATTTTAATAAAACAAAAATAGACAATTTATCTGAATACGTTCATCAATCTTTTAAAAAATCTGATTTAAAAAACAGAATAAAACCAGGCGATAAAATCGGAATAACTGTAGGTAGTAGGGGTATTACTAATATTAAATTGATTGTAAAAGATATTATTTCTGAATTAAAAAAGTTCAATGCTTTACCTTTTATTTTACCTGCAATGGGAAGCCATGGAGGTGCAAATAGTGAAGGACAAAAGAAGGTTTTAGCTTCTTATGGTATAACGCAAAAAGAAATGGGTGTTCCCATAATGGCCTCTATGGATGTGATACAAATTGGAATAGTAGAGAATAAAATACCTATATATTTTAGCAAAATTGCGATGGAGGCAGATGGCATCATTGCTTTAAATAGAGTTAAAATGCATACAGATTTTAAAAGTAAGATTGTTGAAAGTGGCATGTCTAAAATTTTAGTTATAGGCTTAGGTAAGGCAAAGGGGGCAAGTTCTATTCATTCTTTAGGGGTATATGGTCTAAAAAATGTTATTCCGCCAGCTGCGGAATTAATGATTAGCAAGGCTCCCATTATTCAAGGTATAGGTATTTTAGAGAACAGTTATGATCAAACTATGAAAATATCTTTTGTCCCACCAGAGGATATAATTAAAGTTGATAGCGAGTTGTTAAAAATATCTAAAGAAGTAATGCCAATGTTACCAATTGACGATCTAGATGTAGTAATAGCTCAGGAGATTGGTAAAAATATAAGCGGAACCGGATTTGATACAAATGTAATAGGAAGATTGTACATTAACGGAGAAAAAGAAATTGTAAAACCCAGAATTAAAAGGTTGATAGTTTTTGACATTACAGAAGAATCTCATGGCAATGCCTTAGGGATTGGTTTAGCAGATATTACAACCAGGCATCTTGTTAATAAGATAAACTATAAAGATATGTATGCTAATACAATAACTAGCACCTTCTTAAATCGCGCTAAAATACCCATAACTGTAGATTCGGAAAAAGAAGCCGTTGAAATAGCAGTAAAAACTTGTTGGAAATTAGAACAAAGCGAATTAAAACTGCTGATAATGAAAAATACTCTAGATCTTGAATATTTATATGTTTCAAAAGCTGCTTGGGATAAAATCAAAGATGATAAAAATATTGACGCGTATGGGGAGTGGGAAAAATTAACTTTTACTAAAAATGGAAAAATGAAAATAAGATTATAATTTAAGAAATAAAGAGAATTAATAAATTTATATTTTTAAATACATAGTTTTTGGCTTTCTTTTAATGATTACAAAATTATTCCAGATCTTGATGAAAATATGTTTTTACCGTGATTTAGTATTACATACTAATGCCATTTATAATGAAGAGAAATTAATAAATAAAAAGCTGATGTTGAAATACAATATTGGTTTTAGAGAACTAGAGATTAAAATTAAAAATTTTTTTGGTGAACTTACTTCTAAGATAGTAGAAAATAATAATATAAGGAATTTAATTTTAACCGGAGGAGACGTAGCTTTGGGGGTATGTAAAGAATTAGATATATCCAACTTAACTATTTTAGATGAACTTTTACCGGGCATTCCTTTGACTACCGCTAATTATAAAAATTATAATTTAAACATTGTAACTAAAGCGGGCGGATTCGGCAAAGAAGATACCTTATATGAATTAATTAATAAACTTAAAAGTTATTAAGTGTAGGAGGAAAGTTCATTATTCATTGATAGTGGACTAGATTATATTTTACAATGAAAAAGCCAATTATTGGTATTACCATGGGAGATCCATCAGGTATAGGAGGAGAGATTATAGTTAAAGCTTTAAGTAATAAAGAGATTTATAAAAAATCAAAACCAATAGTTATTGGAAGTAAATCTGTGATAGATGATGCATTAAAATTCATTCCTTCAGATTTAAAGTTGAGCGTTATTAAAAATACAGAAGAGATAAAAGGAGAATTCGGAATAATAGATCTTATAGATCTGGACAATATAAAACTCAATGAATTTAACTATGGAAAAGTAAGCGCTAAAGCAGGCCAGGCATCATTAGAGTACATTTATAAGGGAATTGATTTAGCTATGAAAGGATTAGTAGATGCGGTAGTGACTGGCCCTATTCATAAAGAAGCTATTAAAGCGGCCGGTTCACCTTATGCTGGTCATACCGAGATATTTGCCACGCGTACTAAAACAAAAGATTATGCCATGATGTTGGCAGATGAAAATTTAAGGGTCATTCATGTTTCCACACATGTTTCCTTACGTCAGGCCTGTGATTTAGTAAAAAAGGAGAGAGTTTTAACGGTGATTCGTTTGGCAGATAAAGCCTTAAAGGATCTCGGAATCAAGCATCCAAAAATTGGCGTAGCCGGATTAAATCCTCATGCCGGAGAAGGCGGACTTTTCGGTAAGGAAGAACTTGAAGAGATTATTCCCGCCATCGAACAAGCGAAAAAAGAAAATATAACCGTTGAGGGACCGATTCCTCCGGATACGATTTTTTCTAAGGTAATTGGCGGTCAATACGATATTGCGGTAGTTATGTATCATGATCAAGGACATATTCCTATGAAAGTTATCGGATTTAAATACAACAAAGCTACCAACAAATGGTCAACCATGAGTGGCGTCAATGTTACGGTCGGTTTACCGATAATTAGAACTTCAGTGGATCATGGTGTTGCCTTTGGAAAAGCAGGTGAAGGCAGAGCGAATGAAGAGAGCATGGTAGAAGCCATAAAGATGGCTATAGATTTTGTGAATTAAGTGTATCTCTATAAAGGAGGGGAAAAATGAAAGCTGCCTATAAATCGAATCGAGAAAAAGGAATTAAAATAGTAGATATACCTGTTCCTAAAATTTCAAAAAATGAAGTACTGGTAAAAGTTAAGAAAGCCGCAATTTGCGGTACTGATATTCATTTGTATGATTGGAATAATTGGTGTGAAAACGTAAATGCTAAGAATCCTATGATCATTGGTCATGAATTTTGTGGGGAAGTTGTCGAAGTTGGGTCAAATGTAACTTTAGTTAAAACCGGTGATTTAATAGCAGGAGAAACGCATATACCTTGTGGCAAATGCATATTATGCAGAACAGGAAGGCAACATATATGTAAGGATATGAAAATATTAGGAGTACATACCGATGGTGTTTTTGCAGAATATGCAAAAATACCAGAAATTTGTGCCTGGAAGTTGCATCCAGATACCCCTCCGGAAATAGGAGCCATTTACGAGCCCTTTGGCATTGCCGTTCATGGCGTTTTAAGGGACAAGATTGCAGGTCTTTCCACAGTCATCATCGGTGCCGGTCCTATAGGACTATTTGCAGCAAATGTCGCAAATATATCAGGGGCCAGCCAGATATTTGTGGTGGATTTAAATGAATATAGGTTAAAGTTGGCGGCCAAGATGGGAGACAATATCGTGACCTTAAATCCTAAAAAAGATAATGTAGCCAATATCATAAGGGAGAAAACCGATGGTAGAGGGGCTGATGTGGTGATAGAATTAAGCGGTTCGCTACAGGGTACAAGGACCGGATTTGATGTTTTAGGAAAAGGAGGGCGGATTTCACTCATAGGACTACACCCTCAAGAAGTACCCCTGGATTTGGTTAATAATGTTATATATAAAGAAGCAACTATTTATGGTATTACCGGAAGAGAAATGTTCAATACCTGGTACTCGGTAGATAATATTATGAATGATAAAAGATTAAATATAAAAGATGTCATTACTCATGAGTTTGCTTTAGATGAAATAGAAAAAGCTATCTTGACTGCTCAGCAAGGTAATGCAGGAAAGATAATTATTAAAATTGGTCAGCAATGAAAGAACATAGAATGAACTAATTACTAAAAAATTATAAAAGGAGCGTGATATAAATTGACAACCCCGATTATAACCATGATTCATACTGTTTTTCCTGTAGTTGATAATTTAAAAGCTATTTTTGAAAAAAAATTAAGGAATCAACCAGTAACGATCTATAATATAGTTGATGACAGTATCCTCCCTAGAATAGTTGCGGCTGGCGGTCTCTCATCGGAAATAGTTAGTACTGTCTATCAGCATATCTCCAGTGCTGAAAAAATGGGGTCTAATCTAATTTTAGTAACTTGTTCCTCAATTTCCGAAGTTGTTGATATAGTAAGCCCTCTTGTTTCCGTTCCTGTAATTAAAATAGATGATGCAATGACTGATGAAGCAATAAAAATAGCAGACACTTTAGGTGTTGTTGCTACTATTGAAACCACATTAAATCCAACAATTAATCAATTAAGGAAGAAAATGGCAATAGCAGAAAAAGAGATTAAAATAGTACCAATATTATGTTCTGATGCTTATAAAGCATTAATTAATGATGGTGATCCCGAGAAACATGATCTATTATTGTATAAAGCCATAGAAGAGATAATTGAAAATGTAGATGCAATAGTTTTAGCGCAGGCTTCCATGGCCCGTCTTTTGCCTAAACTTATAAAGTTTACCAATAAACCAATTTTGACAAGCCCGGAAAGTGCGGTTGAAAAAGTGATGAGTTTATTAAATCTTGGAGTAGAATAATTAAAAAAAACTCGAATAAATTTAAGTTGTCAAAAAACATAGAGAATACGAAAAAAAAGGTAAATATTTTAGATCATGGTTAAAAAAGGAGGTGGTTGTTGTATACTAAAGTATCTTTGTTCCTTCTCTATTAAGTAGAATATATAAAAAGGAGTTTTAGAAAATGAAAAGATCGAATAAATTGTCAATTATTTGCTTGATTTTAGTTTTTACATTGTTGTTTAGTATGAGCATTAGCGGTTTATCTGCCGAAAAGATAATTAAATGGAGATTGCAATGTATGGGTTCAGCTGCTGATTCTATATTCCTGGCTGCAGAAAAATTTGCAAAACTTACTACCGCATCTAGTGGTGGACGTTTGGAAGTTACCGCTTTTCCTGCAGGCGCTATTACTCCAGCAGGAAAAGAATTTGAGGGAGTGATATCTGGCTCAGTAGAAGCTGCCCATGTATCTCCTGGTTGGGCTGTCGGTTACGTTCCGGCAGGTGTCTTTTACACTAGTTCTGTAGCTACTCTTACCGGTAATCAGATGATGATGTGGATGGATTATGAAGGATTGAAATTTGCTCAAGAATTGTATGCTCCCGTTGGTTTACAATATGTGGGCCAATTAACAGTACACCCTGCAGAGGTTTGGTGTCACACCAATGAACCCTTACGTTCAGTTGAGGATATTAAGGGCTTAAAGATTAGATTGGGAACCACTGCTCTTAATTCAATTTTTAAGGAAATGGGAGCAACACCGGTTTTCCTTCCAGGTGGTGAGATTTACGAAGGGATGCAGCGTGGAGTTATTGATGCTTTTGAATACTTTACACCATCCGGGAATTGGACTATGGGTTTCCAGGAAGTTATTAAATATATGTATTTAAATCCATCCCGTTCTCCGTCTGATGGTCAATCTCTCTTTGTGAATAAAAAGAAATGGGATGAGCTTCCTGCAGATTTGCAATTGATTGTAGAGGCGGCTGCATATAAGGTAGCGCATGAATTCCATACCGAGGTAGTTCTTCAGGATAGTATAGCAATCGAACAATTCAGAGAATATGGCACAATTATTGAAGATGTGCCTCAGGATATTGTAGACTTGTTATATGAGAAAGCGGATGAGTACTTTGCAGCAGAGGCTAAAAAAGATCCCGAGTATGCAAAAGTATATGAATCTGTATTAAAATTTAGGACAATGTGTGAACAGGCTGGTATCAAATAAATGATCATTATCGCAAGATAATTAGTGTTAATCTCTAATCTTGCTCCGGATTCAATTCTTCCGGAGCAAGATTAGAAAAGTATGGAGGAAAAATTAGATAGATATGAAAAAAATTGTACAGACGATTAACGCCATTAGTGAATTCTCAGGCCAGGTAGTCAAGTTTTTGGTTATAGGATTAATAATTGTACTTTGCTATGAGGTTATTTCCAGATATGTTTTTAATAATCCAACTATCTGGGCATTAGAGACCTCCAAGATGCTAATGGGTACCTTTGGTGCTATTGGATGGGCATATACCTATTTACACGATGGACATGTCAGGGTGGATGTCCTCTATTCCCGTTTTTCCCGTAAGGTGAAGGCATGGATTAATGTTATTTTATCAATTATTTTTCTTTTTCCAATTTGTGCTATTCTTATTTCTTCCGGAATAAAATGGTTGGCATTTTCCCTGAGACTAGGTGAAAAAATGGTTGAAAGTAGCTGGTTACCACCGGCTGCACCATTTAGAGCTGTATTGTTGGTAGGTTTTTCCCTTTTTGCTCTACAGGGTATATCCCAATTCATTCAAGAATTATACTTTATTATTCGAAAGCGAGAACTATTATGATAGATATATTAACGAGCCCCGAAGTTGTTACCATTTTTATGTTTGGTGCTTTATTAATTGGCGTAATTACCGGGTTTCCATTGGCTCTTCCTATCGGAGGTGTCGGTGTAATAACCGGGTATTTACTATTTGGCCCTAATGCCTTTGATATAATATATAGCCGTGTTTATGATATACTAACAAATTATGGAATGATAGCCGTACCTTTATTTGTTTTTATGGGAAATATGCTTGAAAAGTCCGGTATAGCTGAAAAAATGTATGATGCGCTATATGTATGGTTTGGAAAATTTAGAGGTGGTTTGGCCATTGTTAGTGTGTTAATCGGTACGATTATGGCAGCTTGTGTAGGTATCATTGCTGCTTCTATTACCATGCTGACACTTGTCGCGCTACCGTCAATGATTCGACGGGGATATGATAAAAGTTTAGCGACAGGGAGTATCTGTGCGGGAGGTTCTTTGGGTATTCTTATTCCACCCAGTATAATGCTTATAGTATACGGACCAGCAGCCGGGATTTCGGTAGGTAAGTTATTTATGGGTGCTTTTATACCCGGCTTTGTACTTTCCGGCCTTTACATGCTCTATATTGGTATTCGTTCCTATTTTCAACCGAAAATAGCACCAGCATCTATAGAAAATGAGGACTTTTCCTTTGCCAAGAAAACATCGATGCTGCTTATTAGCATAGGTCCGGTTGCAATACTTATTTTTTCAGTAATGGGGTCAATTTATTTTGGTTTGGCTTCTCCAAGCGAAGCTGCTGCAGTGGGTGCTGCAGCGGCAACTATTTTAACTATAGCTTATGGCCATTTTACCTGGAAAGTACTGAAAGACGTTGCTATGGATACGATAAAATTAACTGCGATGGTTCTTCTTATTGCGGGTTGTTCTACTGCCTTTGTTAGTGTATTTCTTAGCGCTGGTGGTGGAGATGTTGTAGCGAATTTAATTTTGTCTGTTCCTGGTGGTCACTGGATGGCTTTTGCCCTAATTATGTTGATAGCTTTTATTTTAGGTATGTTTATTGACTGGATTGGAATTATTTTTATCCTGGTACCTATATTAGCTCCCATTGTTCCTAAATTGGGATTTAATCCTTTGTGGTTTGCTATGATGATTATTGTTAATCTTCAGATGTCATTTTTAACCCCACCCTTTGCCTATGCTATATTCTTCCTAAAAGGTGCTGCGGCACCAGAGTTGGGTATTGATACAGCTGATATAATACGCGGGGTAATACCCTTTATCGGGCTGATAATGATTGGACTTCTTTTAATGATTGCTTTTCCTCAGATCATTCTTTGGTTACCGGGCACGATGTAGCCAGGATCAGGATAGGATCATTGTACTAGCGAAATTATAAAATATTATAATCAATTAATTGATGATATGGGAGGTATACGATGAAAAAAGAGATTATTATGACCGAAAATGCTCCAGCTGCTTTTGGTCCATTTTCACAGGCAGTAAAGGTAGGAGGTTTTGTATTTACTTCTGGTATTTTACCATTAGATCCCGCAAGTGGTAAAAAAATTAGCGGGGGTATTGAAAACGAAACAAAGCAGACATTAGAGAACCTAAGAGCCATTTTAGAAACCTCAGGTTCTTCTTTGAATGAGATTGTAAAGGCTACAATATTTCTTACTGACATGAACGATTTTGAAATAGTGAATTCGATCTATAGTAAGTATTTCTCTGGTGATTTCCCGGCACGGGCTGCCATAGAAGTCAGTGGTCTTGCCAAGAATGCAAAAATAGAAATACAGGCAATTTCCATTCATCATGATTGATGATTAAAAAAAGATTAGTATTGAAAATATTATATTTTAAAGAAGGCATTGATTTGCCCATATATACTATAGGTTTATAAATGCTAACAGATCTATACAAAAAACAAAACTAATAAATTTTAATTAACTGAGGAGGTCTTTTTCTATGGAAGTTTTATGTGTTGGAGATGTAATGATACCAGGCGATAATATTGGAGCAGCAGCCAAAGAGCTAAAACTGAATAATTTAAATATAGATATTAAAGATTGGGAAACAGATTGGGATAAACTTCAGGATCGCCGATTGATTATTGAAAAACAGGGACCGTCTGCTGAATCGGTGGTACCCCAAATATTAAACGCAAGCAAGAACACTGAAATGCTGTTGGTCTTATTTTGTCCGGTATCAAGAGTGGCTATCGATGCATTACCTAATCTTAAACTTATTGGCGCTTTACGAGCAGGATTAGAAAATATTGATGTTAAACATGCTACTGAAAAGGGAATTATTGTTCAAAACATTAAAGGTCGTAACGCACAAGCTGTTTCTGATTTTACTATCGGCTTAATCCTGGGGGAAGCTCGTAATATTGCCCGTAGCTATCATGCAGTGAAAAACGGTATCTGGCGAAAAAACTTTGTTAATTCCGATATGGTACCTGAATTACAGGGAAAAACAATTGGATTGGTAGGTTTTGGTTATATTGGGCAATTAGTGGCTCAAAAATTGAGTGGTTTTCAAGTCAATATTTTGGTATTTGATCCTTATGTTTCAGATGAAGTAATCAAGAAGTATCATGCCAAAAAAGTAACCATTAATGATTTATTAAAAAACGCTGTTTTTGTTTCATTGCATGCCAGGATGAGTAAAGAAACCAAACACATTATTGGAGAAAAAGAGCTTTTATTAATGAAAGACACAGCATATTTAGTAAATACAGCTCGTGCAGACTTGATTGAAGAAGATGCCTTGTATCAGGTGTTAAAGGAGAAAAAAATAGCCGGTGCTGCCCTGGATGTATTCTGGCAGGAACCGATTGGTAAAAATAGCCGCTGGTTAGAGCTTGATAATGTTACTTTAACAACTCATATAGCCGGAACAACCAAAGAAGCTTTAACGAAATCACCTTATCTTTTAGTTGAAGATATCAACAAATTATTAGAAGACAAGGAACCAAGATTTGTTGTTAACCCTGAAGTGTTAAAGCGGGCTGAAATCCAGAATTGGCTCAAAGAAGTGAGGAGTTCACCAGATGTTAGTTAATTTAAATGATGTTTTAATCCAAGCAAGAAAATCAGGTTATGCCATCGGGGCATTTAATGTTTATAATATGGAGACTGTTGAAGTTGTTTTTGATGCAGCTGTATCTTTAAATATCCCGGTTATTATCGCTTTCGGTGAAAAATATAGCCATATTAATTCGATTCATTTAATCGCAAAATGCGTTCATGAGTTAGCGAATAAAACCCCATTACCCATTGTGCTTCATTTAGATCATTGCAAATCAGAAGATTTAATTATTCGGGCAATTCAAGCAGGTTTTACTTCAGTTATGTATGATGGTTCTGGCTTAGCAAACAGTGATAATATAGGAATTACCTCCAAAATAGTAAAAATAGCCCATGCAGCTGTTATTTCCGTGGAAGCAGAATTGGGTTATGTTCCTGCTGAAGATATCGGAGAATTTGTTCCGGAGGGCCAATTAACTAAGCCGGAAGAAGCAAAAGAATTTGTAGAGAAGACAGATTGTGATGCCTTAGCTATTGCAGTCGGAACGATTCACGGTAACTATATTGGCAAACCAAAAATATATCATGATCGCTTAAAAGAAATTGCAAAAGTAATTTCAGTACCTCTCGTCTTGCATGGAGGTTCTGGAAATACAGAAGAAGATCTAATATTAGCGATTGATGAAGGTATATCTAAAATTAATATTAATACTGAGATATCAAATGCAGCAGTCAAGCAATTAAAAGAAATATTTAAAAACAATTATTCCGGTCATTTGTCTGCTCTTTCCAATATGATAAAAGAACCGATGCTTACAGTAATCAAGGAAAAAATGAAATTATTTTCTCGCGGCAAAATTGGTTCGATACATAAAAGGTAATTTTAGTAAAATTAACTTAGGAGACCAAACAGCCGTTACAGCCGGTAGTCGTGGCACTAAAGATATAACTAATACAATTAAATAATTGGTAATTGAAATTAAAAATTGTGGTGGTTAACCTTTGAAGTTTGATAAAGAAGGTAATTTAATTAATAATTTTTTATAAATTTATATAAAGGATTTATAATGGGCAATTTAATTCTATGTATAGATATTGGAACTACAGGATGTTGTACTATTGTTTTTAATGAAAAAGGTAATCAAATAAGTAAATCCTATCAAGAGTATCAGAGTATTTATTTATCATCAAGATGGATTGACCATGATCCTAAAACATGGTTGCAAACTGTAAGAAAAACAGTTAAAGAAGCTGTAAAAAAAATAGAATATGATAAAAATTGTATATCTGCTGTTGCAGTTACATCACAAAGGGCTACTTTTATTCCTGTTGATAAAAACGGTAAACCTTTAGATAATGCCATATTGTGGCAGGATAAAAGGGCAATCGAAGAAACGAAGCATTTAATGAATAAATATGGCCTAAAGAAAATATATGATATTACAGGATTGAGGGTTGACCCCTATTTTACCTTACCAAAGTTATTGTGGCTAAAAAAGAACAAAACTGAAATCTATAATAATTCTTATATGTTTCTTTCGGTACAGGACTATATTATTTATTACCTAACCAGTAAATTTAAAACTGACTGGACACAAGCTTCCCGAACCATGCTTTTTAATATTGATAAATTAAAATGGGATAAAGATTTCATAAAGAGTGTTGGAATCGATTTTACTAAGTTACCAGAGGCTGTTCCACCCGGTTCAATTATTGGATTTGTTAATCGGGTTGTTTCGGAAGAACTTAATTTACCTAAAGGAATACCGGTTATTGCGGCAGGGGGAGATCAACAGTGTGCTGCCATAGGATTAGGTATGATAAAGGCCGGGATGGTTGAAGTCAATACAGGAACGGGTTCTTTTGTTTTAGCCAATAGCGATAAACCAGTTAAAGATCTTAATCAACGCTTAATTTGTAGTGCATCTTCTATAGCCGGCAAGTGGGTGCTGGAAGCTGGTATTTTTACAACAGGTTCAATTTATCGTTGGTTTAGAGATAATTTTGGAGAAATTGAAATGGAAACCCAAAGAAAATCGGGGATTGATGCATATAAAATAATGGATTCTGAAGCGGCAAAAGAACCATTGGGAGCAAACGGTTTACTCTTAATACCCCATTTTGCTGCTTCTGCAGCTCCTTATTGGAATCCGGAAGCAAGGGGAATACTTTTTGGATTATCATTAGGCCATAAACGTTCTTCAATCGTTAGGGCAATATTAGAAGGAATTGCATTTGAAATACAGAAAAATATCAGTATTATGGAAAATTATACTGAAGAGATAAAAGAAGTTAGAATTAGTGGTGGCATTACAAAGTCAGAATTATTTAATCAAATACAAGCTGATATCTATGGTAAAATTGTAGTAAAAACTGAATGTAATGAAGCTTCTGCCCTTGGAGCAGCCGTGGTAGCTGCAACTACTACAGGTTTATATAATAATATAAATTCAGCGGTAGATAATATGGTTAATCTTAACAACTTAAGCAGAAAAGAGCCAAATATAGAAAATAATAAAGTATATAAGGAATTAAGCAAGATACATGATTCATTATATTGGTCTTTAGAAAAGGCAGGCATTTATAGTAAAATGAATAAAATAATGAAGTTATTGTAGTAAAATAAGTTAAAAATACTTGATATAATAAATAAAGAGCGCTTATTGTAGCTAAGACTCTTCAATTGAGCATGAATTTGAAGAATATGCTGCCAGTACCTCAATATTTTCAGAGTTTGATCATTTTAAAAGATAGAAAATGTTCTGCAATTGAAAATAATATTTTTTTAAAGATAGAGGATTACATAAAGAAATAGGAAAGAATCGCAATGAAAAGAATTTCTATAAAATTAGGAAAAGAAATAGTCGAAGTAAATCTTCCAGACAATACAGAAATTTTATCCACTGAGCAACCTAAACCGCTTAGCAATCCTGCTTTTTTTATTCAAAAAGCTTTGAAAGATTCTATAAGCAGCCCAAGCTTGGACCAAATTATGGAGCAAAAACTAAAGAAAAACCCACAAGCAAAGACAGTAATAGTCATTTCGGATAATACTCGTCCTGTCCCTTACAAAGGTAAAGCAGGAATATTATGGCCAATCATTGAAAAACTTTTAGCTAAAAATATTTCTAATGAACGTATTCTTATTTTAGTAGCCACCGGTACGCATCGTCCATTAACGGAAAAAGAGTTAAGAGAAATGTTAGATACCCGGGTATTTGACTATAAAATTCCCATAAAAAACCATAATTGTCAAGACAAAAATAAT
>Ga0268282_1000704_pt1 | contig 16285 bp, 11 predicted proteins | sample saktaG_12_FD_190133 | JGI IMG/M metagenome (GOLD analysis project Ga0268282, IMG submission 190133) | Saline water microbial communities from Sakinaw Lake, British Columbia, Canada - sak_2011_5_24_120m | ecosystem: Environmental > Aquatic > Non-marine Saline and Alkaline > Saline ...
GAATGGTTTTGTATTCGATTATTCAAATAAAAATCACCAGATTTGTTGGAGTGGGATGGATATCATGTGCCAGCCGTATATGAATGTTGTGGTGTGGCTTTCAAAGTTCGAAAGGCCCGGCGTCTTGGAGGCGGAATCGTATTCAATCCACTCTCCCACGCCGTTTTCATCCCGTCCCAACGAGCTTTCGTTTCCAATGCTTGAGTATGTGATGTTGTCGATTAGTATTGCTTGCGGGGTTTTAAGGGTTATCGAATCGTTTTGAAGTGTAATGTTGAGTTGGCTCGAGTTGACTAGTAGGAATCCTTGAGCGGGTATTACTCCACTAACATTAGTGTTTGAGGTTGATGATGTTAGTGTCCAGCCGGAAAGATTGTATGTTTCGGTCCGGGTGTTGTATAGTTCAATCCAGGAGTCTGCTCCGGGATTTATCTCGTTTAGTGTTTGGGTTTTTACCGTGAAGTTGAGAGTGTTTCCGAAGTTGCCTTGGTTTCCCGCACGGTCGACTGCCAAAGCGCGCGTGAAGTGTTGGCCGTCTTGAAAGCTTGAGTTGAGGGTGGATTCATTTACGATTTCATCTAGAGTGAGGGTGGAAAAGGATAATTCAAAGGACGTTTGAACTATGTAGTGGCTTACGCCGGATGTCGCATCCAAGGCTTCAGTCCAGTTTAATTCCAGCATGTACTGGCTTAACTCCCCGTTTGGCGAGCTCATCTGCGGTGCTGTGGGCTGAGTTGTGTCCACAGTAGTATTTACGATGTTGCTTGCTGGACTTGAAAGACCATTTAAGTCGGAGGCATAAACCCTGAAGTAGTATAAGCCGTCAGGGGAAGTGACATTGATGGAATTTACCGTTGAATTAAACTCTGATTTCAATTCAAAGGAAGTGTTTTGGCTTTGTTCGAGGGTATAGTATTGTATTGGCGTTGTGGACTGTGACTGAGCCCATGTAAAAGTTATGTTGGATGAATTTTGAATTGCTTGAGGTAGTGCCATCTCAGGGATGGACGGGCTTCCGACCTCAAGGATAATATTTGCTATCGCATTCCCGCCCGCATCCATAAGCAGATTGAATTCTCCTTGCTGGGGCATGCCACTCATGTTGAATGAGACTGTGACGTTTTTCTGTTCGCTTGCAGTGAGGTTTATGGGGTTTGGATTTACATTGGCATTGGGATATTCCCTGTGGTCGATTTTCGTAAGGGATAGTGTCAGGTTTCCCGAGTAGTCTGTTTCATTGTCGACGTTGCAGACTGAAATTCCCAGGTCATAGTATTTGTTATAATAATATAGTATGTCTGATTGGAGTAGGGTTTCGACGTTTACTCCCGACTGGTTGTTGTCGAACATTGACATGTATCTTGTTGAATGGTCTTCCCCAACTTCAAAGACTCCGTCTCCGTCATCATCCCAGAAGATGAGGTAAAGGTCCAAGTCGTGGGCTGGCATCCAAGTCAGGTTTATGTCAATGAACCGGGTCCGGTTAAGAGTGACGTTCAAATCTTTCTTAAACCAATTCCGCAGGCAAGACAGGTTTTGTATGGGAGAGTCTTTTTGAGAGGCGGGGCTTTTCGAGATAAAATAGGTGAAGTTGAATATTTGGGGTGGAGTGCTTTCTAATAGAAGGATGCTTAAGTTCAGATTCTCTTTGGCTGTGTCGTCGTTTGTTATTGTGAAATTGAGCTCCGTTGCGTTTCCCCCGTATATTCCGGACCAGTATGAAGGATTGATTGAAAAGTTGGATAAATAATCCAACTTTAAGGTGAACTGGACAGCGCCAAACACACTCCTCGCGTGCACTAGAATCCAGTAGGTATCGTAAGTCAGATTGTAGACACTGAAGACTTCAGGGTTGGACGAGCCGTTTGAATACCCGACGGTCTCACCGTTGGGGGCGAGCATGAAAACATTGAGGTCGCCTGAAGTAAATGTTAGGTTTACTGAAACACCGTAAGTATTGGAAGGTTTCACTGGAATGTAAATCCAGTCTCCGCCGTCCACCCCACCAGTATTCACCATCCCGGAAGCCGTGCCCCCGCCTAAAAGGGGGACGGATAATACTACTGGAATTCGAAGAGATGTCCCGCCCGAATCCACTGCCACCAAAGTCCCCCCATAAACCCCGGCGGACGCGTTATCCGGGAGAGAAACATTCAAACCAATTGAACCATTCCCATTCGGAGAAATCGCAAGACTCGGCGGAATTTGAAAGATTGATGAATCAAGAGTCAAGTATCTTTCAGCGTCTGAAAACTCCTCGAGAGTAAAGGAAAGATTAGTCGCGGAATTCCCGATATTGGAGTAATCTATCTCGATTGACTTGAACTGGCCTGGAAGAAGCTCCCCCTCAAACCGGTCCTGAGAATTGACGCTTCCCCGGACTGTAGCCAGTATTGCGCGCGTGACGTTCACTTCACCGCCGCCCTTCTCAAAGACGTGGCCGGAAATGTTTTCGGCAGAATGGATGAGAATCGACCTTACTTGACTGGGAGTCAATGTCGGCTCAGACTCAAGCAGTAGTGCAGCAGCTCCCGAAACGTGGGGGGCGGACATTGAAGTCCCGCTTTTATAGTCGGAACTGTTATTTGGCATCGTGGACAAAATCCATGTCCCCGGCGCGGAAACATCAGGGTCCAGTCGGCCGAACGCTGCCGGACCCCGGGAACTTGAACTCGAAATACCGTCGTCACTGGTCCGAGAAGACCCGCGGTCGTCGACGTTTCCAACAGTGATCGCTTGGCCTGAAGCCGCCGGATGCTCGATGGTCGAAGTCCCGCTACCCAGATTACCTGCGGAAACAGACACTACGACACCGCGCCTCACAGCCTCGTCAATGGCCTGCTCGAGCGGCCCTACTTCGTCGTTTGGGTGATAGGGGGCGCCGAGGGAGATGCTTATGACATCGGCGTTGTGGGCGACCGCCCAGTCGATTGCGGCTATTATGTCGGAGTCCCAGCAGATTGGATTGGATTCTTTACTGCATACGGCTAGTGCATAGAAGGATACGTCAGGTGCGACACCCGTAATCCCCCCGTTCGCCCCGATTATCCCTGCCACATGCGTCCCGTGGCTGTGCTGGTCCATCGGGTCGGCATTGTTTAAATAGAAGTCCCAGCCGCCTATGACGCGCGAACAATTGCCTGCCAGAAATTCCCCTTGAGTGCAGCCGCCGAGGTCGGGGTGAGTGTAGTCGATTCCAGTGTCCACGACTGCGACAGTAACGTTCCTCCCCGTGATATTGAGCGTGTCCCTCACGTATCCGGCGCCGATCGAGTCCACGCTCGTCTGGAGTTTCGGAGTGATCTCAACGGGTTCGGGGTCGAGCAGCCTTCTCGGAGTGTCCAAGAAAATCTTTGTGACGTATGGGCTTTCAGAAAGCTGTTGAATATCTTTCCCTGAAAGTTCTGCAGAGTATCCGGGTATGAGAGAGTAAGACCTTCTTACTTGTGAAGTCTGTGCAACCGCACTCTGACTTAATGGCCCTTCTTGGGTGAGAACGATGACTCTGACTTTCTCGCCGTCAAGGTCAGAAATCCTATCCTCGAGCACGGAACTCAACTTCCCAGCCTGCACATTAAAGGAGAGTAGCAATAGAATGAATAATGCGAGAACCTTGGAAAACTTCATAAACATACATTATTAATTGGATTGTATATAAGGATTCCGCGCCAGATAATTTACTGTTATGGCACATAAACAAAAAGACCTTTTGGTTAGAAAGCTTGAGGGTGCTTTCATGGCTAGCCAGTGGTTGTATCTCGTACCTCAGCAGCCGGGAACGCAGGTAAGCGACCTCAAGCTCATGGAAGCCAGCCACCCGCTTATAGCAGGGATATCAGACGCGCTTTCAGGAAAACCTGAAGCTCTTTCACACGAGCTCTCCCAGCTCACTCCCAGCCAGCTTGACTTGTTCACGACGTGGGCTGAGGAACCTGCACGGGGTGCTTATCCGCAAGACCAGTGGGATGCCGTCGGTGAGAAAGTCTTTCAAATTTACGGTCTTGCGCTCGCCGCTTTAGGCGAGAAGATGAAGCCTGCCTTCAGGAATACACAGGCTCCTCCTGACGTGCTCGGCTATCTCGCAACCTCCCAGTTTTACCTCAGCACCGGCGGCTTGTGCCCGGAACTCGTCCAGCAAATGTGCTCCCGCTTCCTAGAGTTTGAGGGTGTGCTCCCGCCACCGGAGGCATTCAGCAGAATGCTTGAGGGTGGTGGGGAGCCGCTTCTTTTAGATGGGGATGAACGCGGAAAGAGAAGGGAACGTTTTGTGGAAGACGGAGGGAGATTCCTCGCGACCGAACTTGCTTCCACGCCGTTAATCTTGGATTCTCCGTGGTCGCGCTACGTGCGCGACAATAGTAGGGGCGGGGAATTCAACCCCTTCTTCCGGTTCGCCCGCAGGGTGTGGAATCGCATGTTGGAAGCCCGGCGACCCGTAAGCGAACTCTTATTCGACAAATACGATAGTATGCGGCGGGAAGTAGACGACCTCGACGGAGACTCAGCCCACACGTTTGTCAAGCATTTCATCCAGTTCACTCCTGAAGTCCACTACCCTTGCACCCACAACCGTAAAAGCGATATGGGCGGGGAATTCGGCAATCTTTCAAGACTCAAATACGAGGTAGCCGATTCCCTGCAACATGGTGAGAATGCCACACAGCTTACAGACAGAGTCTTGCCCCTCGCCCAAGCCCTGGTCGAAGGAGGCTCCAACCTCCACCACCCGACGGAAAACCCCCATAGTCCAAGCGACGACGACTACCAGTGGCTTACAGAAAACCCCTTCACGTTCTCTCGCATGGCAATAGCGTGGGCTAAGCCGTTTAAATGACTTTTGGAAATACCTTGCCCGAAAAAATTCGGCGACAAAATGCCGTACGGCAGCATATGGAAGGTGACAGGGAAACCCTAATTCCCTGAAGAAGAACTACCCGGAGCCAAGAAAAAGAAAAAATAGTCTTTACGACTTGTTTTGATTCACTCTGCCATGTATTCCAGCAGGTCTCTGATTTTGTGTATCTGTATCATGTTGGTGATGTGGGCTTTTTTCGTGTTTATGGCGGCTGTGAACAGTACGAGGTCTTTTTTCGAGACGAGTCCCTGATCATGTAAAAATGTTGCATAGTAGGGGATTTTCCTATCCTTTTGATGTGTGTAAAGAACAGGGTGGACTCCGTATACTAACTCAAGCTTCTTCTTAACCTTCGCCGAGTCGGTTACCGCAATAATCCTCTTGTTCATCCTGTAGCGGGAGATCATCCTTGCGGTATAACCGGAGCGCGTCAACGTCACGACCTTGGTTATGGGCAGGCGCTCGCATATCTTGTGGACTGCGTTGGCTATCGACTCGTCGACCGACAGGGCTCCGCTCACCAGTTGCTTGTGCTGGATGTGGGGTTCGACTTCACGTGCTATGCGCGTCATCTCCCTGACCGCTTCGACAGGGTATTTGCCGATTGCAGTCTCGTCGGATAACATGACGCCGTCGGCTCCGTCGAGTATGGCGTTGGCAACATCATTTGTTTCGGCACGAGTGGGCCTGACCTCCCAGATCATGGACTTGAGCATCTCAGTCGCGACTACGACGAATTTTCCGGCACGGTTGCAACCACAAATGAGTTGTTTCTGGATTATGGGGAGGCGCTCTGAAGGCACTTCAACTCCCAGGTCTCCGCGGGCTACCATGATTCCGTCCGAAGCGTCGACAATTGCGGGAAGGTGGTCTAGGCTTTCGCGGCTCTCAATCTTTGAAATAATTCCGATTTCCGTCGAACCCAATATCTTTTTAAGGGCTTTGACGTCGCGCTCCGTTCGGGTGAAGGATAAGGCAATGAAATCTATGTCCATTTTTTTCGCGTAAGATATCACTTCCTTGTCCCAAGGTGTTAATACGTTAAAGTGGAGGTGTTTTCCAGGTATGTTAACACCCTTGTTCTTCCTGAGAAAGCCCCCAATTACGACTTTAAGCTTAACTTTCCCGGAAACCTTTTCAACGATCTTGGTCTTGATCAATCCGTCAGACAGAAAGACTGTGTCGCCGACAGAGACGTCCTTGTAGAAGCTCCGATTAAAATACCGGGCGGAACCCTTCTTAAATCCGACGTCCAAAACCTGCCCGCGCTTTACAGTCTCGTCCTCGGGGCTTTGAATCCTGATTTCAGGGCCCTTAACGTCGAAGATGATGGGGATGTCAGCGACCTTGCGGACATTCGAAATAATCTCGTCGTACTCGGAAATGCTCCCGTGAGCGGAATTAATGCGCACAGCATTCATACCCGCCTTAAACATGCGTTTCAACGACTTTTCGTCCATGCAAGCCGGACCCACAGTAACCAAAACCTTCGTACGCTTCATCGTAAGTATGTTAGATTAAACCATTTAATTAACCAACGTTACCACACCCTTAAATGCATCAACTTCGACTAAGTCTCCGTCCTTGAATACGCGGGTTGCATGGATTGTGCCGACGATGCAAGGGATTTGAAGTTCCCGGGCTATGATGGCGGCGTGGCAGATGAGGCCTCCCGTGTTAGTGACGATTGCAGACGCCTTCTCCATCGCCGAGATGAGATCAGGGCTTGTGGCTTGGGAGATTATGATATCCCCTTTACGCATTTTTTCCATGTCCTTCGGGACGTGGATGATCCTCACTCGCCCGCGGACTTTCCCTGTGAAAGCGCATTGACCGTGGACTTCCGTCAAGTGTGATACTTCCTCATCAAGATGTAGGGTTTCGTAAAAGTCTTTCGCCTCCTTACCTTCCAGCATTCTCACCCCATCAAGATCCGAGACGACAACGGAGAACTTCCTACGCTCCCGTAGGCTTTTCTTCCCTGGATCATCATTCAATATGAATCCTTCAAGCTCCCACGGGAGAAGATAAAGTACATCACGCCAATCTTTCACACCTTTTCTACCCGCAATCTCCTTGAAAAATGGTTCGTAGCAGTAGAACCCATGGTATTCCACGTCTTTTCGCCAAGCCTTCTGCCACAAGACGTGTTGTGCTAAAGCAACGAGGTGCCGTGCCCGGGCGTTGAAAGACATCTTATCCATCAAAGCCCCCTGATTTTTTTCAAGAGAAGTAAGCTCGCTTGTCAAATGGAGGTTTCTATTGTCTGAAAAAGCAGACTCAAGCACCATCTCATAGTCATTAAAAGAGGCGGGGGGACCGTAGTACATGTAGTCAAGCCACAAGTATGAGTCATATATCTTTTTCAACTTCTCTTCAACTTCACCCCTTGGCAAGAATTCTTTTCCCATTGCAAGCCCTGCCATCTCGACATCCCTTTTCTGCCGCATGCTCGGCCTCGTGACTCGCGTCAAAAGCGTCCAGTAATTTTCAAAGCCTTTGAAGTCGGGGAGGTGGTTCATAAGCTCCTCCCGTAAGGAATTTGAAAAGTGGTTTCGACCGTCCAAGGGAAGGCCGTTTATTGTTGTCCCGAGAATCCGAACTTTCTCTTGGTAAGGGAGGATTTTATTTAACTCAGAGAGGATCTTCTTGTCTGACATCCTCGAAGGAATCTTTTTCCTAAGCCGCTCACATGCTGCGAAGTATTTAGTTGTATATTCCTCGTGCAGTGAATTCATTCGACTCCCCCAATCGTCGTCATTTAACAGGCGATCTGCAAGATGAGAACCCATAAGTTCGAATTGTTTCACATCGAATATCATGGAGTTTACGTCATCCTCCATGAGGGCGATCGCTTGCGGGGATGCTACCCCCGCATCCTTCAGAAGATTTGGGAAATTCCTCACGCTATATCCTGTAAGAAACCAGTGCGCATTATAAAAACGGCCGAATACCTCCCAGCCCATGACAGTCAATTAATTGAATTAAAGTTTTAAATGCATCTAAAAATTTTTTATTTTTTGAATCTGATTTCCCCGTGGATGTTTAAATCTTCGTGGAGTTCGTCGAAGTCTAGGTCGGACTGCCCTCCCAGTGCTTTGTTTTGCCCTGCCATCCGCTCAAACAGGTGTAGTCCCCCTTCAGCAAGAGGTCCGATGTCTACGCCTTCAAGGCCTCTAGCACGTGCTTCTAGAATCATCGCCTGCATGAGCTTTTCCCCTGCAGTAGGCTCTCCGGGAGTGATTACTCCGCGGGAGCAGGGTTCCACGTAGATTGATGTTACGTTGACGACGCTTCGGGTGGTTGCAGCTGCGAACCCTGTGAGAATTCCGTGGTTGAATGCCCCAACCTTTATCGGTGAATCCCTAGTCCTCCGCCGGTCTTCGTTGGGTGCGCGGGCTTCATGGATGAATGCCTTGATCAGGTATTCTGGGATTTCATGGATTGGTCTCACGTAGACTCCCTGCATGGTTTCTGCACCTAGTTCTGTGTCGCGGACTCGAAGACGCAAGTCCCCTGCAAGGCCGGATATTCCCTCACAATCCTCAAATACTAGTCGGAAGGGGCTGGCAGGCCCATCAGGCTTTAACACGGACCGGAGCATGTCTGCATCACCCGGGGTTAAACCGTCAAGGTTGACTCCAGCAAGATTGCGAGTTCCCGCTTCGGAAACCATGCCCTGAACAAGGGAGGCTACGACTTCCGCTGAGCCTTCACCGCCACGGTAGAAGGTCCCGCCTACGGATAGGAGGTCTTCACTTCCATTATTGAATGGGCTCGCATAAGAGACTCCCATAAGTTTCTTCCCCTGGAAGGCGCCCAGAATCACTTCAGGCTTTTCTTTAGGTCTAATAATTTTCTGGAGTGCCCCCGTCAGGGAGAGAAAATCCTTTCCAAATCTTGCTGGAAATTCCGGAAGACTTCGAACCTCAAATTCCAAGGGCATTATTTTATGAGCCATCTTCAAAGTGTTTCTTCGACGAGGATGGCTTGCTCGGGGCACATGTTCTCGCATGCCCGGCACACCATGCACTGGTCTGCATTCACTCCCGCTGCAGCCTTGTCTTCAATGAGCTCGTACACTCCGACAGGACAAACCTTAACGCACGTTCCACAGCCCGTGCATTTTTCAAAATCGATTTTTATTTCCGCCACGTACGCTCACCTGCCTGGAATACTTTTTTGGTTTTACTATCTTCAACGATCACTTCGGCGGGCGCGAATATCGCGTGGTCGATTTTGTAGAAGTCGCCTCCAGCCTCCTTAAAGATTTTCTTGAATGGTTTCCCGTATTCAGGCGAGGAAGATGAAATACATTTTTCTGTTAAGGAACCATCCCAGCCTTCAACGGCAAACTCAACAACACCCCCGTAGATTATCGCGTCATTTGCAGAATACATAACGTCCGAAGTAATCTCCGGCACTGGCACTGCACCAGACGCCTCGATAATCTTGCCCGTATCATATCCAAGAAAGTCAAGTCTATACACCCCCATCTCAACTATTCGGGCCAGAATATTTACGGCACCGATGATCGAGTGAGGATTGTAGGCGGCGACAAGAAGCTCTTTCACCCCAGTCTGCCTTAAAATCTTTTTACACTCTGCTTTATCAGGAAGGTTTATAGTCTCAAGACACAAAACCGCCCTATTGGAATCCTCCGAGTATCCTAGGCGCTCATAAACGTCTTTCGGCTTTTTCGCAAGGATTCGCGCAGGCCCCGAGCCGAGCGCAGTGCCCCCTCCAACAGGTATTGCCCAGCCGCTCATCTGGCTTCCAAGGCATGCAATCGCAGGGTAGTCTTTAATGTCGACTTCAACCTCCTTGGAGCTTACGTAAATCCTTCCGAGACCGCCAAGGGAGACTTCCGCCACGGCGACGGCGTAACGCCAAGCAAGCGACTCGTCAATGGGCTCCACAACCCCGAAATCCAAGACTGTCACCCCAAGATCCTTTGTTATCGAGACGTCGCCAATGAATTTCGCAAGAATGTCCCAAGAGTTTTTATTCAAATTCATTTACTCGCACCCAAATTTAATATTATTATTCTTACTTCTCCTCAAGCCCCTTGCTAATCTCGTCTACACCCTTCTTGGTGACTCCGAGCGCCAAGAGCGCGCCAATCACGTCCATAACAAGTTATAGTATATAGTAGTATTTTAGCCGAAGTATTGTAGATTTCAGAAGCAGCTTGCATCCAACGGTTTCTGTTTGGTTACCTGGGGTCTTTTTTATAGGTGTTTCCCTATATTATCAAAACTTGTATTCCTGAATTTAATTTTGAATTTAATTGGGGGGGTTTAAAACAGATGGCTACGAAAAAAACCAAGAAAAAAACAGCAGTAAAAAAGACTGCAACCAAGAAGAAAGTAGAAACTACGGTAAAAAAAGAACTAAAAAGTAAGGAACCGACAATTCTGGGATTGCCTCAGACTCCAGCACTATTGCTTTTGATTGTAATCGCCTTCGCCGGCGGCATATACATCTCAAACCAGACGGACGGCGGAGACGCAACTGGAGACGGAGGAGACATTAAGACGGGGACTGTCGGATCCACAGGCGGAAGCCAATACGGCACCGTAAAACTAAACTTCTACGTCATGAGCATGTGTCCGTACGGAACACAAGTTTTAGATGCGATCAAACCCGTCTTGGACAAGCTCGGGGACGCAGTCGATTTTAAGCTAAACTTTATCGCAACTGATCAGGGAGACGGCACATTCCAGTCCCTCCACGGCCAGGCTGAAGTTGATGAAAACATTCGCCAGTTGTGCGCGAATAAATACAATCCCGACAAATACATGGACTACATCGTCTGCAGGAACAAGGACATTAGTTCCACGGACTGGGAGACTTGCGCAAACCAGGCGGGCTTGGACACTGCGAAAGTTAAGCAATGTGTTGAAGGAGATGAAGGAGCAACACTCCACTCGGAATCCATTGTGAACTCGAATGCTGCGAACGCTCAGGGGAGCCCCACGATGTACCTTGCAGGCCAATTATATGGTGGTGGGAGGGATTCTCTTTCATTCCAGCGCGCCTTGTGCCAGCACTTGGAAGGCCATCCTGAGTGCATGGGACTTCCAGCCTGCGGTCAGGACACCGACTGTACTGCAGAGCAAGGCAAGATCGGAAAGTGTGAGAATCCCGGAGAGGAGAACGCCAAGTGCGTTTACTCTGATCCAGTGGAGTTTGAGATTGTTGTTTTAAACGACAAGGACTGTGGTGCAGCCTGTGATACGACAGCGCTTAAGCAGGTTTTAGAGCAGTTATTTATAGGCGCCTCATTCCGCGACGTTGACGTCTCGACTGATGAGGGTAAGAAATTGATAGAGGATTACGAGTTGACTGTTGCGCCGGCCTACATTTTCGAACCCAAGGTCACTACAACCTATTCCTGGATTAATAATCCAAGGATTGTGAGCGCCTTTGAGAGGAAGGGTGATTCCTACAAGCTTTCTGACGAGGCTACTGGAGCGACCTGGTTTGTGAGCGAGGAGGCTAAGAACAAGTATTCTGAGGCAATTGGCCTAACTTTGGGGGATAATAAACCCCAAATAGACTTCTTCGTTATGAGCTACTGTCCGTACGGCAACCAGGCGGAAGAGATAGTGGCTCAAGTCTACGACATCCTAGGGGACTCTGTAGAATACATCCCCCGCTACGTGGTCTACGAGAACTACGGCGGTGGCGGAACAGACTACTGTCTTGATGAAGGAAAGCTTTGCAGTATGCACGGAATCCAGGAGATCAATCAGGACATCCGCGAGCTTTGTGTTTACAATGACCTCGGCATTGGAAAGTATTTTGAGTTCGTTATGGAGATGAATGCGAAATGCAACAGCGGCAACGCAGACACCTGCTGGACGAACGTGGCTTCCGGTCTTAAATTAGACACTGAAAAGATTGCTGCATGCGAGACTGAACAGGGAGTCGAGCTCATGAGATCGGAGCGGGAGCTTAACGTCTTGCTTAGGGTTTCGGGTTCGCCCACGATATTCATTGAGGGTGAGCAGTACGCCGGAGCCAGGAGTGCGACGGGCTTTGCAAGCGCTTTGTGCGCTAAGTTCGACAGCAAGCCCGACGCCTGCGACGATCTGCCAGAGGACGCGGCAGTTCCTGTTGCTGCAGCTCAAGGCTCTTGCTGATAAAAGCCCGTTGCTTTTGATGCAGGATTATTTTTTATCCTGCATCACCACCCTTTTTTTTCTATTTTTTTAACTGTCGGGAATATCTTAGTGTATCATGCCCTTATCAATCAATCCTTACGCTTTGCTTTCGGCCGCAGTCGCAGTAGTAAACCTTCTTATCGGATACACTGTCTTTAAAAAACGCCCACACCACCCATTAAATAGGGTGTATGGTTTATTGACTGTGCTTGTTGGCGCATTATGGCCTTTCGCCGAGTTCATGCTGAGGATGGCTGATGAACCTTTAAAAGCCTTTTTCTGGGCGCGCATCGCCTGGACGCCGGTGCTCATCTCACCCGCACTCATGTTTCACCTTGTTCTCGTTTTGACGAAACGGGAGTTCTCACCCAAAGACAGAGTTAGCATATTGTCTGCGTACTTCATGTCTTTCATCTTTGTTTTTCTGAATTTCACAACCAATTGGGTCATTTCAGGAGCCCGGCGGGAGTTTTGGGGTTTCACGGGCTCATTCGGTTGGGTTCTCACGAATTTCTGGTCAACCTATTATTTCCTGCTGATTTTATGGGTCCTCATCCTCATCTACCGCAGGTACTTGTCTTCTAAGAACACAATCGAGAGAATCCAGTTGAAGTACGTTTCCATCGGACTTGCCTTCCCCTACGTCGGCGGGGCTTTATCCCAAGTTGCGATACCGATTTTAGGTTATTCAGCCATCCCAATCGCGAGCACGACCACCATCATCATGGACGCGTTCATAGCCTACGCGATAATAAGGTACAAGCTTTTGATTATCACGCCGACCGTAGAGGATGAAGCGAGCGGGAAACCGAAATATATGGTGAAGTCTAAGACTTACCTCATCCCTGCAAAAGACTCTTCTAAGGCGTGGGACATGTACGTGGACCAGATACTCCATGGAAGACAGGGATTGTGCGCAACCCTTAAGAATCCTGATGAAGTGAGGGGAAAATACAATATTGAGAAAACACCGATTATCTGGCTTACGACCAAGGAGACTAGACACAGGGCAATACCACCGAAAGATCTTGAGCAACTTATCATCCACCTTCTAGACTTCTTCAGGATTTCCAGGAAAAACAGTATCGTACTCTTGGACGGGATTGACGAGTTGATCGAGTTGAACGGATTGGAAAAAGTCTTTGCCATGATAAAAGAGCTGAACCTTGAGACCTCCAAAACCGAGACTTCCCTCATCATCCCAATTGGAAGAGACGAGGACTTAAAGCTCATCCGAATACAGCTTCAGAAAGACGACATTTTAAAGGAGATCAGTTTCGCGAAAAAAAGATTCCATAAACGAGAGATAGACGAGGAAAGCTTCCGCGAAATAGTGAAAGAATTCGAGAAAGAGTTGATTGAACTAGACCTTGCCACAAGCAAAATCAAAGGGGAAGAAGCGGGCGAAGGAATAGAGATACTAGAGTAGGGAGGAGCCGCATATTTTTACCAGTATCTTAAAATGATTAACCGGATAAAATGCCACAAAACTTAAAGACTAAACCGAAAACACCAACCACACCCACAACTCCGACAACGCCGGCAAGCCCCACAGAGAAACCTGAAAGTAACACTCAACCCGGAATCCGTTGAACGCGGCGAAAAACTCAACATACAAGTCTCCCCCGGAAACGAAGGAGTATACAAAAACCTCTACATCTACACGACCAACAGCGCATACAAAACCTACGTCACCCTACCCTGCACAAACTACAAATGCGACGAAAACACGCAAACAACCTACACAATACCCACCACATGGACGAGTGGAAAATACGAACTCCGCGTCTACGACTACAGCGAAACAGACAACACAAAACGCTGGAAGAAAAACACAATCACTGTAATATAAGGTATACCCCCTTTATAGTATAAGTGAAAATGAATGGGAAATCAAGAAGTCTTTATTTACTGTTTGCTTTAACTGGTTTAATCATACTCATCCTTGTTTTTAACGGTAGTCTTCCGGCTATTACACCCAAGTTCACCGCACCCGCCGCGGCCGGTCCTTACGGACCGTATGGTGGAGTATGCGATACTGATGGTGATGGAATACCCGACTCCGATAATTGGCTGTGCGACACAGACGGTGATAGTATACTAAACGACTGCTTCATGTGCGACACAAACGACAACAACAGAACAGACTCCTGCTTTAAAGTCGACACAAGCGGCAATGGCATAAAAGACTCGTGCATCGAATGCGAAGGCCAGCCCGACGCAAAAACATGCTCTGAGGAAGGATGCCACATGTGCTTTAACGAAGAATGCCAGCCAGTACCCGACTGGATGAAATCATATTGTGGCGACGAAACAGGCTGCAGCATATGCATTGGAGGGAAATGCCAGAAAAACCCGGAGAAAGGCTACTGCGGCGAAGAAGACGATAGCATACTAGATTTCAACGGCAACCCATATCACCCTGCAGTAAAATGCAAGGTCTGCGATGCGGAAGGGAAATGTGTGAACGCCCCGGAAGAATCGGAGTGTGCCTACGACAGTATAGGCGCCTGCGCCAGCTGCGACGGAGACGGCAAATGCATCTTGCACGAAAAAGCAGCCTGCCCGAATTCAGAAAGCAAATGCGGAAAATGCGGGAAAGGGTTCTGCGAATCCCTTGACGGTAAATACTGCGGCCCCTTTAGTGTGAATGACACTGCAAGCTTATCTTGCATGATATGCGACCAATATGAATGCGTGCGAAACGATGGTGCGAGTTGTTCAGGCGAAACCCCCCAACACGGAAATATCGACCCAAGTTGCGGTGTTTGCGTTGAAGGATTGTGTCAGCTTGTGCGAGATGACTTATTCATTGCTTGCGGGACTTTAAAAGGCTGTGAATTCTGTGTTAACGGTAAATGCGAAGACGCAGTCGACGGCACATACTGCGGCGGAGAAGGTTCAGACGAATGTAATTTCTGTAAACAGGGTTATTGCACTGGATTTATGGATTGCACTGAAGTGATGAGGAAATGCGCGACTTGCGTGAACCCCGGTCCTGGAGGAATTTACGTCTGCGAGGACGGTTGCTTAAGTCATTGCGAAAAATGCTTTGAAAGCGGAGACGTGAAATACTGCACCAACACATGCGAAAACCTGGGTGAAGTATGCTCTAATTGCATCTTGAAGGAAGGTTTTTATATGGAGGGTGTTTGTAAAAGCTATTGTGCACCAGACCAATTTTGCGACAACGACGGAGTGACGTGTGTTAATGAACACAATCCCTGCCCATTCGCATGCCAGATGCAAAACCCAGACACGGGAGAATGCGCAAGTCTTACTGGAAGCCCATGCTCTCTGGGAGCTGCCGGCTGCGGCACCTGCATTTCCGGATCCTGTGAGGGCCCGGTAGTTGCATGCCCTGTTTAATTGCTTTTTATTTGTGTAACACCCGCATACTTAACGGTAGGATGGCTTCGAATAGGCTTCGTTGGGTTTTGGTTGCCGTGATAGCGTTTGTTTTAGTTTACGTGTTGGTTAATCTGATTGTTTTTTATCAGGAGGGGTTAGTCGGGATTAAGCCCATGTTTGCGGGAGTCCAGCAGAAGACTGTGGGTTTTGTGATTAATCCTTAAGCCAGGTTTTGGTTGAGGAACTTGTCGGTCGCGTAGCTTGTGTTGGCAAGTCCTACCATGTCTTTCATATCGTCTAGGAGGTATCCGAATGTTTTCGCCACGGGCTTTAATCCACCCCAAAGGTCTGTGAAGAATTTCTTTATGAAGGTTTTAGGCTTAAGCCTGAATGGGTTTTCCCCCGTCAAAACGTCCATTACCGTGTGTATTCCGCCTCCAATGTCTTTGTCGAGGACCGTGTTTTCTGGGCGGGCTAAAACGAGCTTCTCGGCCTGATCATGCAGGATTAAGCGGTCGTCCGTACCGTGCCCGATTAGAATCGGGACTGATGATGGGATGTCTTTGATGTATTCGATTGGAGAGCGTCTCGTAAATTCTTCAGGTGTTTTTTCAGGAGTCATCCCCCTTTTAATGCATTCTGGAATCCATTTTTTAGCGAAGGTTGGGGCTTTATCCGGATTGTTTTCTAAAAGCCAGTTAAGGTAAGAGTATTCCTCTGCCATGTTCGCGTAAGTTCCAAGCGAAACCACTCCATTAGTGTATTTGTATTTCGCGTCAACCCCTTGAAACTCCGTCATCTTAGCCATCTTCCCGGCCGCGATGATGCTTCTCGCACCGCCCATACTACCCCCCAAAAGGACATAACCTTTCTCGGGGTTGAAGAATTTTACGGCTTCCCCGGTTTCAGC
>Ga0268282_1000705_pt1 | contig 16273 bp, 7 predicted proteins | sample saktaG_12_FD_190133 | JGI IMG/M metagenome (GOLD analysis project Ga0268282, IMG submission 190133) | Saline water microbial communities from Sakinaw Lake, British Columbia, Canada - sak_2011_5_24_120m | ecosystem: Environmental > Aquatic > Non-marine Saline and Alkaline > Saline ...
CCGGTAACACTTTCAAATTCAGGGTTAAGGTAGGTAAACTTACCTTCGGTATCTAAAGTAAAGATCGCATCGGCTGCGGTTTCCGTCAGAGAGCGATATTTATCTTCGCTCTCCCGCAGCGCCTCCTCCATCTGTCTACGCCCGGTGATATCGCGGGCAATGCCACGAAACCCGCTTGGGTTCTCCCCCGGATTTACCATAAGAGATATCGACACCTCGATATATGTCTTGGCGCCGTCTTTTCTAATCACCTCCCACTCAAAGCCCTTTTTGGGAATCCCGGTTACATAAACCTCGTTAAAAGCACGAAAGACCTTCTTCGCATTCTCGGCGTCCATGAATGTCCTGTTGTTCATGCCCGGCATTTCTTCTCTGGGGTAACCAAGGATACGGACAATAGAAGGGTTGAAGAATGTGAAATTGCCGGCCAGATCGACTTCAAAGTAGCCGTCTTCGATGTTCTCAAGGATGTTTCGATATTTTTCCTCGGATTTGTGAACCGCCTCCTCCAGCTGCCTACGCTCGGTGATGTCGCGAACAATGCCTCGGAAGCCGGTCGGTTGCCCAGAGGAATTCCTCATCAGTGCAACATACACCTTGCTCCCGTCCTTCCTTATTTGTTCATAATCCACTTCTGACAAGATGCCGGTCCGATAGACCTCATTAAACTCGCGAAAAACCTTCTTGGCGTTTTCTTTGTCCATATATAGGCGGTAGTTCATGCCCATCATTTCTTCTTCGGTATAGCCGAGGATTTTAGACATGGAAGAATTAAAGAAAGTATAACTACCGGTCAAATCCACTTCATAATAGCCTTCTTGGATGTTTTCAAGGATGGTCCAACCACTTTTCCCACTCTCCTTTAAAGCCTGCTCCACCTTTATGCGCTCTGATTTCGATCGCCCCTGCTTTGTCTTGGATTGATCTTTCATCGCGTTGTCCCCTTTGTGATGAGATGATATGTGAGAGTGGACAAAGTAACAAGTGACGGGCCATGACTGGTTGAGGGTTCTCAGTCAAAACCGTATAAATACCTGTAGAGTAGACACTACATTGTGTTCTGTGTCAAATGGAATTAATGCCGATAAACGCAGATTACCATCTTATTATCCTTGAACTTTTATGCACGAGTTAGGATTGTGGATAACAGGAAGGCATGCACTTTTTCCTTAAGCGGAAAAATAGACGGTTCAGCTCTGCACATTTCAAACCGTATTCAATACCCTGGCCCGATCAGCCGCACTGAAGCTTTGTATTTGCTGTACGTAACATAATCTGATTTTCTTATTGATGTTAAGCTGTTAACTCATATTTAAACTCTCATATTTTTATCTCTCAGTCAAGATAAATCCCGGCCGGAGCCATTAAAGAGCTCAAGGCCGAGATCACCTCTTCATGATCCCTCGATCCGTTGCATAATCACCTCCATTGCATTGAAGTAGTCCCTCTTTACTTTGAGGTTTGATATCCGGCAATATCGTTGTGTGGTTTTCACACTACTATGCCCCAAAAGGTCCTGGATGGTGGAGAGATCGGCGTCGGCATTCAACATCTGAGTTGCCATCGTATGCCTAAGATGATGACAGGAAACCTTAAGCTTCGCTTTGCGGGCATAATATTCCATGCGCTTCTGAATGCCGCGGATAGAAATGGATTGTCCCGTACATGGCCCTTTTTTCACCAGGAAGATTTTTCTTGCCCTGGAAGCAGGTCTTACCCTTAAATAGAATGCCAAAGCATGAAGCGCATCATCGCTCATATAGACGATCCGGTCTTTCGCCCCTTTCCCGTCTTCAACCAGGATTGTCCTGCGTTTAACGTCTATGACCCCTATGGTAAGATTTGCAACCTCCTCCACCCTTAACCCGCAACGCAACATCAGCATAAACATGGCCCGGTCACGGGGCTCACTCACGACTTTAAAAAAGATCTCCGCCTGTTCATCTCTTAAATGCCGGGGAAGTGGCCTGGACATCTTTTGCATGTGCTTCTTTCTGATGGGGTTGGTAACTGCTAAATCTTCCTCTTCCTTCAGATAATGATAGAACTGGCGAATACCATCCAAATGGCAGTTAACGGTCTTGGGTGCCATCCTCTTCTTCATGAGATAGTCAATGTAGCGTGATACTGTTGTATGCGTCACCCCTTCCACCGGTATATCCACCCAGATAACAAAATGCTTGATGATGTTCAGATAGTTCTTAACGGTATTCGGTGAACAGTTCCGCCTTTTCAAAAATCGCCTCCAGTTCATGATCGCATCGGTCATTACCACGTCTGTCTCCCCTTTCTATTACGGCCATGGCCTTAAAATATTCTTCCTCGCGAGTCTTATCGGTAAGCCGGGCATAACGTCGTGTCTCTTCAATATTACGGTGCCCCAGCAACACCTGGAGACACTCCAGGCGCATGCCGGCATTGAGAAGCTCCGTGGCAAAGGTGTGACGAAGAGTATGCAGGGTATACCCCTTGTGAGTTAATCCCGCTTTTACAATATATTTTACGAATCTGGAGCGGGCTGTACTGTAAGACATTGTGTCTGTTCTCCTTCGGCTGTAAAAAAGGTACTCCTCCCATACATTTCGCTCCCCCAACCAGGTTTTCAGAGCAATAACAGCATCATCGCTGAGATATACCACCCTTCCCATGCGGTTCTTCTCTCCTTCGTAGATCTCTATCCTCCTTTCTTTTACATGGACGTCGATAACCTTCGTATTGAGCAGCTCCCCGATGCGCATTCCTGTTCTTAAAAGCACCAAGATCATGGTTTGATCACGGCTGCCTTCAATGACAGAAAGCAGTTTCTGCAAATCGTCATGAGCCATGGCCCGTGGCAAACGCTCCGGCAACTGCAAGCGTATCCTCTTGCCAAAAACATCCGGGGATACAATCCCTTCTTCTACCAGGTGACGGAGAAAAGACTGGACACCTGTTAGTCTCATCCTGATAGTCGTAATCTTTATGCCCCTGTCCTGCTCATGCTCGACAAACGCCTCCACATCTTTTCTCGTGACTTCTTCAAGGCGTGTCTTGCCATCGTCCCTTATCATGGTAAGAAAAATAACTATGGTGCCCCACCGACTATACATTGTCCTCGGTCTGCGGTTGCTGCGGGCCATATGGCGAAGATAGTCCTCACAGTGCTCCTTACCCGGCAGATCCTTCATTGCGAGCTGTCTCAATATCTTACGAAGCGCTTCTACACTTCCTTCAGAATGAGATTCAAAACGGAAACTGGTTTGGTAAAAATTGAAAGATTCAGGGGCGGGGCTTGTAAAACTTTTAGACGATATGGCTGCTTTCTGTAAATCAACATCTCTGTTCATCATCTCTACCTCCTTTTCTTATATCAATAAGAAAAACAGATAGATGATGACTGTCATCCTATAAACTGTCAACCATCATTTTGTTACGTATAGGTATTTGAACTGAGTGAGCCCGGTTCATGAAAAAATGATATGCGCCGACCCTCGACAACACCTACGAGTCCTCAAAATCGTTTTAGGCGAAAATCAACGATTACCGCTTGAAAGTCTCACAGTAAAATTTCTTGACAGGATATCATAATGGAGTTAGTAGTTTAGCATATTTTATTGATCTTGAACGCATTATGTGCTTTTGAACAGCTGTAACCAAAGGGGGGTTATGGTCTGATCATCTAAAGTCCTGTTTCTCGAATTGAGAGAGGGGGCTTTTTCTTTTTTAAGTATGTCCTTTATAAAAAAGTGCTCAAACATACAACGTAACCATAATATGAATTATGAGGAATAAAAATGTATATCACTCGAGTGGTTGTTAAGAACTTTCGGAATTTACGTGCAATCGATGTCAGCCTTGAATCAGGCTTAACATGTGTTGTGGGCGAGAACAATTCAGGAAAAACAAACCTGTTGACAGCGCTTCGACTAGCGCTTGATGCCAATCTCCCCAACTATTATCGCACGTTAACCAAGGAGGACTTCTCAAAAGGACTAGATGTCAGTACACCACAACAAATCTTGGTCGGTGTTGAAATTACCGACTTCTATGACGAAGAGCAGGATGAGAAAGTCAAAGAACTGGCTCTAGCACAGGAATGGGCGATAGAGCAGAACATTGCCAGAGTGTGCTATCGCTTTAGGCCAAACGCAGCGGTAAGGCAAGCAATTGAGTCAGGTGAGCGAGATGGGACAGGGCTTTCAATAGAGGACTATGAGTATGAAATGGTCGGTGGCGCAGTTACAGATAATGAAGGAAACTTGAAGGACCTGAATAGAATTGAATGGGATGATGATTTCCAGGTATTTGTGAAGATTGGAAGGCTATCCGCCTTCCGTGTTGTTTCATTGCCGGCCATCAGGGACGTGGAAGAAGATCTACGCCGAAGTAATACTTCACCTCTACGGAAGCTCCTTGAAGCTGTTGATATTCCTGAAGACAAGAAGGAAGGACTCATAGGCAAAGTCAGGAAGGCCAATGACGAGCTGTCGGAACAGGACGAAATCAAGGCCCTGGCTTCTGATATCAGTTCTTCTATGCTAAAATCAGTGGGTTCTACATTCAAGATGGATGTCGGTCTTGGGATGGCATCTCCTACTTTTGCCTCAATCGCGAGAGCGCTGAGAGTCTTGTTGTCTGGCCAAGGACTAGACGAAGCCGATCCATCGCGCAACGGTCTAGGGCTTAATAATGTATTGTACATCAGCATGCTTATGGCATACTTCGAAAAGCGTACACAGCAGGACAGCACTGCAGGCCAGCTTCTGCTGATTGAGGAACCGGAAGCACATTTACACCCACAGCTTCAGAGGGTTCTGTTTGCGAGGTTACTGGCAAAGGAATGCCAAATTGTAGCGACGAGTCACAGTACACACATAAGTTCACGTGCCAAACTGGACAACTTACTTATTTTGACTACAGAGGACACGGGACTAACCACGACCTGTAGGCCAGCCACTACTCTTGCAACCGCAAAAGACAATATCAGTGACCTTGAACGATACCTGGATGCTACTAAATCGGTCCTTTTATTCGCCCGGAGAGTAATCCTAGTGGAAGGAATGTCTGAAGTATTCCTTATTCCGTGTTTAGTTAAGCAGGTTATGAATGTCGATCTTGAAGAGCACGGTATTTCCTTTGTCCCTGTATACGGAGTACATTTCGATTCATACCTGAAGCTCTTTGTTGATAAAGGCATCCGAAAGAAATGTGCTGTCATCACAGATGGAGACTTAAAACCAAGTGATGCAACCGGAACCGGTGAAGATGAATTTCCAAGAATAGAGGACCTGAAGCAACATGAAAGCGACTTGATCAGAATATTTAACTGTACGACCACCTTTGAACGAGCCATTGCCCTGCCCCAAAATTTGAAGGTTTTTGCCGAAGCAGCGAAGGAATTGGGTGCAACCACTGTATCTACACAACTCAACGATTTCTATGACCGAGGCAAAAAGTTGACGAAGGGTGAGCAGACGCAGGCAAGGAACAAAGTGCTAAATACTGCGAAGAGATTTGGCAAAGCCCGGTTTGCTCAGATTGCCTCAAAGTATGCGGTTCATGCCGAAGTCTTGCCAGGTTACATTAGAGAAGCGATTGAGTGGATTATTGCATGAAACTAACATCTCAACAGAAAGAAGCAATATTCCACGATGGAAATTTGTCACTGGTTTCCTGCCCTGGTAGTGGCAAGACACATACTATAGTAGCTCGACTTTTGCGATGCATGGATGAGGTTAAAAAAACAACCCGACGGATTGCGTGTATAACCTACACAAATGCTGCCGTAAATGAGATTCAATACAGGCTTTCTAGATATATAGGACGTGATGAATTTGAGGATAAGTTTGATGTTGGAACTATTCACTCATTCTGTCTTCACAGCATTTTTCGTCCCAACCATTGGCGTCTATCAGACTTCAGAGAAGGCTTTTGTGTTCTCACGCCAGACGATGAGCAGTATAAGGAAATCATCGAAAATATTATAATTGATAACGCCTTGGACAGACGCGCATTCGATCAATTCGAACTTCTTTTCAGGGGTCGGAATCCCCCATACCACATTACTACTAAGGCTGCTCAAGATTATTGGAATTGTCTTGACGAAAACAACTACATTGATTTCAATGGAATCATATATTACTCAGCTCAACTGACGGCCTCGCATTCGTTCATACCTGCAGGTTTGGGAGCCGCATTCGCTTGGTTTCTAGTAGACGAATTTCAGGACACTTCTGAATATCAGGTCCAGATCCTCAGTTCAATCGCATCCTTTAATCATACGAAATTCTTTATTGTTGGTGATCCAGGCCAGTCAATTATGAGCTTTGCCGGCGGTCGGCCCGACCTGATGGACATTTTTGCCAGTGAGATATCAGCAAGAGATGATGTCAGTTTGTCTGGCAACTTCAGGTGCTCTGCCCCAATTGTATCTCTATCTGAGAGTCTACAACCACGCATACCAGCAGTTTGTGCAGTCGGTGAGAACAAGGACTATAATTTCCAGCCGGTTTGGAGACATAGCACCACGCCGTTTTCTGGCTTGGAAGATTACTTCTTACCCGCAGTAGGAGCTCGTGGAATCGATTGGGGCGAATGTGCGATTCTTGCGCCGAACTTCTACATTCTCTGCGCTATTGCACCACGGTTGCGCAACATGCGGATTCCGCTTATAGGCCCTGGGGCAAGACCATATCGGAAGTCAAATCACCTAATCGCGCCATTGGTAGAGGTGATGTGCTCTTATATCGAATACAGCGATCCAAGAATGATTCGGACGATCCGAAGGAGAACGCGCGAAATTATCGAGAATTGCGAATCCCGTTGGAATCCGAAATTATTTACTTTTAATGGCGATTTGGCAATCGCTAGAATTGCTGTTCTGGCCAAGAGGTTGCGAGACGATAATCCGTTGGCAAAGGTTTTCTTGAAGGAGTTTGCTTCTGGATGTGCGAGCATCATGATAGATCACGAATTGCTTGTGGAATCAAGTAGGAAATTGCTCGAAGATTCCAGCGCGTCAATGATTGAGGACATCAAAAATCACAGTAGGACAAGTTGCTTTGACGTTAACAATTTTTCAGTATCCGATATGGGATTATTCGCAAGGGGAGATAGAAGCATTAAGCTTCTCACACTGCATAGAGCCAAGGGGCGAGAATTTGATGCGGTTGCAGTAGTACGAGTTCAGGAAGGGCTAGTACCGTACGGGAATCCACGGAAAGGTAGTGCCCAGGAGGATGAAGCCAGAAGACTTCTCTACGTCGCAATTACAAGGGCCAGAAAGATTCTCATGATTTTTACAGATAGTAGTGACGGTAGAGGTCCCTCTCGATTCCTATCTGAAATCTTTGATACGTAGCTCTGTTTGAATCACTTGAAGAGATGTAATAGGAAAACATGCGTCTTCTGACATTTGCAAAATGCAATCTTCAACTTTTCCACCACTCTTGATTTTATCGCTTTCAGGGAGAACTGCGGTTGCAAAAGGCACCTACAAGTCACCATGGACGATCGATTCTGAAATCAATTATTTCTGGTAGAAATCTTCGAAGAAAAAAGAATGGCAAGATATGACAAAACTGCATAGTCTCGTTAAACCATCACGTAAAAATCAATATCTTGTGATTTTAGATTGTCTATGATATTGAATACTTAAACTTTCAATCTGCACCTGATTTCGTCCTCATATAACCCAGTGCTATGGCAAGAAGTTCACACTTAGGGTGGTCTTAAAATTGAAGAATATCATCACTATTGTTGAATTTGTCGGAATTCAAGTATCATACAAGAATGTGTGAACGCAATGTGCTGCGGCATCAAATTTTTCAAATATTTTTTCGAAGAATTTAAAACACTTGTTTGGAAGTAAGGCAAAATGGGAAATTTAGCTGAAAGCGATTACATAAAACATTGGCAATACGGGATCGGCAAGATCATAACCATAAGCAGCAAATCCGTCATGGTGGATTTTGTAGAGCAAAAGAACATGGAGTTTCCGATTGAGAAGACGATCTATTTTAAAAAGCTGAATCCGAAAGGGTTGCTGGCAAGGTTGTATGATGACCCGGAAAGGGTGCAGGAACTCATAGAAACAGAGTCGACAGAGATAATCAAGCTACTAATATTTGATCACGATATAGCACAAGAAACAAAAATAAACCGCAATAGAATCAAACTGTTGTTAACAAAATCCGATGCGAAAGAACAAAAAGGGGGGGGCGATTCTTCCTTGATCCAAGACAAGGATTGGGGCAAATGGTGGGCCAACATAAACAAAAAGCTGAAGAACGACCCATGGTTCGACACATCGTCAAAATCTGAGATCATGCTTCGAGAAAAACCTGTCTCAAAGAAGGAGGAAGACCTTCAGCTCTTCTTGAAAGAAAAAGATGAATCCAAAAAGCTTGCTCATGCGGAGAAGTTTTTGAAAAGCTGCAAAGCAAGAGAAGATGAAGCAGTAATTCTCGAGGTGGCAAGCTATATGTCAGGACAGATTGCTGAAATACCGTCAAATGAGGTTTCTGGTTTGGCTGTTTTTCTCTGCGTTCAGCTACAAAAGATGGGAAGCAAGGTAGAGCCTTTTGATGACAGGGCTTATGAGTTAACGTTGAAAACTTTGACAGAGTCCAATTTGCCGGTTCAAAAAGAGCTGTCGCTGTATTCGTTTCTTTCCGATCTGCCGAACCAAGATCTGTTTGACCACTTCTATCTCTATTTGAATGGGTCACAAAAGCTAAAAAAACGAATACATAAGTTTTTAAACAAGAAAAAAAGCAAACAGCTCAATTTAAAGCAGGCCGAAAACGGAGGACTGCTGACACAAGGCCAAATATTAGCGATCAATTCCTTAACATCAAAAGAAAAAGAAGTGTTGTATGAGGAAATTTCTGAAATAGTGAGCTTGTTAAGGGATAAAACTTCCGAGGAAATTTTAGCTTCGCTTCTTTTGAGCGATTCTGTTGATTTTTACATCAAAGAGGTGGTTTCAAAAGTTGTGGTGGCCAGAAACATGACCAGTCTTGTTTATCGTTATTTTAACCATGTTGACTTGGTTGAAGAGTCAAAAATACCTTTTTTTCAGGACTTTTTGAGTATCCTTGGCGATGAAAACGCCGAGCTGGCTTTTCAGCATATTTTGCTAAGCGAAAAAACGGCAAAGGTGAGGCCTCAAGTTTTTTTTGCTGCATATAAAGAGCTCATTGAATGCACATCACTCAACTTCAACAACGACAAGAAACAATCGTTGATAAACCATGCAGATGATATCTTGTCCAGAGATGGGGTTGATGTACACAAAGATTTGAGGCTGAAGATAGGCAGTATCAGCGTTGACCTTCGGAAACATGAAGATTTAAAACAACCCTTGGGGAACCCTTACTTAATAGACCTTGCCAAGTCGAGGCAAAACGAAATCGAAAGAAGGATTGATGCAATCAGCATACTGATAGGAAGAGGATTAAAGGAAGAGTGCCAATCTGTGGCACTGGAGTTGATCGAAGGGTTGACTACGTTCGACATCGAAATAATAGATAAAATCATTTGTACATTTCCCGACACCAAGTTCAAAAGAACACTGTTTCGTCTTTTTATAGAGAAATCTGGTTTTTATAAAGAAGATGATGAAAGTCTATTTCGGACTCTTTTATCAAAGACTGGGACTTTAGATGATTTTGTCGATTACACACTGTCAAGCCAGTTTTCTGATTTGATCGACAAACATATTAGAAAAGTACAAATGGTTTTAGATAACGAGCAAATCGCTAAAAAAATAGTCAGGTGTTTTTTTGAGCAATCAGTCGATTCCCGTGGGGCCGACAGCAAAACCTTGAGCAAGTTGTCGTTGGTGTATTCTCCGGCTGTCAAGTGGGTGATAGAGGAGGCAGTTGAGTTCAACGTTGAAAGAGATGCCGAGTTCACAGACAAGCTGGGTAGAAAGCAAGATGAGCATAAAAAAGACACAGAGAGATGGATAAAGCAGCAAGACGATCAAATATTAGATGCGATAGACAAGACATCGCAACGGTATGAGACACATCTGGCCAAACTGATACCACTGCTGAACATGTTGGTTGAGATAGGGGATTCGCACAGCGGAACTTTTATTGGAGAAGCTGACAAAAGCTCGAACAATCAAGCGGAAAACAGAACATCATATGTGAAAGAAGAGCTGGAAGGTGTGTTGAAGATTTTGAAAGTAATTGATCGTGAATGATTGTCAGAAGGACTCGGCATGAATCTTGGTATTGATTATGGAACCACGACAACTTTGATTTCATTCATCAGGGAAAACAGACCCACTTCAAATCCCGAACTGCTTGATATCGGCGGTGACCGTAAAGGATACCAGAGGTCTTCTATTCCATCGCTTTTGGTGATCAACAAAAAACTTGAGTTTTCGATAGGATACAAAGCAGAGAAGGTTGTCAATGAAATGCCTGATGGGACCATTGCGTTAAGATCGTTAAAACGATGTCTTGCCTGCGGCATGAAAAAAGAAAATGGGCAAAGTATCTGCTGGAATCCCATGAATAAACGATACTGCATCGGAAATCAAAAATTCAAAATTTTCAACGAGATATTTTCAGCTCGTGAGCTGATCGGTGTATTTATCGATGAGCTGCTGAAAATGGTCCCCTCAGACATTCTTGGAAAAAAAGAAAGCCTGGACAGAGTGGGCGTATCTGTACCCGCGATATTCGGATGCATCCCCAGGCACACCATATATGATTTGTTGATAGAAAAGTTTGATGGAAATGCAAACATAAATGTGATCAACGAGCCGACCGCAGCAATAATAGCCTGCCAAGATGAAATGCTGAAAGATGACGACGGGATCTACGCAATTCTAGACATCGGCGGTGGAACAACAGATATCGTTTTGTATGAAAAAAGGGGTGAAGATTATTTTTTGTTCAAGCCGTCTGGTATCAAAACAGCAGGTGATGATCTGGACATAGCTATGAACAAGGCTCTTAATCCGGGCAGCGATATTACTTTTGAAGCACAGAAGGAAATACAAAGGGCCAAGGAGCATTTGTCTGTCTCTAAAAATGTGATGGTGTTTGGCAGAAAGTTGACCAGAAAAGATTACATGCAGATTGTAAAACCCGAAATCGGGAAAATCATATCGGAGCTTGGGAAAGAGATAAAGAAAGTGTTTGACTTTTACAAACCGTCTTCAACAACAGGCAAAAGGTTTAGATTAAAGACGATATACTTGAGCGGAGGGGGGGCAAGGATACCGTTTCTTGGGGATTTGATCAAACAAGATAATCAGATCAGCGCTTACGACCCTGACATCAGCATTATCAAAAACAAAAGATTGCATAAGATATATGAAGATGACCTCTCAATAGTTGTCGTTGCATTGGGGACATCTCGGTTGAAAGGCAAAATATCGGATTGTGTTCAATTTATGCTGCCGTATTCAATTCGGCTCTTGATTGGAGACAAAATGGTCGAGAAGCTTCCCATCTACACGGAGCTGCCTGCGAGTTTCCATATTTCAAACGGAAACAACGAGAAAATCAAAATCATCGCTTGCGATTCAAATGACCCTGACAATCCTGTTCATGACCTAACCGCTGAGCTTATCAGCGACACTGCCGACGAAATTGGACTGGATGAGTTTCTAAAAAAATCAGAATATTTTAATGTTTTAATAAATAAAAATAACATTATGTGGGTGACGGCTCGCCATGGAAATCAAAGGCGTAATTTTAATCTTCCGTGGCAGGGCGGTATCGAAACCACTTTGTTTGATAAATACAGGAAGCAGTGGCGTGCAAGTCATGGATACTTATAGCCGAAGGTGAATTATGGACATTTCCTTTTTAGGCAAAGGTGAACTGCCTGAAATATTGGATCAGATGATATCAGATTCAATCGAGATCTCGATAGCATCCGCCTTTTTGAATTTCAGAGGAGTGTCGCTGCTCAAGAAATATTTAAAGAAATACGGAAACATCAAAAGAATTCAGTTGCTTTTAGATGAAGATTTTCATCAAGACGACGCTGTAAAAAAGAAACTTATATCGGAGTTGTCGCAATTGCCGAACACTGAGGTAAGAATATTCTGTGATAGAAGGAGATTGTTCCACGCCAAAATTTACTGCTTTAGGGGTGCTGAAAAGGTCAAGGTAGTAGTAGGTTCTTCCAACCTAACGGCAGGGGGGTTTTTTCATAACATAGAAATGAACGTCTTGTTTGAAACCGACCCTTCAAACCCGGAAATTCAAAAGCTAAACAAAATTTACGATGAGCACTGGGGGGAAAGCATACCCTCAAGTGACTATATCCGTAACATAGGAGGAGATATGAGTACCGGGGATTTCAGAGTCGGAGACAAGGTAACGATTGGGCAAAAACCCGATTTGGGCATCGGCAAAATAGTTGATATTGAAGGTGACCAAGCAGACATATTTTTTAAAGAAAAAGGCCTTGCCGAAACTGCTCATGTCAATGATATCGAACTGGCGTACGAACCGTTTGATATGGCCAAGGACAACAGGTTCGATGAACCCCAAAAGTTCGATTTGCGCACCAAAGCCCTATATTTGCCGATTGCAAACAAAAACGGTATATTGTCAAACTCGATAATTGAAATCTTGCCGCACCAGGTGTTGGCATCTCACAAAGTAGTTACGAGCGAATCAAGAAGGTTTTTGCTGGCGGATGAGGTTGGTCTTGGTAAAACATTTGAGGCGGGAATTATTATAAGGGAGCTTCACAGCAGAGGGGAAGCAGACAGGGTTTTAATCATCACACCTGCGGGGCTTGTGGAACAGTGGCAGGAGGATATGGCTAAGTTCAATATGGATTATACAATCTACAGATCAGGTATGGAAACGGCAATAAAAGACTTTTGGAACAAAATGAACACAGTCATCACCTCAATAGACACCATCAAACAGGAAGAAAATTTAGAAACCTTGATCAAGGGGAATGATTGGGATGTTGTTGTTGTCGACGAAGCTCATCATCTGACCCGGAAAGATTATGGTCAAAAAGCTGATAAATCGGACAGATATGTTGTTGGGGAGAAGCTAAAAGACAGGACCAAGTCTCTTTTATTCCTCACGGCCACCCCACACCAAGGTGACAGAAACAAGTTTTACAACCTTGTCAATTTGCTGGATGAAGAACTGTTTGACGACGACTTTGATCTATTCCAAAACAGGGGAAAGCTGGAAAACTTTATGATACGACAGCGCAAAATTGATGTTACCGATGAAAATGGAAACCCAATATTTGTTAAAAGAATTGTCAACATTTTAAAGTACTCAATGTCTGATGCTGAGAAGCGTTTTTTTAATTACTTAAACCTTTATTTGACAACCGGATATAAAATTTCAGAACAAGATCCAAGTGCCCGTTACAGAGCCTTGGGCTTTGTCATGACCACTTTTCAGAAGCTGGCCGCCAGCAGTATCTTTGCAGTAAAAACGGCTCTTCAAAAACGCTTGATCAGGCTCCTGTTTATAGAGATAGAGAAAACGAAAGATGAGATCATCATTGAAAGGAATAAAAGGGAAATCGTTGAGTTCAGAAAAAACAAGTACACAAAAGGGGACAATGATGACGACATCTATTCCCTGGAAAGAAATGAGTTTGAAAAATACATAAAAAAAGAAAACATAGACCCTGCGGAGTACATCGCCACACCGGATGAGATAGAAAAGTTGAAGGAGCTGCTGAGCTATGTTCCGGATGACATGGAGACAAAGTTAGTGAAGCTGTTGGAGAACATAAAAACCATCAAAGAAAAAAATTCTGACGAGAAAGTGATAATATTCACTGAGTATCTCAACACACAAGACCACATCGTCGACAAGCTAAAAGAGGGATACGGGGACAAAGATGTCGTTCGCATAAGGGGCGGTGATCAGCAAGAGAAAATAAGAGCCGCAAAAGAGTTTAAAAAGACCGCACACTTTCTTGTTTCCACTCAAGCCGGAGGCGAAGGCATAAATCTACAGCACTGCCACATATTGATCAATTTCGACATGCCGTGGAATCCGATGAAGGTTGAGCAGAGAATCGGCCGTATACACCGTTATAAAGCAAAAGACACTGCTCAAGTATACAACATGTTTGCCCAAGACACTATTGAGGATAGGATTTATCAGCGATTGGATGATAAACTTTACGAAATCACACAAACAATTGGAGATGATGATGAAAGGGAGGCATATCGGGAAAACATTCTTGGCATAATCGCAGAAGAGTTAAATTTCGATGAACTGTACAAAGAAGTATTGAAGAAGGGACAGGAAGTTGATGAAATCACCAAGGACAAAATAGATGCTGCCATAGAAAGAGCCGAAGAAGTGTATAAAATGATTGGTGATTTCACGCAAGACCTTGAGAAATTCAACCTTGATAAATATTTCAAAACAAAAGGTGATATCAGCTTAAAGGATGTTGAGATTTTCGTTAAAGATTTCGTGAGATCGGAGGGGAAAAAGTTGTCGGAAGATGAAGAGGGATATTACGAGTTTATTGTTCCGGAAATAATCCCTGTGTATGCAGGACAGAAATACAGAAAGGTAACCTTCGATAGGGATTTGGCTGTTGAAGACCCTTCAATCAATTTCATGGCGATAGGTCACCACATCACCGATTCAATTATAAATAAATGCTCTGGGTATGGCTATGGGGGAAGGTGCTCAAAACGTCATATACTCAACACGGACCAAAAGGGAGGCACAGGGATACAATGCAATTATTTGGTTGAGTACCAAGCTCCACAACCAGGGACGGAAAAAAACCGGGTGCTTAGAAAAGAGCTTTACATGCTGATGTTTGATCAAAACTGCGAGTATCGCGATGAATGGAAAGATTTGGCGATAAATGATAGTGAAAAGAAATATCGAGAAGACGACTTTGGCTATGCAAACAAGGCCTATTTAGAAAAGGTGGAAAAGGAAGCCGAAAAAAAAATAAAGGAGTTTATAGATGAAACCATTAAAGAATTCCGAGAAAAAACCCCAAATGTGATCTACAAAAAAAACCTTGAGAATATAGCTTTATTTTCCATAAACTAATCTAAATAGATCCAGATAGCTGTTGTTGATATTAGTTGACGCATAGCAAATGTAGGCGCCAAGTTCACAAATGAGTTTCTTAACGTTCTTTCAATACTGTTTGCGCATCTTGTGACATTAGGCGTTGAAGGATTTTATCCTATACTTGAATTCAGATTGGCCTGAATATGTCACGTTTCTTTTTTGTCAAGAGAGGTATAGTGTTTCACACAACAATACCGAATCTATGCTTCACTCACTCAAATGTGAACCATGCGGCTATCATGGTTGACCGGAGGCGTTCATTTAAAAATCGCAGAATGTCGCTTTCACCCCCCCTCTTTTTGCCTTCGGGACTTTCCACAACATATAGGTGTTGTCCAGAGCCCAAAATAGGTTAGTAACGTTCAAAAGTTGTGGCACGGAAATTTTTTTGTGATTTCCTTCTCGCTCAAACACAACGGTTATTCATGGCTATGGGATAGCAGAAAAGTTTCCTGTGCGAGAATGGGCTTTCAAAAAGCTCGTCGGAGCACAGGGAACTTTTCTGCGGCAAATCAATAACATATAAGATTAAAATGTTCGTACCACATAACAACTATTCTCTTTATTTGGTCGGATCGTGAATAATGCTCCTTATAACTGAGGGCAAATGGACGCTTGGGGGAAAAGAGCATGACCCAACCATTTTTGTGTGAATATTTTCAAATGCCACAACTTTTGAACGTTACCAATAGGTTCGACATCGGGCAATATCTGCTCTATATGAGCTATCGAAGATCACCCTCTGTAATGTGTTATGGGTTGCCGATCGAGAAAAATCACTCTTTCAGGAAGGCATCTTGATTCCACAGGAACCAAAAATATGCTGTCACGTCTTTGCACCTTTCAAACCGCATTCAGTGATCTGGCCCGATCAGCATACGTGAGGACTTGTATTTGTTGTCAGTGAGGCTGATCTGGCAGACAGCTCATAAAGTAACCCGTCTATATAATTCGAGAATACCTATTTTCTGTGCAATCTGAGAAACCGATCCTTGAATTCAGCCAGGGTCCCTCTCGCAGAAGGATCAAGAGCATTCATTGAATCGGTTGTAGTATTGACCCAGAATACCTGTAGATTGGCTTTCATCGCAGGCACAATATCGTTGTCCCAATCGTCGCCTACCATGATACATTCATCCGGACTTCGGCCGATATGTTCAAGGATCTCCCTGTAATAACGGGAATTCGGTTTGGCGGAGTGCATCACCTCGTAGGATGTGATC
>Ga0268282_1000708_pt1 | contig 16217 bp, 21 predicted proteins | sample saktaG_12_FD_190133 | JGI IMG/M metagenome (GOLD analysis project Ga0268282, IMG submission 190133) | Saline water microbial communities from Sakinaw Lake, British Columbia, Canada - sak_2011_5_24_120m | ecosystem: Environmental > Aquatic > Non-marine Saline and Alkaline > Saline ...
GTTATCCCTTCGCCATACCCTGATCGGGGCATCATCAGGGTCACCCTTCAGGATACTGTCCTTCAAATCGACAAGCCACGCCCCCACGGGAAGTCCCATCTCCTCCAACTTGTTTCTCTTGATATTTATACGCTTCTTCTCCTTAAGGGAATACGCAAGACAAGGTATCTTATGATCAAGAAAAACTCCCGTAACGGTAAAGAAACTCTCTTTTACAACTGTACCATCAAAGCTCTCACTGTCACTGACCGTTTCGGGTTTAAAGGCATTCTGACAGTGATAGCGTCTCGTTATTTTACGACCGGGATGTATTTCCGTCACCAGAAGCACAAAATCGTTCGTGTAATTTTCAACAAGATTCCAGGTATAGCCGGCTATCTTGCTTTCCACATTCTCAATAAACCCCGGTGGGCCGAAAAGTGAAAGATGCTTGTCACGCCCCAATAAAACCCTCAATATATGATCAAATCCTATAAAGTGATCCACGTGTGTGTGGGAAACAAAAATATGATTTATCTTGAGGAGCTTCCGGGGGGGGAGGGAGTGAATGTCGCCAAGGTCGAAAAGGATTGCCCTGTTTCTGTATCTGAACTCTACATATACACCGGGGTCACCGAAGGGATCATTGATCAGGAAGGCGTTAAACATGATATGTTTTTAACGAAAAAAAGAGGGGAAGTCCAGTATTATCGCCTCCCCTCTTTTTTCACATGAGGCCGTAAATCTAATTAACCGCCAATTAGCTTCAACAGTGGATTGGCGTAAAACAATATCAGGGGAATATCCAGTGCATAGATACAGAGAGACTCTATCATGACCAGACCTACCATTAAGATGATCAATATCTTGTCCTGGGCTTCAGGATTTCTACCAACAGCATTGGTAGCACCCTGGATTCCGGATCCCATCCCTATGCCGGTACCGACAGCGCCAAAACCAGCAGCAAGGATAGTGCAACCCAAAACAATTGCTTTTGTATAATCCACAGCAGCCGCCGGACGGGCATTCTTTTTAAGTGCCCCCTTATCAGCAAAGCACCTGCCCGTCTTTTAATTGTTATACGCATGAAAAAAATTGTCAGGAAATATTTGTTGTGGTACATAGGGGTAAATTTAAACTCAGGATTTCTATCAACATACGATGCTTTCAAAAACAGAAATAAAAATAGCACAACACATTCAAGGAGATATTCCCCTTACCAAAAGACCATTTGCGCGTATTGGAGAAAAGACAGGAATACGTGAAGAGGATGTCGTTGACGGGATAAAAGGGTTAATGAAACGGGGGATTATCCGAAAATTCGGCGCCACTGTCCGCCACCACAGGGCAGGTTTCACACACAACATCATGGTCATCTGGGCGGTTCCTGAACAGCGATGCGAAGAGGTGGGCAGGATTTTTGCCTCTTTTAGAGAGATCTCCCACTGCTATGAAAGAACTCCCCCCTTTGAAGAAAAGTACAACATCTATACGATGATACATCTCAGGGGAAACGACCAGGAAGGATTTATCGAAAAACTCATCTCAGCAACAGGCATAACGGATTTCAAGGTCTTACTAACTGAAGAAGAATTCAAAAAAAGCAGTATGGAGTATTTTTGATGAAAGATTCCACATCTCTTTTCGATAAGGCAAAAACCCTCATACCGGGCGGCGTGAACAGCCCGGTTCGGGCCTTCAGGGCCGTTGACTCAACCCCAATATTTATCAGCCACGCTTCCGGTTCCAGGATTTTCGACGTAGAAGGAAGGGAATACATAGACTATGTTTCATCATGGGGGCCGATGATACTTGGTCACAACCATCCTGAAGTCACCCGCGCAATAAAAGAAGCTGCCGACAAGGGGACAAGCTACGGTGCCCCAACAAATGCTGAAGTCGAAATGGCTGAACTGATCTCGAATGCCTTCCCATCGATCGAAATGGTCAGAATGGTCAACTCCGGGACAGAGGCAACGATGAGCACCATAAGGCTCGCCCGCGGCTTCACCAACAGGGAAAAGATCATAAAATTCGAGGGGTGTTATCACGGCCATGTAGATTCTCTTCTGGTCAAGGCCGGCTCCGGTGTTGCCACACTGGGTATTCCGGGAAGTCCCGGCATACCGAAAAAGCTGGCGGAGCTAACCATAACGCTCCCCTACAACAACATTGAAACTGTTAAATCCGCTGTTAGCATGCATGGAGAAGATATTGCCTGCGTAATACTCGAACCCGTTGCCGGAAACATGGGTGTTGTCCCGTCACACAGAGGATTTCTCGAAGGGCTGAGAGAGATAACCGAAAGCCACGGCATTCTCCTCATATTTGATGAGGTAATTACGGGATTCAGACTAACCTATGGAGGCTTCCAGAATATCGCCGGTATCGAACCCGATCTTACCTGTCTCGGAAAGATAATCGGGGGCGGTCTTCCTGTCGGCGCCTTCGGGGGGAGAAAAGACGTTATGGAAACCCTCGCCCCGACAGGGCCCGTCTATCAGGCGGGAACCCTTTCCGGAAATCCCCTGGCTATGGCAGCCGGCATCACAACACTCAAGATCCTTAAGGAAAAAGTTGATTATGACGAAATCGACCGGAAAACGGACTTTCTATGCCGTGAAATGAAAAAACTCTTTAATCAAAATGAGATCCCCGTCAGCATAAACCGCGTCGGCTCAATGTTTACGATATTTTTTACGGATGACGAGGTCTTCGACTTTGAAACTGCCGGCAAAAGCGATACTGCACTTTTTGCACGATATTTCAGAGAAATGCTTGCAAACATGATAAACATTGCCCCCTCCCAGTTTGAGGCGTCCTTTCTCTCATTCGCCCACACAGATGAAGACATCGAAACAACTCTTGGTGCCTGCGCCGCTGCACTGGAAAAAGTGAGTCTTGCCCATGAAAAATGAACTATCGTTCGAGTCTTTTTTGAACAAGACAGAAAAGATTGCAGTGGTAGGTCTCGGCTATGTTGGTCTGCCGCTTGCCGTCCATCTGTCCAGGCATTTTTCTGTTACAGGATATGACGTCAATTCCGACCGCATAGCTGAACTTAAGGCTGGCCATGATAGTACCAGAGAGGTAACCGATTCAGATTTACAATCATCAACTGTGGATTTCACGTCCAGCCCCGAAGCGCTCTCTTCCTGCAGACTCATCATCGTGGCTGTTCCAACACCCATCGATGAAGCTAAATCACCGGATCTTACATATATCAGAAGCACTTCAACCACTGTGGGCAAATATCTCTCACAAGGCTCCTGTGTGATCTTTGAATCGACGGTCTATCCGGGAGTAACGGAAGATATCTGTGTTCCTATCATGGAAAAGGAATCCGGCTTAAAATTCGGTAAAGATTTCTCCGTCGGATACTCACCCGAAAGGATTAATCCGGGTGACAAGGTCCATACGTTAGAGACGACTATCAAAATTGTCTCCGCATCCGATATAAAAACCCTCGACTTGCTCACACAGATTTACGGCAGGGTCGTTAATGCCGGGATTCATCGGGTTTCTTCTATCAAAGTAGCTGAGGCGGCCAAGGTCATTGAAAATACGCAAAGAGACATCAATATTGCCCTCATAAATGAGCTTTCCATCATCTTCAACAAGATGGGAATCGACACTCTTGAAGTCCTGGAAGCGGCAGGCACCAAGTGGAATTTTCTGCCATTTCGGCCAGGCCTTGTAGGCGGTCACTGTATCGGGGTGGATCCCTACTATTTAACCTTCAAGGCGGAGTCATTAGGCTACCATCCGCAGGTAATTCTGGCCGGACGCCGTATCAACGACGGGATGGGGAAATACATAGCCGGGCAAACCATCAAGATGCTCATCGCCGCAGATAAGCATGTCAGAAATGCAAAGGTGGCAGTACTCGGGCTGACCTTCAAGGAGAATGTCCCCGATTTACGCAATACAAAGGTGGCAGACATCATCAATGAATTGAAAGATTACGGGAGCAGCGTTATTATCCATGATCCCCACGCCAGTGCTGAAGAAGCCTATCACCAATACGGCCTGAAACTACAGCCGCTCAATCAAATTAGAGGGGTTGATGCGGTGATTCTGGCGGTTGCACACCGGGAGTATCAGGAACTCGGCCTCCGAAAGATCGCTGCGTTATGCTCCGACGGAGATTCACCTGTTGTGGATGTTAAGGGTATGTTCAGCCACGAAGAAGCAAAGAAACTCAATATAAATTACTGGAGATTGTGAAAAATGTGCCCTTTCTGTCATTCCCGCGTTTCCTTCTGTCATTCCCGCGAAGGCGGGAATCCAGACACCATCCCCACGCAAGCGGGGAAACATGAAGTGAAATAATGTAGCGTGACGTGCGTTAATGAAACAATATTACATTTATATTCTTGCAAGCAGAAAAAACGGGACGTTGTATGTCGGTGTGACGAGTGATTTACTCAAAAGGATTTATGCGCACAAACAAAATCTCATAGATGGATTCACAAAAAAATATAATGTCCATACTCTTGTGTATTGTGAGGTATATAACGACATACGAAAGCGATTCTAAGAGAAAAGCAGATAAAGAAATGGAATAGGAGATGGAAGCTAAGGCTTATTGAAGAAATGAATTCTGAATGGAGGGATTTATATGACGAAATAGTTTAAACATATTTCTGGATTCCCGCCTTCGCGGGAATGACCATTTAGAATATTTATGGAAACTTGTAAGGATTCTATGAGAAAAATCTTAGTCACAGGTGCAGCCGGCTTTATCGGGTTCCATTTAGCTAAAAGGCTATTAAATAGTGGCAATACCGTCGTCGGCATAGACAACCTGAACAATTACTATGATGTCAACCTGAAAAAAGCACGTCTTGCCATTCTCGAAAACTACAAGACCTTTAATTTCACCCAAATGGATATCGCCAACCGGGAAGACATGGAAAGACTTTTCCATACAGATTCACCAGACTATATTGTCCACTTAGCCGCCCAAGTAGGAGTACGTTATTCTCTTGAGAATCCCCACGCATATATCAACAGCAATCTCGTCGGTTTCACAAATATCCTTGAAGGCTGCAGGCACAATAAAGTTAAACATCTCGTTTTTGCCTCGTCAAGTTCCGTCTACGGTGCAAACACCAGGGTGCCCTTCTCGATTCATCATAATGTTGATCACCCAATCAGCCTCTATGCCGCAACGAAAAAGGCAAATGAACTGATGGCACATGTTTACGCGCATCTTTACAATATCCCCTGCACGGGACTCCGATTCTTTACCGTATACGGCCCTTGGGGTAGACCCGACATGGCCTATTTCCTCTTTACGGATGCCATCCTGCGGGGAAAGCCGATCGACGTATTCAACCATGGTAAGATGAAAAGGGACTTTACATACATAGACGATATTATAGAAGGTGTTGTCAGAATAATTGACAATATCCCGCAGGCGGATCCCAGCTGGAGCAGAGATGATCCTGACCCCGGTACAAGCTTTGCCCCTTATAAAATCTATAACATAGGCAACAACAACCCCATACAATTGATGAAATTTATCAACCTGCTGGAAGAGTGCCTCGGTGAAACGGCAAAAAAAAACTTTCTTCCCCTGCAACCCGGAGATGTGCCGGCAACTTATGCCGACGTGGACGATTTAATGAAAGACGTGGGCTTTAAACCGAAGACCCCGCTAAGAGAAGGCATCAGAAAATTTGTGGAGTGGTATAAGAAATATTATTTTACTCCCCAAAACAGACATTGACCCTTCGAACACAGTAGGATAGGCGTCCCGCCTGTCCATAATGGTGAATCGCTTAGACAGCCGAGACGGCTGTCCTACGGGATGGGGAGGACAGTCTTGACAGTCTCGTAAAAAGTCTTTTTTTGTCACCCTGAATTTATTTCAGGGTCTCTAACTTGCTGAAATAATAGATGCTGAAACAAGTTCAGCATGACAAATGACACATTTTGAGACTTTTTACGAGTGCATCAATCTTTATTTTCAATGTCTATTTTTGGGATCATCTTCGAGCTTGACTTGAAGTCGAAAAGTCATCATAATATATGTAAATTTGTTCTTGAAAAATATGGGGGCGTCACGGTTTCGACGGGGATAACTGAAGCTGTAGTGGCATACCGAGGTTCCTATCGGCCTCGTTAAACAGGTAGGAAAAACGTAAACGCAGATAATTACGATTACGCTTTAGCCGCTTAAGACGGCTAACGTTCTCCTGATTTCTCCTATCGGATCAGATGAGGGCGTCATTTAGGTAGGATAACCGATCTCATCTTCCTGGGGTGAGAAAGGCGAAAACTAAACAGGATAGTACCTGAGAAATCCTGCCTCTGGGAGATTTCAGGTGCGAATTTAAAGCAGAGGCTATGTATGTAGAAGCTGCAGTGGAATATTTTCGGACGCGGGTTCGACTCCCGCCGCCTCCACCAGACTTTCGCTCCAAAAATAGGGACAGCTGTCCCTATTTTTTATTTTTGTTGTCCCTGTTTTCTATACAGATGCTGAAGCTGGCTGAGGTCATATTTGAGGCACTCGTAAAAAGTCAGCTTTTGTCACCCTGAATTTATTTCAGGGTCTCTAACTTATTGAACTGTTTAGATGCTGAAACAAGTTCAGCATGACAAATGTTGCAGTTTATGACTTTTTACGAGACTGTCATATTTTACTTTGACTTTTTCGCTTGTTCGTGTAATGTTATTTTATCATCGCATGAATACATGAAAGGAAAGGCAGGTGATTAATGTGGCCGTGGTAAAAAAGATTGGAAGTAGTGGACAAATTTCCTTAGGGAAAGAATATGCAGGCCGGGACGTCGTTATAGAACAGATAAGTGACGGAGTTTGGATCATAAAAACAGGTCAGTTTATGCCCCATGATGAAAGATGGCTGCACCATCCTGAGGTTTCCAGCGCTCTTGATAAGGCTATCGACTGGGCTGAACAAAACCCACCCGGGGAAACCAACCTAAATGATCTTGAGAAACAACTTGAAAATGCCCAAAACAGATCCGACTCTTAAATTAGATTTAAATAATCCAGTCTTTCAAAAACAGTTATTTAATCTACCACAAAAAGATCAGCGAAGCGTCTTTAACACCTTGCGCAGGGTGTTAAAGATGGATTGGAACCAGATTTACCAGGATCGTGGTCTTAAATGGGAGATAATACATTCACGTTCAGGTCCCCATGGCAAGCGGCTCTACAGCTTGCGAACAGGCAAGGGTTTTAGGGCAGTAGCTTGCCGGGATGGACAATGGATGAGATTGTTGTCTTTACATCCAGATCATGATTCTGCCTACCTTTCATCTTGATTTTTCCGGTAAAAATTCCGGTCGAAATGGATGCGATATATGACCCATGACCAATTCGACATAACCATCATCGGCGCCGGTGTGATCGGCCTCGCCATCGCGGAAGAGCTCTCCACAAAATACAGCAACATATTGCTGGTTGAAAAGAACACCTCGTGCGGACAGGAAACGAGCAGCCGGAACAGTGAGATTATCCATGCGGGCATCTATTATCCAGCCGGTTTTTTAAAAGCAACATCATGCAGGGAGGGGAACCATCGTCTCTATGAAATCTGCAGGAACCGTAACATCCCCCACAAAATGCTGGGAAAACTGATTGTTGCTACAAACAGTGAAGAAATCAATGCATTATGGAAGATAAAAGAACGGGCGGAACAGAACGGCGTTAATAATCTCTCGTTTCTCTCCCAAAATCAAATCCGCAAACTTGAGCCGGAAGTGAGGGCAACGGCCGCCCTCTTCTCCCCTTCTACCGGTATCATTGACTCTCACTCTCTGATGCGGTCTTTTTATATAAATGCCGAGTCAAACGATGTCACCATCGCGTTACGTTCAGAAGTAACGGCCATTCACGTTGACAGCAACAGCTATGAGCTGGAAATCAACAATGGAGAGTACAGGTTCCAGACAAGGATACTGATCAACAGCGCGGGCCTCCATTCAGACAGGATTGCCGCCCTTGCCGGAATCGATACCGAAAAAGAGGGGTATCGTTTAAAATACTGTAAGGGGAATTACTTCTCGGCATCCCCTGCCCCGAAATTGAATCACCTGGTTTACCCTGCCCCCACAGACAATTACGAAGGCCTCGGAATTCACGTCACCCTCGATCTCAACAACCGGGTCAAGTTCGGCCCCGATACCGAATATGTCGACAACCTGGAATATACGGTCGATGAAGACAAAAAAAAGCCATTTTACCAGTCTATCAGAAGGTACTTGCCTGGAATAAAAATGGAATCACTCAATCCTGAAATGAGCGGTATAAGGCCAAAACTCCAGGGACCGGGTGAACCGTACAGGGACTTTATAATCAAGGAAGAACGTGATCTGGGATATCCCGGCCTGATTAATTTGATCGGGATCGAATCCCCCGGCCTCACATCGTGCATTCCAATAGCACAGCACGTCTCTTCACTGGTGGAGGAGTGCTTGTAGTTATAAAGGGCGGAATGGACAAACCATGTAACGGACTTTGATCCGGTATCGTTTGACCGTGCGTGAAAAAATGAGAAAAATAGAAACATCCCCATTTTTACACATTAAAAAAGGGCGCTGTCCCTATTTAATGGATTTTTGTGCCTTTCTTATGTACTCGATGAAGAAGGCAAGAAAAACAGCCATAAATAATGCAACCACTCCGGCAAGGAGAACGATCTTTTTCATATCTTTTGACCTGACTGAGTTGGTTTCGGGGTCCCTGACCACCTGCACAGCATTATTTACTGACTTGCCAAGATATTCCACATTCAACTCATTTGCCCTTTTTGACAGGGCAACAATTTTATCCTCTATGTCCCTTAGCCCTGTCTTTATATAGGCAATATTCTCCTTCTCCTTCTCCTTCTTCTTCTCTTTCTCTTCCCTATTTTTCTCCTTCTCCTTCTCCCTTAAAAAAGCAATCTCTTCTTCCAGAAATTCTTTGTCAACTTCCAGATTTTTTGCTCTTACTTCTGCCTCCAGGGCAGTTTTTAAAAGAAGCGTAGAAGAATCCTCCTTTATCATGTCCTTGATAAAAGAAGTATCAAGAAGAAGGCCTGTCTCTGTCTTTTTATTAACAGCGCCCATTGATGGTTCGTATCTTCCCGGCCGTCTCATATCCTCCAACAGTTTCCTGGCAATTAATGCCTCCTTTTCTTTCTTTTTTCTTTCGACATCAATTGTTCTTATTTTATGTCTGTATACATTAATGAGATTCTCTTTATTTTTGGTAAGCTTCAGTGATTTAATGGTTGCTTCTATTCCGGAAATCTCAATACCATTAAGCAATTCAAGATCATTCTTCACCTCTACAAATGAATCGGCTGTTTTCTGCGACCTGAAAAACCCGGCCTTTGCTATCTTGGAATCTAAAAATTTGATAAAGCTATTTGCTCTTACTTTAAAGGCATTAATCGTATCAAGATAGTCAGAACTTGCAAGAAAACCGGCAGGAAAGTCAATAACCACCAACGGTTCTTCTCCGTATTTCTTCTCAAAGTCTTTTCTGTATTCACCTATTACTGAAAGTAAAATTTGACTCCTTTCTTCTGTCGAAAAAATACTTTTCTCTTCCGTAGTAAGGGTTAATCTGAATTGATTGGAATAAAACGTATATGTTTCCTTTGCCTTTTCAGCCTCTTTCCTTTTTCCTTCAATCTCAGGCGGTATAATAGTTTTTATGTCTATCATTCCCCTTATATTTTCCAAAGGAGGGATTTTATTTTTCTTTTGAAGGAAAACAGATGTCCTGGATAAAATCGCTGGAGTAATAATTTGATTTTTATTAAATAGAGTACCATCGGGATTCCGGTGCTCTTCTATACCGGGAAAATTCAGTTGAATAATGCATTGGGTTATATATTTCGTGGGATATTTTAACATTACGTACCCCATGGCCACTCCAATACACAAAAACACCCCTAAAGCTATAAAAACCTTCCACTTCCAGATAACCCGGAGATAATCGATAAGGTTGATTTCATCTTCCTGATACGGATAATTTTCCGGATATTGCTTTTGTCGGGATTCTTCCTGATTCATCTTCCCTTCCCTTACTATATGATTTTCAAGCCAGAACTAAGAACATTTAACATACAATCCTAAAAGTATCAACTTGTTTTCCTTAAATTTTATCTCAAATTTTTCTTGACTTTCCAATATCATTTCATTAAATTCACCTTTGTGTTCACGAAATGAACAGAGGGACAAAACATGCCTGATCCGCAAACAAACAACCTCAAAAGTGAAGAAGTCATCAAACTACTCCGTGAAATAAAAGAAACACCCGAGATGACTCAGCGTGAACTATCCGCGAGGCTCGGCATCAGCCTCGGCAAGGTCAACTTTTTGATCAAGGCCTTGACAGAAAAGGGCCTCATCAAAGCAAGTAATTTCAAAAATTCCAATAACAAATATGCTTATATATACCTTCTAACTCCACATGGCCTTGAAGAAAAAGCAAGAATCACCTATCACTTCCTGAAAAGAAAGTTGAAAGAATACGAACAACTGGAAGAAGAAATTAACAGGCTGAAGAAAGAGGTTTCGGAAACCGGGTTTTCATCCGATATGAAAGATTAAAAGCAAAAATCCCCCTTAATAAAGGGAGAACCCCACTTCCTCCTTCCCCCCTTTTGTAAAGGGGGGTTAGGGGAGATTATCCTACGAGGGGATTTCCATATAAACACTTAACTATTGCAATTTATTAGTAAAGTTATTTTCCTGGATGTAATCCAGAGGGCGGAGCTGTCTCCACAGACCGAGATGTTTGCATAATACACATATTTAGAGCTTTGCACAACCCCCATTACAAAATGAATCAGAAAAATAAATTTGCAGATATCTTCAAAAATTATCCTGATATTCAGGCTGTGTATATGTTCGGCTCATCTGCATCCGGGAAAGAACATAACGAAAGCGACATAGATTTGGCAATCGTTCCCCGAAGTCAGAAATTGCGTGAGAAAAAATTATCCATTCTCAGCGACTTAGCTCGAAGCGGCCTGGATAATGTGGATATCGTCTTCCTCGATACCGATGATATCGTTACGAAATACGAAGCGGTTCGTCAAAACAGGATCATCTACCTTACTGAAGATTTTGATCGAGGAACAATGTATTCAAAAACGGTGAGGCAATATCTGGATTTTGAACCATACTTAAAAGTGCAGCGCCGTGCTCAAAAAAGGAGAATTTTAAATGGTAAGACCTGAGGTCATTCGAAAACGGCTTAATAAACTGGATGAGTACCTGCAGATTTTGAGAGGATTGCAAAAGTATAGCTATGAAGATTTCATTCGAAATGCCGAGCATTACGGAAGTGCCGAGCGCTTTCTTCACCTGTCTATCGAAGCACTGACCGATATGGGCAATCATGTAATCGCAGAGCTCGAACTCGGAATAGTTAATTCCTACGGTGATGTTCCCGCCATATTAGCAGAAACCAACCATATCGATGATGATTTAAAGAACAAGTGGATCAGGATGATTGGTTTTCGCAATATCCTGATTCATGACTATCTGGAAATAGATCGTAAAATCGTGCACGACGTTTTACAAAATTACCTGGCTGATATAGAGGCAATAAAACGAACCTTTGTGATCTTCCTTTAACATAAGGACATTGTTAGACAAACAGCGTTGGCAGCGAAACACACCAAATGAACCAGACAAACCAGCTCATAACCCATCTCGGCGCCGAACATAATGTCACAGGCTCCTGCCATCTTCTCCAGGTCAATGGCCTGAATATCATGGTGGACTGTGGCATCGCCCAGGGGAAAGACCATGTTATTCCCATGGAAGCCTGGCCTGTTTCACCATCCCGGGTGAACTACCTCTTTCTCACCCATGCCCATATCGACCACATTGGCCGTGTCCCTGAGCTGGTGCAAAGAGGATTTAAGGGAGAAATCATCGCCACCCATGCCACAAAGGCCCTCTTGGAACCCATGCTCCAGGATGCTATGAGTTTTTCAGACATGACAAAAGATCAAGCGTCAAAGATTCTGGAAACCATCGATGACCTTCCCTGGGGATTTGAACACAACCAATACTTTGACCTGAAATCAGGGATCCGGTTCAAACTCGGCAGAGCCGGACACATCCTCGGCTCCTGCTTCATCCGTTTCGAAATACCTGTGGACCCCAACCAAACCCAACATTCAAAAAAGGGTGCCATGGACAAACACAACCAGAAAAAGGGTGCCATGGACAAACTTGTTTGTCCGTGCCTCTTCATTAAAAATTCCTTTTCCATCGTATTCTCCGGAGATCTCGGCGCATGCAATACCCCAATTCTTCCCGACCCGGATATCCCTGAACCATGCGATCTTCTTATTATAGAATCCACCTATGGTGACCGATACCATGAAGACCGGAAACAGCGTACAAAGAGGCTTGGAGAGATCCTGACAAGGGCATTGTCTGATGGAGGAAAGGTGTTTATTCCGGCATTCTCTCTCGGTCGCACCCAGGAATTGATTTACGAAATAGACCGACTGGCAGGAGCAAGCAAGCACGGGATTCACGGGGACATGACCCGATTTAGTTTCATCAAATCGGGATCGTGTCCCCAGACAGAAGAGGCAAAGGAAATCCTCCAGAGAGCTTTGCATAACACCCATAATGTCATTGCGAGCGAAACGAAGCAATCTCATAACACATTGATAAGCAACAAGATTGCCACGTCACTTTGCTCCTCGCAATGACCAGAATTGACCAAAAACGAGGGTTGTGCAAAGCTCTCCTTCTTTCCCGCGGGTTTTGGTCTTAATTTCCCGCTTTTCTCGCTTTTTTTCATCTCGCTTTTTTTCATCAAATACACCAGAATGCGACATTTTTCAAAAAACAAAAAACTGAAGATGCTTTCCAGATTATACTGGGATATGGATGTTGATCCGGATCAACTGTATCGTTTGTTGAATGAAGAAATAAATGGAATTGGACATATTGACAAGACAGGTCTTTATTCTCGTCTATTGGCGACTTACGACTGGTACGCCCTGTTAAAACTCATTCCCGCTGGAAATCTCAAACACGCTCTAAACGATCAGGTTATTAAACGGCTTTATCCTAAGGAATTAAGAGAAAGATTCTTATATGCCAGAGAAGTTTTATCAAAATAAAATATATCCTCTTCAGGATGAAATATTAAGGCTGGTTCAGTCCTCGAACGTGGATTTTTATCTGACGGGCGGAACAGCGCTAAGCCGGCATTATCTGCAGCATCGTTATTCCGATGATCTTGATTTTTTTGTTAACAATCATCCGGATTTCAAAAACCAGTGTAAAAAGATTATCGATTCATTCAAACAATCGAAGCAGCAGTTTGAGGTTACGACGGCGGCGGATACATTCGTCAGGATCATGATTGAGGGCAATCAACTCTCGCTGAAAATAGACTTCGTAAATGATGTTCCATTTCATTATGGAGGTTTTGAACGATCGGAAACCTATAACCGGATAGACAACTGGAGGAATATTCTTTCAAACAAAATATGCGCGTTGAGCAGATTAGAACCAAAAGATATTATTGATATTGTTTTCATATCAAGAAAATATTCATTCAACTGGGAAGACATCTTTGAAGAGGCAAAAAAAAAGGACATATGGACGGAGCCGCTGAAGATTTGTAAAATAATAAAAGAAGCGCCCGCTGAATCATTTCAGATCATAAAGTGGATAACCGCTGTTAATACTGACGAGATCCTCAAAACCCTCGCAAAACTGCATGATGACATATTTTACGGAAACATAAATTCACTATCCACCAAATGGACCAGAAAGTGAGGTGATGATATATAATGAAAAAAAATACGCAGGAGAAAACAAAAGCGGAACTTATCGAATCTTTACGGTCGGCGCTGAAGACATGCTGGATACCGAAGTGCCTTTTGAGTCTGGCGCCGAAATGACCACTGTTGACATTTCCGACCCGGTTTGGGCAAAGCCACCATTTGAAAATTTAACTGTATCCTAAACCAGTTTTCCGTTATTTTTATTATGCAAAATCTAATCCTCATCGGCGGCGGCCACTGCAAATTTTGATGCATTCGTAAAAAGTCTTTTTTTGTCACCCTGAATCATGTCCTGAACTTGTTTCAGGATCATTCAGGGTCTCTAACTTACTGAAATAATTAGATGCTGAAACGAGTTCAGGATGACAAATGGTGCAGTTTACGACTTTTTACGAGTCCATCAAGTTTAAGCACACGATAAAAAAGAAAAAGTAAATGAGAAAGATTTGCATTGTCACCCGTTCGTCATTCCGGCGCGTCACCCCGGTGAAAACCGGGGCGGAATCCAGTATTCTACCCGTCATTGCGGCGAAAGCCGAAATCCAGAGGGTATCGTAGGGGCGAGCTTCCTTCTCGTTCGTCATTCCGGGATTTCTCGGGGACATGACCCTTAGAATTTCTTGCCCACTATGTACCTTCCCTTTACCACGCGTTAGCAAAAAATGCTTGACTGTAGGATTGAAAGTGGCTACCATGATACAAAAGGTAGCTACTCAAAGGGGGGCTGTTATGATCAATGTGGGAATCAAGGAGGTCAAGAACAACTTGAGTCGGCTTTTAGCCCAGGTAAAAGCAGGGGAAGAAGTTCTAATCACTAAAAGAGGGAAGCCGATTGCCCGTATAGTGAAGGAAAGCCAAGGCAACCAGTCCATCCGTGCGGCACTGGACCCCTTAGTCCAGAGCGGACTGATCACCTTACCTGGTCGGAGCATCGTGAAAGACAGTATCTCGGCGATAGAAACCTTGGGGAAGCCTGTTTCGGAAATAGTAATCGAGGATCGGCGGTGATCGACCTATGATTCTATATCTGGACACCAGTGCACTGGTAAAGCGATACTTCCGGGAGCCTTATTCCGATGATGTTCTCTCCAGATGGAAATCGGCCACTCAAATCGTTACATCTTTTATTGCTTACGCAGAAACGATGGCTTCCATCTGTAGAAAAAAACGGGAGTCAGATTTTGGGGATACATTGATCCGAAAAATAGTAGGCACATTTCACCAAGACTGGGAGAGCTTCATCCGTGTGGAGGTCAACGGCAATCTCAATGAATACATCGATAGGGTGGTCGGAAAATATCCACTTAGAGGTTTCGACGCAATCCATCTCGCATCGGCGATGGTAATCCATGAAAGACTTCCTCAAGATTTCATATTTGCCTGTTTCGATGACAGGCTCGCACGCGCCGCGCAGTCGGAAGGATTTGAAACATTTCCGCCAGAAGTGGGAAAACAAAACCTTTGAACAGATATATATCACCCACACCTCCATCTATGACAAGATCAGAGAATTCCACGACCCGGATCCGAAAAAGACCCGCTACATCAAGATCTGGGGCAATCACGACATCCAGTGGAAAGACAACGCGAACATCCTCCGCGATATCTTCCCCGGCATCCGCATCTACGAATCCGTCCTCTTATCTCCCCCTACCTCGACGGGAGGGGGGAGGGTGAAATCCTCCTCTGGCACGGCCACCAGGCAGACCCAAAATGCAGCGGCAGCGGGGTAGCCGTCGGAATCAGAAAAAAACTCAAGCCCGAGCCGGTTTACTACAACACAGGTTCCTGCGTGCACCCAAGATGCATCACAGGTATTGAAATAACAATGGAAGGCAACACCCCCGATCTTAAGCTCATAAAATGGGGCTATGATGCCGCCCCCTCCTGTTCAGGAGAGGAAGGATACAGCCTGACCATCAAACGCACAGTCCTTGAGGGATTCTCTGGGAGTATGACACGTTTAAAACCCTTACGGGTAAACTCCGAACAAGGAGTTCAGGCGTAAGCCTTTTAGGGAGTTCATGGGGACATGACCCGATTTAGTCCCATCAAATCGGGATCGTGTACCCGGAGATAAGTAGCGTGGGGCCTCTGTGCCCCACTCGGGGACATTTAGAGAGCCTGTCATTGCGAGGGTGAGCCTTTAGCCGCGAGCGAAGCGTGGCGGACAGCGACGCGGTAATCTTTTTGTCATCCCATCACCTCGGGATCGTGTCCCCCGGCAGCAAAAGAATGCTTGGAGCAACATCAAGATATGTGATAATCTTGAAACAACAGTAAAACCAAAACATATATTAAGGGGGCAGGGACGTCTGGACGTCCTCAGGAGGTAATACGATGGATTTTTATACAACTGTATTAAGAAAAAGTGGCGCATATTGGGTTGCCTTATGTTTAGAAAACGGAATTGTCGGACAGGGTCATACAAAGGGAAAGG
>Ga0268282_1000715_pt1 | contig 16114 bp, 24 predicted proteins | sample saktaG_12_FD_190133 | JGI IMG/M metagenome (GOLD analysis project Ga0268282, IMG submission 190133) | Saline water microbial communities from Sakinaw Lake, British Columbia, Canada - sak_2011_5_24_120m | ecosystem: Environmental > Aquatic > Non-marine Saline and Alkaline > Saline ...
TGCCGACGGCGGCACACAGTGATCTACCCGGCGTACCTCGCTGCACGTAAGACGTTTCAACGGCTTGATCGTTGCTGCACCTATTGGGCGAATCGTGCGTTGGAGGCAGAGCGAAAGGCAAAAGAAGAAGAAGGAAACATCACGTTCGTGCCTGCGGACGAGACGAAGGATAGTATAGAAAGAGCTAAGGAGAAGTTTAAACGAATGTTCGTGAATATGTCTAAGGATCAACAAGACAAGTTGATCAAGGACCTCATGGAATGAAAGGAGAACGAATCATGAAACTAACACACAAGTACAACCTCGAACGGCCAGCGCATAAGGCCGGTGGAGATCGTTACCAAGAGGAAGTGCCATCAAGTGACGCACCGATGATGGAGGTCGCGTACGTGAATCAGTCTATGTCACGCTCTGGTGGTATCCCTGCAGGCAATCTGTGGATCACGATCAGCACCGAACCACCTACTGACTAACATTGAACGGACGTTCAAGGACCCTACCTCTCGTGAGGCCTGGACCTCTGGGCAAGGACCAGACCACCTCCTTGAGACCTTGGACGTTTGTTGAGTGTTAGCAGACGAAGTGGGAAGCACTGAGACGGTAATGGGTAAACCCTCGACTTCGAGGTGGGAAGGTGTCGTCTGTTAACTCGACAAAAGGACAATAATTGAATCCTTAACCTAAGGCGGGACCTGTAGATTATTACCAACTTGTAGACGCGCAGTAAACCTTTAGCAATTTGTTCTTTGACATTTTGAAAGGAGATAAAAATGAGAAAGCTAATAAGCTTGCTTGTTGTCCTTGGGGTGTGTCACTTGGTGGTGTTAGCGGTAGTCTGAACGCCGCACAAGATGGTGGCCAGATCGCAAGTGGCATGCTTGGTTACGCTTCTGGCAAGGCTGGTGCCAACAAGGACCCATGGATTCAGGGCGTGGCACTTGAGCCGCTTCCGTAGTATTACGATTGGCCATTCTTCGGAGTGGCCTCTCGCAATAAAACAAAAGTCAATGGACCGAGTGGCGGAGTTGGCAAGTTGAGGTATCCACTGGATAAGTGGCGGGTTGTGGAGGGGAACATGGTAGACTTGCCATTGGTAAACGCGATGGGGTGAAGAAGCGAGACTTTTAATGGACAAGGTGCTAGCTCCTGTTATGTAACAGCAGTGGGACGCTTCATGCAGGTTCGAATCCTGCCTCGGTCCACCCTAAACGAAAGGAGGTAAAAATGAACGGACTTGACTACGACGAGATAGAACTCATCAAGGAATCCGTTTGTGATGGATGCAAGGGATTGTTCTACTTGCATGAAACGGGCTGCTACGAAACGTGTGAAGCGTTTCAAGAAGCATTAGAAGAACTAAGGAGGGAAAGCTCATGAAACACAAGTACGCACTACAACTGGCGATGTTTTTGCTGGGGCTTTTCGTTGCGTGCGCAATCGTGTTGAATGCCTACGCATGGGAGATCTCAGCCGCCTACTGTCCCGATGTCTGGCGCACGGACTGGCAATCCGGTGGCCTTGACCACAACGCTTTGGAAGTGGAACTGAGACAGACCATTAAGCCACCTTGGTACGGGGCTATCAGCCTACGCAGGTTACACGCCACGCTGACTTACCCACATGACATCGACGGTCAGTGGTTCCAAGGTAACGAGACTACATTAGACATCTCCTTACGATGTGGCATGGAACACAAGTTGATCGGGCCAATCTACGGAGACCTGTTCGGTGGCTTCGGTTATATGTTCGACCAACGACAGCCTGAGTTTGGAGACTCCGGCGTCCTTGCTCACTTCGGTGCGATGCTGGTAGTGAAGGGAGAGCGTTGGAAGGTCGGTTACGGTCTCGCGCATTATTCAGATCCTACCCAACATGGAGACATGGGACGTAATTATCAGGTCCTTATGGTAGGCTTCATGTGGTAACAAAACAAGAAGGAGAACGAGAATGAATACAAGAAGCGCTATGGCCAGTGCAAGAGTTCATACCCTAAATGAAAGGCTTGAGAGGGACATTAAAAATACGGTAAACAGATTGCTAACAACGCCTATGCACTCAGTAAGAACTTCTACCCGAATAGCTCAGTTTATTCTAATAAGGCACGAAACCCTTTTTTATGAAGGGATACTGTATACAACACAAGTGAGAAATATAGGCGCTGGCGTAAAGGAGTTATACTTGAAGGAGAAGAAGTAAATGAAAAAGATCATACTGTGGTCAAGCTATGTATTGTTCCTCATTGGCATTGCCTACTTGGTAACCGAGGGATTCTACATGGTTAGGTTCTGGATGTGGATATTAGGATGAACCTATTCAACTTCGTTCATTTTATGAACAAAGAGGCAATTATATGAAAATAAGAACGCTAAGGAGTTGTGGAATACTTGTGGACAGTAACCTTGAGAAGTATAAAAGCGGTTTGGGAAGCACCCAAGTCAATTTGCATAAGGATACGTAAATCCACCCAATAATACCTTGATTTCTGTTTAACATTATGGTATGATGCGTTTATCATACCATGAGAAAGCGAAAGGAGGTGTGTCATACAGTAGTAAACTATTCCTACCAAACTAAAACCTATCAACAAAAACCTCTAACAAGGAGATTCAATCATGGCAGACGTAGAAATCAAAGCCAAGAAAAAGGTCGGCGACGAGGACAAGGAAGCTACTATCTATGTAGACTTCGGCGAGGACCTGGAAGACGCCATTACCAAGTTTGGCGAAAGCGTAGTGTTTTCGAACTTCAAGGCCAGTGTGAAGATCACAGCTCAGGCCGCGATGCGGCGCTACCTTGAAGCAGGGAAATCATCAGAGGAAGTCGTCAAACTTATGGCTGTCTGGAAGCCCGGCGTTGCCATCGAGCGTGCGAGCGATCTCGCTGCAACGTTCAAGGCCAAGTTCGCAAGTATGACTCCAGAAGAGCAAATCTCTACCCTGGCAGACTTGAAGAAAGCCATCAAAACTGCTGCTGGTTAAACTTGTGGCTTAGTAGACTGATTAAAAGGGCAGGGATTAGCCTCCTTGCCCTTTTAGATTGCCTCTAATTCCCACAACAAAATACATAAGGGCGAAGGGTGAAACAAAAACGAAGCAAAGGAAGTCCGCTAAATCTTGACGAGGCCTTCAAAGACATAACAGAGGTCTGGTCATGCTACTCTTTTTGTACTGTTTGTGGTAAGTAGTTCATCGAGCAGATTGAGATGGTGAACTTCAGCAGAATAATGCCTCCGCCGGTTTGTCTAGAATGTAAAAAAGGAGAATAAGATGGATAGAGAAACGAAGATAAGAAAGGTAAGGAGGATAAGAATCACCGGAGTCCATGAGAAGGACGCCTTCAGTGAAGCTCGTGCATTGTACGTTGGTCGCGAGGGATACTTTCAACCTGATATTTGGCAGCCCAGGCCAGGGTATTTCGCTGGCAGGTTCTGGGACGCCCACTCTCCGAGAGGGATATACTTCTTGGCGATCAGATACAAGCGCCTACCGGAGGTTTCTAATGAACAATTATCAATGGATTAAACGTTCCGGAATAATGTTGGCATATCCTTTCGAGGAGAAGCGTCTTGCCAGATGGAACCCTCCATACTTGGTTCAACCTAAACTTGATGGTGAAAGATGTAGAGCGGTACGTGTGGGAGGAGTCTACCTTCTGCTCTCAAGTGAGAAGAACATGATTGTGTCAGTACCTCACATCAACGAGGCGCTAGACAAGATGTTAACTTCGTCTGAGCTTGACGGTGAGCTTTATGTACACGGTTGGTCGTTCGAGACTATCCACTCTATCGTGAGTCGCACTAAGAATATACATTCTGAGCATACTCAGATGGAATATCACGTGTTCGACATCGTGGTTGGAGGTCCCCAACACGTGCGTTCGAGGATAATTCCAGAACTGAATCTCAAACCTCCACTGTTCCAAGTGCCAACGTTTCCTTGTTGGACACTGGATGAGGTCATGAAGGCTTATGATCAACTTCTGGAGCAGAACTACGAAGGCATCGTCGTTCGCCACATCGACAACGAGTACGTCCGCCGTCGTACACCACTAATGATGAAGTTCAAACCTAAGAAGGACGACTTCTATGAGATCATCGACTACAAAGAAGAGATCGACAAGAACGGTAAGCCCAAGGGCCGTCTTGGTGCCCTTGTCTGTCGAGGTTCCGACGAAACAATTTTTAGTGTTGGCTCAGGACTTACAGACGAAGACCGACAAGCTCTCTGGACTGCACGAGAGACTCTTGTCGGTAAGCTCTGCCATGTCCAGTATCAGCATCTCACTGTGGGAAAGGAAGTTCCACGCTTTCCTGTGTTCGTTAGCGTAGTAGATAAACCAACAGATGAGGTAACGTCATGAAGGGAGCCTATCGTTCACGCACCACGGAGGAACAAGTTGCACGTGTGCTCAAGCTCAAGAAGCAAGGGTTGAGCACCGCGGTTGTCTCGCGTCGACTTGGACTTCCAGCATGGACGATAAACAGTGTGGTGAAGAGAGAAAAAGGAGAAAAAGATGAAAAAAGTATTCGTGGTAAACCATGGTTGTCATGATCTTTCTGACGCCGAACGCTTCGGGGAATTAGTGTTCCTCTCCGAAGGTGCAATCAATCGCTACGCGGTCTCCAATATGTATCGGGAGTTCGTTCAATACCTTAAGGATTCCAACAAGGAGGATTTCCTCCTCATAACCGGACTCTCCATTATGTCCTCCCTGGCTTGCTCGATCTTTGCTAGAATGCATGGAAGGATTAACCTGCTTCTTTACAAGGCGTCCAGAACGTCAGAGGTGGATGGGCATTACATTGAACGAACGGTGATGTTTGACGAACTCCTACCAAGGAGAGACAACAATGAACAGCTTCAATCTTAGAATTGTCTTGGCCGTTATCGTCGTGCTTCTACTTACACTTCTAATCTGGATTGGCCTTCTCGATAACGAAGTCAATGAACTAAAACACAAGACCAACGTGCTTCAAACGCTACAACATGAAAAACTAAATGCGTTCTCTAACGACGTTCATAACATGACTAACGTCACAGAGTTGTTAGAGAAACAAGCGAAGATCTTACAAGAAATAGAAAGGAGAACAAGATGAACTATCCAATACCTACTCATCCAACGTGGGACGTAGTTGACCCAAGTAAATTGAATGACTATCTCGAGTGCCCACGGAAGTACTTCTTCGAGCATATGCTCGGATGGAAACCTGAGGCCCCGAACAATCACTTGGTCTTTGGCCAGGCCTGGCATTTAGCTATGGAGCACTTGCTACTTCATGGCTACGGAGCCGAGTCAATCCGTGATGCACAGGAGCTTCTGCGTGTTCACTATCGTAAGGAATTCCCGGAGGAAACAGATGAACTATTCTCACCTAAAACACCTGATCGAGCGGTTCTGGCCTTGGTCGAATACTCAGTCAAGTACGAGCGAGACCTTGACGAGTTCGAAGTTCTATACACTGAGATTGCTGGAACCGTGCCAATCACTGACACTAAAATTATGTTCTTCAGGATGGATGATATCCTTCGACACAGGGACGGTTATTACTTTTCCCTTGAACACAAAACAGGAACAAATTTTACTAACCAGTGGCAGATCCAGTGGCCACTAAGTATCCAAATCGGCACTTACATTCATTCGCTTTACTGTATGTATCCACGAGACGAAGTTCGCGGTGTTAAGGTGAATGGAGCGTTCTTCAAACGAACCAAAGCTCCGTTGTTCGACTTCGAACGCATGCCAATCTGGAAACTCCCTCATCAGATGAGAACGTGGTATCAGACAACACGATACTACATCAACGATCTTGAACAAGATATGTTAATGTTAGAAACGGAGTCGGACTCTGATGATGTTATGCGGTCGTTTCCTATGCGGCCTACGAGTTGCAGTAACTGGTTTGGTTGTGCCTATCATGACTTCTGTCTTGCTTGGCCAAATCCACTTCAACACTGTAGCGAACCACCGTTAGGATTTAAAGTGGAGTTCTGGGACCCCCGCAGTGAGGAGATGAGGCATCAGATGGAGTTTAAGCCGTTGCGAATGATTGAAGAGATGTTGGAAGAATTGGAGGACGACAATGACTGACGAACAAATTCTGGCTGAGGCCAGACATGTTAGCGAGATGTATGCCAACGACGCTAAACAGAAATCTTTCAACGCTTTAATCCTTGGTGAACTCGGCACTGGAAAAACGTTCATTGCACAAACTGCTAGAAAGCCAGTTCACATTGACTCCTTCGACCCAGGTGGAAGCAAGAGTATACAGGATTTGATTGAGAATGGTGAAGTAGATAAGGGCGCGATATATGTTGATACTCGATTCGAGTCTGAGGACCGTCTCGAACCTTCTATGTATCAACTATGGAAAACCGAATTCGAACGACGTCGCGCGATGGGTTATTTCGAGCGATTTGGTACCTACATGCTCGACTCGTCTACATCCTGGGCTGAGGCAATAATGAATCGAATTCTGCAAAAGTCCGGTATCGCTGGTCAGGCACCGCGTTTTACCAAGGATTATACTCCACAGAAGATTGAAATCTTTAATATGCTATCAAAGTGCCTCGACCTCCCATGTGACTTTATTCTTACTGGCCATCTTGAGCAATACGAGGACGCAGTGGATAAGACTATTCGCTATCGCTACATGGTAACTGGCAAAGGTACGATTATCATTCCCACGAAGTTTGACGAAATCTATGTCATGGTTCCGAAGGAAACCAGCGAAGGCGTCACTTATCGTTTACTAACTAAAAACACAGGGACTTACACGGCTAGGTCTCGGTTATCGAAAGGAGGGTTGTTGAATACGTATGAGAAGCCGGACATTAAGGAAATCCTACGTAAAGCAGGAATGGACGCAAGTGACAAACCACCATTAACTTAACTAAGGAGAACTAACTATGGGATCATTGTTAGACATCGGCGAAGGCGTTGCCGACGCCCCGGAGCCAAAGGCCGTTCCGGCAGACGAAGAGTACAAGATCAGAATTCTTAGTGCAACGCAGGACATGGATAAGAACCAAGAGCCCTACTTTCTACCTCGCTTCGACATCGCGGACCAACCTCTATCGAAGGACTTTACAAAGTTCATTCGCATTCCGCATTCTGGTCTCGATGAAAAGGCTATGGCCAGAGCCCGATCACAGTTGCGAATCTTCCTCGAGTGCTTCGGTTTGCCAACCTCCGGCCAGATAGACCTTGAGGACATGCAGGGCAAGACTGGATGGGCCATACTCGGTGTTGAGGAAACGGAGCAATACGGGGAACAGAATTATATCAAAAAATTTATAGCTCCCAAATAACAACTAAGTTCGGGGCAAGAGAGGTTCGATCCTCTGGCGCCTCGTTCTACGTCAATGTAAGGCAGGCCGAGGTGGAAATGGATTGGAGATAAAGTGGTATAAGGTCTGCCTTGCTACTGAACGAGTGGTGAGATCCGATGTTGATAGTCATCGGGGTTCAAGTGGCAAGGGCCAGACGGGAACGTAACAGTACCGTGGGACACGAAAGTGCGCTTGGTCGTATCGAATTCCTGGGAGAGTCACTTGCCAGATCAATCTCCTACCTCGCCACTTCGTTCATTTTATGAACAAAGTTATGGAGGGATCTCGAATGGAACCTGATAAATCTTACCGACCACGCCTTTCTATCGAAATCACCGATGATCAGAACGCGGATCTCAAGGCCTTGATCCCTTGGGGAGTCAAGAATGCTTTGTTCTCGATCATCATCGATGATGTGATTAAGAAGCTTAAGGCGCATGGAACGATATTCATAGCCGCAGTGCTACAGCGGAAGATTGAGCTAGACGATTACACAAACTTCGAGGTGGAAGATGGTGACAATTAACGACTTAGGTCTGTCAGTCTCCGAAATGACTGACGAACAACTTCTTGAACGTTTAAAGGAGATGCGCCACTCACGACGTACTCATAAGGTTTCAGTCAAGAGTACTACAAAGGCCTCGAAGCCTGCGGAGTTGAAGGTTGCCAGTCTCACGGAAGACCAGGCATCAAACCTGATAGCTGAATTAGAGGAGATGATGAAGACATGAGAGTTGAAATCGTGAACATCGACAGCATCACTGTCGCTGACAGACATCGCAAAGACTTAGGAGATCTACATGAACTCGCTCGATCAATCAAAGAAAAAGGACTTATTCAACCAATCGCCGTCGAAGACACTGGAGACAATACATATGATCTCCTTGCGGGTGGACGACGACTTGGGGCATGCCGTTTGGCAGAGATCAGTACAATTCCTGTTAGAGTCTACGAGTCTGGTCTTTCCACCTTGGAACGAAAATCAATTGAACTTGAGGAAAACATTCGACGCAAAGATCTCGAGTATCAGGAAGAGGTTAACCTCAAGAGGGATATTCATAATCTCCAAGTCCAAATTCATGGAGAAAAGTTCGGAGGCGCCCGTACTGATCTTGAGCATGCGTTGGTTAGTGAAGGCCATTCTATGCGAGATACTGCAGAGCTGCTTGGTGAGGCCCTTAGCACTACTTCACAAGACATCAAGCTTGCTGAAGCGATGGTTATGATGCCTGAGCTCGGTTTGGACAAGTGCAAAAACAAATCTGAGGCGCTGAAACTACTCAATCGAGCTGAGGAAGTTGCCATCCGTGCGGAGCTTGCTACACGTATGATGACTACCACTAAACGAAAGAACATCAAGCTTGCTGACCTTTACATGGTAGGAGATTTCTTTGAGCTAGTTCAAAATGTACCTTCTGGTATCATGGACATCGTGGAGGTTGATCCTCCATATGCTATTAACCTACCAACTATCAAGGACAGCATCGAGATGAATCTGGACACGAGCTATGCTGAGATTCCTGAATATGAGTACGCTGCGTTCCTTGAACGTGTCATTGGGGAATGTTGGCGAATTATGAACGATCACTCATGGCTAATCTTCTGGTTCGCTCCTGAACCTTGGTTCGAGGTTGTCTTTCAAACCCTAATGCGCCAAGGCTTTCGTGGACGACGAATGACTGCTAAGTGGGTAAAGTCTGGAGTTGGAGGTCAGTCGCGTCAGCCGGATATCTACCTTAGTAATCTGACTGAAGAATTCTTCTATGTCTACAAGGGCGACGCAACGATTAACATTGAAAGACGCGGCCGGAATAACGTGTTTCCTTATTCTGTTGTCTCTTCTCAAAACAAGATCCATGATACTGAGCGTCCTGTTCCACTAATGGAAGACGTCTTGTCTACTTTTGCTTATGAGGGTGCACGGTTGTTTGTGCCGTTCGCTGGAAGTGGCAACACACTACGTGCAGGAATGAATCTTAACATGTCACCACTTGGCTGTGACAAAGGACAGGAATACAAGGACGCGTATGTACTTCGATTAGCAGAGGAGGGATTGATATGACGAAGGTACAAAGTGATGTTATAACTCTTTGTGGTTCGGTTCGGTTTAAAAAAGAGTTTATGCAGGAAGAGGAGAGACTTACCAAGATGGGCTACGTAGTTTTGAAACCAGGTTGTTGGAATCATCTTTCAGATGATGTAAAAGGAGAGGAAAGGGAACTAAAGACCCTTCTAACAATTCTGCATTTCAAAAAGATTTCTATGTCCGACAGAATTCACGTTATTAACAAAGGTGGTTATATAGGCGTCCAAACGGCGATCGAGATAGCGCTTGCTCGTTCTACAGGTAAGGACGTTAGCTACATGGAAGAACAATGGTAAATTGTAGTAATTGATTACTGGCCACTGCCAGAAAGGAGACTATCATGAAACCTTGGGACGAATATTTTCTCGGAATCTGCAATCAGGTAGCGTCGAACTCTAAATGCCTATCACGACAAATTGTCACTAATGAAGGAGATATAGAATGACAGAGCAATATAAGTGTGCCTTATGTGGCGAGGTCTTTGACAAGGACACACCTGAGGAGGAAGCGCTGGCGGAACTCCACAAGGTATTCGGTGAGGACGTACGCGTGGAGGACTGTGAAATCGTCTGCGATACCTGTTGGAAGAAGGTGAAGCCATAGAACAACCCAATAGTGTTCAAACTCTAGAAGGAGGCTATCAAATGATTCGCAAACCTGAACACGTCCGTACATGGGTTGGCCCTGCTGGACCTCTCGCTGCGAAGATAGCCATCTTAGGTGAGCAACCAGGCAAGTCTGAGATCTTCCATCGTCCACTTCCGAAACCCTTCGTTGGGCCAGCAGGACGGGAACTCGACAAGTGTCTGGACTCAGCCAAGGTTCCACGAATGTCTTGCTATCTTTCAAATGTAATTAAGGACCTTGACCATCCATTACACTATTACATAGAAATAAAGAAGAGCGGCAAGGTCATTGTCTCACAAACAGGACAGATGTACATCGACATGTTAAAGGAGGAGTTTAGCCAATGTACTGCAAACGTGATCGTAGCCACTGGAAACATACCACTATACGCTCTTACAAATCGTACTGGCATTACAAAGTGGAGAGGTTCTGTCCTCGAGTCAACGCTATTGCCAGGAAGAAAAGTCGTACCAACTATACACCCTGCTACGATTATACCACCAAAGAATGTTTATCTAAACAAGAACCTGATCATCCTCGATCTACAACGAGCGAAGGATGAATCTGTCTATCCTGAAATTCGTCGCAAGGAGCGCAAGCTAATCCTTCGTCCATCGTTCGGTGATACTATGTACTTCCTGGAGCGATGTATTCAGGCTAGTAAGAAAGGAAGGATAATTGACTATGACATCGAGATTTATAATGAGGAGGTGTCTTGCATCAGCTTTGCAATCAGTCCTGAAGAGGCTGTGTCGATTCCCTTCGTGGACTCATCAGGAGATTACTTCTCCATTGAGCAGGAAGCTGATGTTTGGAGAGCTATCGCTAATCTACTTGAAGATAATACCGTATGGAAACGAGGACAGAACATCGCATTCGACTCCCACTTTCTTCTTCGGCGACCGGGAATCAAAGTACATTTGCTCCATGACACGATGGTTGCACAAAAGACGCTGTTTCCTGATTATCCTATGGGACTTGACTTCATCTGCACGATGTACACTGACATACCATACTACAAGAACGAAGGAAAGAAGTGGTTCAAAACTGGTGGTGCGTGGGAAACGTTATGGCAGTATAACGCTACTGACTCCATCGTATGCGCAGATGCTCACCCTCAGCAGGTCAATGACCTCAGGAGGCAAGGTAACTTAGAAACTTATGAACGACAGAGAAAGATTATCGAGCCCTTGGTCTACATGATGGAACGAGGCATCCGTGTGGATGTCGACGGAATGAAAGAACGAGGAAAAGAATATGAAGAAAAAATTGACACAACGACCAGTGAACTCCAACGAATCTGTGGATTCAGTATTAATCCTAACTCTCCACAGCAGCTTGCAAATTACTTCTATGGAACAAGGGGGCTGCCTGCCTACCGAAAGAGAGGTGGCGGAGTTACGACAGATGACGATGCGCTTAAGAGACTTATTAGGAAAGGAGTCAAGGAAGCCTCCCTTATCAAGGAAATCCGTAAATACACTAAGGCTAGGGGAAATTATCTCAATGTTGACAAGGTTGATTCTGACTCTCGAATCCGCTGCTCGTATAACCCGGCAGGTACACGATTTTCTCGAATCTCATCAAGCAAGAATATCTTCGGAACCGGAATGAACATGCAGAACTGGCCTCATGATCTGCTGCGCTTCCTGCTGGCTGACGAAGGCTATGTGCTCTACACTGTCGACCTTTCTCAAGCCGAGAATCGCATCGTGGCGTACGTTGGGAACGTCGTTCCTTGGATTGAAGCGTTCGAGACTGGAAAGGATGTTCATCGACTTACTGCCTCGTTGTTACTCGGAAAGCCTCCAGACGAAATCAGTGACGAGGATGGCTCTTCACCACTCGGTAACGGAGAGCAGTCAGAACGCTATTGGGGCAAGAAAGCAAATCACGAGCTTGACTACGACATGGGCTACAAAACCTTTGCTCTACAATTCGAGTTGTCAGAGAGCGAAGGCAAGTGGCTAGTAGATCGCTTTCACTTTACCCTTCCTGGCATACGTCAGAACTATCATACGATGGTCAGAACACAACTGGCTAAGAACCGTACGTTGACTAATCTGATGGGTCGCAAGACATTGTTCCTTGATGAGTGGGGAGACAAGACTTGGAAGGCTGGATACTCCTGTATTCCGCAAGGTACGGTTGGTGACGTGATTGACGAACGAGGGTTGAGTTATATTTACTATAACCAAGACGAATTCTTTCCTATTGAATTGCTAACTCAAGTACATGACTCGATCACGTTCCAAGTACCTTTAGCTATAGACTTTGATGTTCATGCCTACATGCTTAATAAGATCAAATCCAAACTTGAAACTCCACTCGTGTGGAACGAGCGTAAGTTTGTAATTCCTGTCGACATCGTAATGGGACTTAACTTCAGAAAGGAGGAAGGGGTTAAGATTAAAACCGTTAACGCTCAAACATTGGAGGAGGCTTATGCTACCCTTTTGGTTAGCGTCTAGATACGCTAAAAGTATTCCCTTTGGAAAAAACTTAGCTGGTGTCTCGTACCTAAGAGAGAGACCTGACCTTATACTCGTTTCTAGTAAGGAAATATCTGAGGCAGGCCAAGCGTTCTATTTAGACTATAGAAGCCACGTAATAGGTGCACTAAAATCTAATCACGAAAAAGATCTGGTTATATATCTGGAGGGAGGCATATAATGATCTTAAGTAACAAAACGCTAATGTGTCCGTGGGGTAATGACTCCATCACTACAGTGGAGCATACTACACCTATCATAATCATGGTGAAACTCGGATGGAGTAGTCGAGGTCCTACTATAAATATCAAACTAAGTTGTCCTGACCGACACTGTGGCTGGAAAGTTGATAAAGAGATTTCACTGCTGAAGATGATGGAGCGAACCTCACTATGTCCGACGAACGACAACTCGAAGACTGGATTGAAGGATTCCTAAGTTTTACTAACAACTCTGAGCCACCACGAATGTTTCGTTTATGGACGGCGATAAGTGTTGTTGCAGCATGTCTCCAACGTAAGTGTGTTCTGCATTGGGGGTCACTCGACTTTTATCCTAATATGTACATAGTTCTGGTTGCACCATCTGGCAAGGCTCGCAAGGGCACAGCCATGATTCCTGGTCTCAGAATGCTACGGGAGATGGGTGTGAAGCTAGCGTCGAACTCCGTAACACGCCAAGCGTTAATTCGTGATCTGAAACGTTCTAACGAAACGGAGGTCGATCCGACTACTGGCATGATGGACATTCATGCATCGCTAACCATATTCAGTAAGGAGCTGACGGTCTTTCTCGGTTATCAAAACAACGAGCTTATGACTGACCTTACTGACTGGTATGACTGCGACGATGACTGGGTTTATCGTACGAAGCACGAAGGAGTTGATGATATTAAGGGAGTGTGGGTTAACCTGATTGGAGCGACTACTCCTGATCTTATTCAATCTGCTATGCCATTGAACGCTATAGGTGGTGGCCTAACAAGTCGAATGATTTTTGTCTATGAACAGCGGAAAGGAAAGATAGTTCACACTCCCTTTTATACACCGGAAGAACTCAAGACCCAGGAGTTGCTAATGGTAGACCTGGAACGAATTAGGATGCTCAAAGGGGAATACAAGGTCACTCCACGATTTCTGGAAACCTGGATCGACTGGTATTCTGAGGCGGACGCGAACCCACCGTTTGAAGACCCACGATTCGCTGGATACTTCGAGCGTCGTCCAACGCATATAATGAAGTTGTCTATAATCGTGAACGCCTCACGTGGTGATTCGATGTTGTTAGACAAGGAGGACATCGACAGAGCCATAGAGATTCTAAGACAGACTGAAGTCAAGATGCGCTACACGTTCAGTGGCGTCGGCAAGTCGTCGCTTGCTAACACGTTGTCACAAGTTATGGCAGAGATCTCAACGAAGAAGGAAATCAAGTACGACGAGTTATTGTCGCGATTCTACAACGATGTAGACAAATGGGGAATGGACAAGATAGTTGAAACGATGAGTGCTATGAACTACATTGACGACATTCCAATAGCTCCAGGAGGCAGAACCATAAGGTTTAGGGAAGGGGGAGCCAATCCCCTGTTTATTCAAAGCACATCTGAAAAAGGAGAAACAGAATGAGAGACGAAGTAATACAAGAACTAATCAACACTGGAAAAATAACTCAGGAGGCAGTCGACGAGGCAAGGGTAAAGACAGACAGTGTCCTTCAGGCCTGTGCGTTCGCAATGCACACGTTGTTGTGCAATAAAGAACATGCACAAGATCCAGATATGTTACTTCAACCTGCCATAAAGAAATGCAAGTGGTACTTAGAGTCAGACGTTCTGAAAGACTACTGGAGTGCTCCTGAGCACAGCATCTGGTTGAGAAGAACGTTAGTCGTAATGAGGGAACAAGAGATAACTGAGCCAGAAATGATGAGAGCGTTTTTGCAAAGGCTCTCCGAAGTTGTTGCTGACGTCAGAAGTCTGATCTCTTGGTATCCAAAGTCCTTCAGACTTTTGAAGGAAGCGATTGGAGAATAATCCTGGAAGCTGGGCAGACAAAGGAGACTACGCACCTCCGGCCATTAGTTTGCCCAGTTTTCCTTAAGGCATCGACATCGTTTCTAATCCCTCCAACCCTTTGAGCTCTTTCATCTTTGGTTCTGACTTTGTGTACGTTCCCACAACCTGACCATAGGTGGTCTCGCCACGCTTCCGAGCCCTAAGTGTCTTTGCCGTCTGCGCCGTACCAGGGACACCGAGCCACTTAGGAACCAACTCCCACCACTCTGGGGCCATAGGGTCTCGTCTAGCAAACTCTATCGACTCCTTAACCAACTCTCCAGTGGGACCGAAGGGGTCCTTTCCATACCTAGCCGCCCCGATTAATGGAATAGGCTCGATGAATTCCTTACTCACATTCCATGCTAGAGAAGGAAAATCGTCCCCATTTTCCAACGATTCTCTAAACGCTCTAATTGGAGTAGGAAACGGAGACTGAATCTTCAACCCGTCCTCCATAAGTATGTTGAACGCTGTGGTGGCGGCTATATAACGCATGGCCTTCTTAAACGCAAGTTTACTAAATGGCCCTTCCCTTCCTACTCTTGCGACGTCCTTGACTAAAAAGCTCCAGTCATTAATAGTAAATGTTTGAAACAATGTTAGACACTTACCCGCGACAAATCTTTGAATCGGTGCTATATCTCCAGGCCTGGCCGAGGCTTGTGTCATGGTCACAACGTCGTCAGCATATATTCTTGCTTTGCTTTCGCTGAACTTCAGAGGCCCCTTGGCATACTCGTAAGCCCCTTGCCAACTAGCCTTAGCCCACTCTAAATCAAGAATTTGAAGAGGCTTCAGTGCCACCCTCGCCGCTACCTTCTGAGCCTCGCCTATCCTCCCTGCCCTGATGCCTCTTAGTGCATCCTCCACAACAACCTCATAGGCCCTCTGACGCAAGACTTTTGATTTCTTCATAGCAAAGTTGCGCTTTGCAGGATCGATCAGACTTAGAACTCCTCTCATGGTGTAAGGGATACCTATCTCAGTCCAAGTGTTTCGCAACGCTGTCACTTGAATCATAGCAGACCTGACATTAGCTCCAAGGATTGCAGCAGCTAGGTTACCATTAACCCTCATCATAACGCTCTCTATTTCTGGGGAAAGTTTCCACGTTGGAGACTTCATTCCTGCGATGTGATTAGTCCATGAGTGCAAGGACGAGTTCAGAACCGGGTTTTCGTTCTGCAGCAAGAACGGCTTCCCCGACACCGGATCAGTAATGGAGAGTTGTAGTTCTCTCAACTGAGCGATCAAGGGGGACAGTTGAATATGTGCAATAGCTGAGTCCTCGTAAATCTCCAGTACGTGAAAAGGATCCATTTCCAAACGATAGCGAGCATTTGATCGTGGCTTGGCGAAACGAAATGGCGTTGCACCCATTTTGACGAACTGAGCGTTGAGATCAGCAGCAGACATGTCGAACGGGTTGGCCTCGATCCTCTCCAACCATGACAGATCGCGAATGAATGTGAAGTAGTTCTCGGTGTAAGGAAATGGTTCTTTTCCTATGGCCTTTCGCACT
>Ga0268282_1000719_pt1 | contig 16080 bp, 13 predicted proteins | sample saktaG_12_FD_190133 | JGI IMG/M metagenome (GOLD analysis project Ga0268282, IMG submission 190133) | Saline water microbial communities from Sakinaw Lake, British Columbia, Canada - sak_2011_5_24_120m | ecosystem: Environmental > Aquatic > Non-marine Saline and Alkaline > Saline ...
CTTTTAATTCTATTTCGTTAGGAAGAAGATAATCTACCAATTCCCAGAGATGGTTATTGCTAAATTTTTTTACCGGGGCAGGATCCATCACGGTCTTTAAGCCATGTTTTTTGGCAATTTTTAGGGCTGATAGAATTGATTTCAGGGGGACTTCAAATTGAGTTAAAAGCCAGGAGGCATCATCAAAGAATTTTTCATGCTGAATAATAAAATCTTCATCAACTTCTCCATTGGCTCCGGGATAGATTACGATAGAATTCTGACCCTGGGCGTTGACCCAGATAGAGGCAGAACCGGTAGAACTTTTCCGGCTTTTAGAAATTCCGGTGGTATCTACTCCGTTTTCTTGCAGTGAGGAAAGGGCAAAATCACTGAGGGCATCTTTTCCTATTTTGCCTAACATCAAAGTAGAAACGTCTAACTTGGCCAGGGCGATTGCCTGATTGGCGCCCTTACCTCCTTGAAAGATACCAAAATCATTACTAACGAGAGTTTCACCGGGTTGAGGGTAGCGAGAGACAAAGGAGACAAAATCTATATTGATGCTTCCTAATACCAGCACTTTTTCCATAACTTCTCCTGTTTATGAAATCGTTTTCTGATATCGATTTCATAATAGCATTAATTTTCTCTCCTGTAAAGAATAATTTTTAAAAAAAATGGGTTGCTGAGCAAAAAAGTTCCTTTTTTACAAATTTTTTATATGAAATAATATAAAATAATCTTGTCTAAAATTGTTGTTTTTGGGGAATAATATAAATAGAGAGAAAAGAAATTTGAAAAAAGAATAAATCACTACTAAAAAGTTGATAAAGGCAAACTATCTGAAAGGATAGGACGCAAAGTCATGGGTCTAAAGTGCTTCTGTGCCAAGACCGCCAGACTACCGGCTTTTTTTATTTAGAAACACTTTGTTAATACTCTCTTTTCTAAATAGAAAAAGCCCCCAATAAAAAGGGGGATAACTGAAATGATTATTTCCAGAAAAAGTATATTTCGCACAGCGGTATTAATTTCCTTAACTATTGTAACCTTAGTTTATGGAGTAACCTATTTCATAGATATTGAAGATGTAAATATTTACAGTAAAGAAATTAATATCGATGAATATATTGAAGATGTAAACATTTTAACCATTAACGGAAATATTAATCAGATCTGTGATTCATCAACAGGAGTATGCACCCCACCTCCCGGTTGGTATTCAACAAATAACTAATACCAATACTAATGCTAAAAAAGCCTTAATTTTGAGAACATTGCCCAATTCTCGAATTAAGGCTTTTTTTATTTTTAAGAATCTCAGAGAGCAGGCTTATAAGCAGAAATCTTAATGCTTGCTATTTTTATATCTGATTCTTCAAGAATTTGCTTGATATCCTTGCTTATTTCCGGTGTTGATTTAATAAATGACTCTAACTCATCCGATTGGTATGTTTTGCGCTCAGAAACTTTTACTTTTTCAAGTCCTGCTTTACGCAGTCCGGAAAGATATTCCTTTTCACTGATCACTCCGGAAATACAGGCACTGTATAAGTTTTTATTTTTTCTCAACCATTCTGGAATGTTCTCACCTACCATATCTGAAACTACCATCCGACCTCCTGGTTTTAGTACACGACTAATCTCAGAAAACACCTTCTCTTTCTCCGGAGAAAGATTAATAACACAGTTAGAGATTACCCAGTCAACCGAAGATGATTTAACAGGAAGGTCCTCGATTAATCCTTTACGCACTTCAACATTGTTGACTCCAGCAGCCTTGATATTCTCCTCCGCCTTGCTAATCATCTCTTCGGTCATGTCCACACCGATGACCTGCCCTGAGGGTCCCACCTTACGGGCAGCAATCAAAAGATCAAGCCCGGCTCCCGGACCCAAGTCAAGTACAACATCACCTTCTTTGACTTCACTATAGGCCAATGGATTTCCACAACCGAAAGTTGTAATACCAGAATCTGTTAGAAGATTATTAAGTTCTTCTTTGTTATAGCCGATGTCTTCTGCCTCAATAGAACAACATGTCTCTTCAGAACCACAGCAACAGCTTAGATTTTCCCGGGATATTGCTTCAGCATAAGTTTTTTTAACTTCCTCTCTAATCTTTTTTGCATCAATTTTCTTTTCTTTAGAATCCATAAAATATTCTCCTCCCTGAAAGATTGAAGATAAAAATTCGTATCATATCGACTAATAAATTTCTTTGCTCTATTTCTCTGCAAAGAACATTCATTTATTACAAGGAATTATTTTCTTTATAATAGCTAAACAAACATCGTGCTGAATGCTCTATGACGAAAGGCTGAGTTTCACTTTATAAGCTTTATCGTGCTTAATTTCTAAAAAGTGAAGTGTCCAGAATAGGATAAAACCAATAAATAGAGGAATTGTGGCTATTCGATAAGCCCAAATTAAACTGAACTGGTCTGCAATCCACCCGTAGAGAGTAGGAGCAATTGTGGCAGAAATTCCCTCTACAAAAAGGCTTATCCCAAAAATTTTTCCCTGGCGACTTACTGGACAAATAAAGGTTAACCAGGTACTTTGAGAGGGAAAAAATATTCCTTCTACAATGCCTAAGGTTCCAATAAGTAAGACAATAGATATGGGTTGGGTAATGATAGTGATGCCAAGGACTAAGAAAGTAGTGATAATGGTGGCTGACAATACCAAGATAAGCGGATTGCTTTTATCTATAATTCTACTGGAAATGAGGCTGCCTACTAACATCCCGATAAAAATTATACTGACAATCCAGGCAGAAACCTCGGGTTTTAAACCAAGGTACTCTGTAGCGTAGATCGGGAGAAATGAAAGAACAGCCCAGAATCCCAGGCTTCGAATACCTATACTTATAAAAAATAAATAAATATAACTTTGTTTGATTTTCTTCTCTGCTTCTGTTTTGAGGTTTTTTTCACCCTTTTTTAATTTCAGATATTTGTAGGCTAGAAAATAACCGGGAAAAGAGAGTAATAAGCAGGTTATTTTCCATCCGAATATTTGAACTAAAAGACCGAATAATAAACTTGCAACAACTATTCCGGCTGTTCCTGCAGCAGAAAATAGACTTAAATAATGTCCTCTCTGGTGCTTCTTAGAATTTTCTCTCACCATGGCAGTTGCTAAGGGGTGAAAAGTTGAAACACCAATGGCTAATAAAAACAAAAAAGTAACAATGGTGTGGATATTATTCATCCAGATTAAACTTCCTAAAAAAATAGAAGAACAGATAAATCCACTGGCTATAATCACTTTTTTCTCATATCTATCTCCAAAATATCCGAATACTAAGGAAAAGATAGACCTCAAAGCAACGTGAACAGTCAAGATTAGTCCTGATTGAACATAATTAATTCCGAACTCTTCTCTAAAAAGAGGCAAGAGAAAAGGTATAATGAAAAAATACATATCATTATAGGAATGGCCTAATGCATTTAGTTTTAATTTTGATTTTACATCTCTTCTATCTTTATCTGACATTTTCTTCTTTGACCTCGGATTAATACATTTAAGTAATATAGTCTATTTGTCTTAAAATTACAAGTAATATTTAAAAATACTTCACTTAACAAACCAGGGGATAGTCGTCTTCTGTCAGGCTCTATTTTCTTATTCTTACTACCTGACCTTGATTGGCTTTCTGTAGTTCTTGGGGGGAAATTCTAATGAGGGATCTTTCTGAACCACCTCTTAGGTTTTTTTCTTTTTTTCAAAGTAGCAGGATTATCAAAACCATAAAATAACCGATACTTCTCCTCAAATCTCCTTTATAATGACTCCTTCCCGGTCATTTTTTCAACTTTTACTTTAATAATGATTACTTTTTCCAGAGTATCTTCCGGGTAATGAAATACAGATAAAGAATCATGATTATAATAGTGATGCATTATAATATCCAGGGCTCTTTTCTTTTCCGCAATATCTTTTAAAACAACTGCTGTTCCAAAGACCAGGACACTCTTATACTTCATTTCGGTATTGCATACTTTTTGAGATTGTACCAATTCTACATCCGCATCAAATTCTATACAAACCTTATCATTATTACGAAGAATATCCAGCTTACGTCCTTCCCCGGCTGAATGCAGAAAAATATAATTATCCCGATAACCAAAATTCATGGGTATTACATAAGGTTCATCTTGCCAACACATCGCTACCCGGCAAATAATTGCTTTTTCGATAATGGATACCATTACTTTTTTATCAACTATTTCTCTATCTTTTCTTCTCATAACACCTGTGTTCCCTTCATCTAAGACTATTATTAATTGAATAAAAGGCAAAAATTACTTTCCTGCCAGAGAATTATCTTTTTTTGTCAACCCATAATCCTACGACAGCGCGTACTTCTTTTTAAGAACTACACATAAAACCACGCTTATTCCAGCCATTAACCCCGCGGAAATAAATGTTGAGGTATAGCTTCCTGTAATATCAAACAGCCATGAGCCTACTGCCGGTGCGAGACCACCGATTCCAAAGGCGGTAATTAGTATTCCATAATTGACTCCCAGATGCTTGGTACCAAAACATATAGAAGTCAGTGCTGGAAAGAGAGCCAGCGTAACGGCATAACCCCAGCCCAATAAAGCCGATGCAATATATAATATCGGTAAAGTTACTGCAAAGATATGAAATAATAGAAATGTTATTGTCTGTATAATATAGGTGATAATCATAACTTGTACTGCTCCGAATCTATCACCTAAAAGTCCAGCCGCAGGTCTACCAAACCCATTAAAGCCAGCAAAAATGGACATCGCCAGTGCGGCTTTTACAGGTGATAGACCAAGGATTAAATTCCCATAAGAAGGGATGAGTCCGATGCAGATCAATCCTCCTGCACATACTAATGCCATTGCAAACCACATAATAATAAATATAGGGTTTCTAAGCATCTCCTTTGGTGTGGATTCTTGTCTTACCATTATTGTCTTCCCTGCTTCATTATCAGCCTTCCACCCCGGAGGCGTCCAACCAGTAGGGGGATTCCTTATCAGCCAGGCAGCAAAAAGACTTACTAATGAAGTTATAATACCGATAATAAAAAAAGTTCCTTCTATTCCATAATTAGGGATTAAATACTCTGCTTTGAGAGGTGCGAGGACTAATGCAGCCAATCCAAACCCACTCACACCAACTGAAATGGCAAGCCCCGGTTTATCTGAAAACCACTTTCTAGCAGGTGGAGCAACACAAGCATAAGTCAGCCCACAGGCTATTCCGCCTATAACACTATAGGTTAGAACCAACCACCAAGGATAAGGAAAGCGGTCAACCAATGCGGCCAAGCTGTAGGCTACAAAAAACAATACTGCACCAAGTGCGGAAACTCTTCTTGGGCCAATCTTATCCTGCAGCCTTCCTGCAGGAATCATAAATAAAGCAAATATCAACACAAAAACGGTAAATGGTAAATTAGCCTGCGCTTTCGTCCAACCAAAGCTTTCCTCCATAGGGATAATAAAAACACCCCATGCATAAGAAAACCCTCCCATTAAGGCAAGCAAGAACCCGGCAAAAGGAATGCTCCACCTTGATATAATATATTTCTTAATTTTTTTCTCCTCGTGTGAGTCTGAATCCAATCGGTTCACTTTGTCCATATCTTACCTCCTAAAATTATATCATCTAATTTACTTAATTACTGAGCATTAACAATTCCTGGTATGTTTTCTATAAACTGTTAATTGCTTTTTCTATTCTCTTTAAACCCTCCTCAAGGAAAGAACGGGGGCAGGCAATATTAATCCTCATAAAGCCCTCTCCCTCGGTGCCAAACCAACATCCGTCGTCAAGGGCTATTCTTACTTTATTAATCATAAAATTATTTAAATCCTTGGCACTTAATCCTAATTGCCGGCAATCCAACCAGACCAAATAAGTTCCTTCCGGTTTTATTACTTTTATTTTAGGGATTCTTTCTTTAAAATATTTCATCAAGAATTTTAGATTTTCATTTAGATAAGACAATAATTGCTCAAGCCATTCTTCTCCATCTCTATAGACAGCTTCCAGGGCCACCAGTCCAAAAACATTATTCTCATCAAGGGCGAAACTATCTAAGATATTGTTATAGATTTTATAATATTTTTTATTAGGAATAATAATGGTAGAGGTCTGAAGTCCTGCTAAATTAAAAGTTTTACTCGGTGCAGTGCAGGTAATTGAATTATGAGCAAATGCCGGTGAAATTGAAGCAAAGGGAAAATGTTTGTATCCTTCAAATAAAATATCGGCATGGATTTCATCAGAAACAACGATGATATTGTGTTCTAAACAAATTTCTCCCAATATAATAAGCTCTTCTTTCTGCCACACCCGCCCCACTGGATTATGCGGACTGCATAATATCAATAATTTTACTCTGGGGTCATCAACTTTTTTTTCTAAATCTTGGTAATCCATAAAATATTTTTTATTACTAAGTTTTAAGGGATTATTCACTACGTGGCAGCCATTATTTTCTATTACTCGAAAAAAGGGATAATAGACCGGCTGTTGAACAATAACCTTATCACCGGGTTTACAAAATGCTCTGATAATAAAACTTAAGGCAGGAACGACACCCGGACTAAAAGCCAGCCAATCTTTTTTTACTTTCCAATTATGTCTTCTCTCCATCCAGTCAATTATTGCCTGATAATAGGAATCGGGCCTCGAGGTATAACCATAAATACCGTGTTCGGCAGCTTTTTTAATGGCTTCAATTACCGGTTGTGGTGACCTGAACTCCATATCAGCAACCCACATAGGGAGCACATCTTTAGGGACAGCACCAAAAGTAGTTTCCAGGTCATCCCATTTTACAGAATGATACTTAGTTCGGTCAATAACCTCATCAAAGTTATACCTCATCACATTTCTCCTCAACTAATAAATTTTATGAATATATCTATCGGAGTCAAAGCTTTTATTATGGGTAAATTATATTTAATTCTATTATAGATATAATTTACAATTTAGAAAACTTTCTATTTAGATATAATTATCTAGGAAAAGTTAGAAAAAGTAGCTGAATTTTTGAGTTAGCACACTCTTTTCCTTAACCTTTTTTTATATCTAACACCTTAAAAAGACAAAAAAATACCCTTTAACTTCACTCTTACTATACAGAAAGAATAGTATAGTAAGAGCTCATTGACTCTTTTTATTTATATTAATTATTGAGTTACTATTTAATTATAAATCTTAAGAGTTGGTATTTTTTTAATAATATCTACTAATGATTTCTACTTTTTATATTTAAATGAAATATCTAATTTTGTCCTGAAAGTTAGCCTGCCATCTTTCTCTACTTTGATATCAAGCTTACTTACTTCAGCTATCCTAAGTTCCTTAATCGATTTAGAAGCAGTCTCTACTGCAACTCTTGCTGCGTCCTCCCATGATTTTTCACTAGTGCCTATAATTTCGACAATCTTATATACACTTTCCATTTCGCACCTCCTATAAAATATTAATTTTCATTCGCTTTGTCGAGTCTTTTATCAACAATTAATCTTGCTTATTTGAATCAACACAAAAAATTCAGAAGAAACAAAATACAATATTAAATTTAATAAATTTGTATAATATGAAATACCTGTCTAGTAATTCATTGCCTTTTAGATTATATTTTGTAAAATATTCCAAACTTTTTATATCATATATACGCCATAAGTTTAAAAAATCCTTCTTTTTAAAAGAAAAAGTTTTTGTAAGATGCGGGTTGCAAGGTACAAATTGCAAGTTTTTGAAAAAGAGGGATAAAAATGAGAGTGCCACGCTTGCCTTCAGCAAGCTCGCAATAACAGAGGGATTGGTTCCCACTTATTTTATTTTATCTTTATGTACTCCTCCCATCATCATGCCCAATTCTCCAACACTCACTTCGTTTCTTTTCACCACTCCCATAATCTTACCCTCGTAGATAACTGCAATACGGTCAGAGAGTGATAAAATTTCATCTAAATCATCAGAAATGAGAAGAGTTGCTGTCTTTAATTTTGTCCTTTGTTCAATCAATTGACGATGAACATATTCCGTAGCACTGATATCTAAGCCGCGGGTAGGCTGGGCGGCCACCAGGACACCGGGCTTTCGGGAGAGCTCCCGTGCCAGGATTAATTTCTGGATATTTCCACCGGAAAGACTTTTTAAAGAAGTATAACGAGAAGGAGTCCTGATATCAAAGTCACTTATCAGGCGTTCACTTTCCCGGGCAATGTTTTTGAAATTCATAAATATTCCGTCCGCATAAGGTTTATGTATATGGTCTTTAAGAATCAGGTTTTCCTCTACGCTAAATTTTTGTATCGTACCATCTTTCATTCGTTCTTCGGGAATATAAGATAGACCATGCTCGAGAAGCTGTGAAGGAGACCAATGGGTAACTTCAGTCCCTTTTATAGAAACTTTGCCTTTTGTGGGTTTGCGCAGACCGGCGATAACTTCCGCAAGTTCACGCTGGCCATTCCCTGAGACTCCGGCAATTCCCAGAATTTCACCGGAGTACACTTCAAGGTCAATTCCCCGCAGGGCAGGATGACCTTCATCCCCCTGAGCCCAAACTCCTTCTAAAACAAGACCTGCTCCTCCAAGTTCTATCGAAGGATGTTCAACTTGCAAGAGAACTTCCCTCCCCACCATAAGGCGGGCGAGTTTCTCTTTGGTTGCTTCAGCGGCAGAAATGGTTTTTACTACATGACCATCACGCAGTACGGTTATGCGATTACTCAATGATAGAACTTCATGAAGTTTATGGCTGATAAAAATAATAGAGTATCCTCTTTTTAGCATACTCCGCAAGACATGAAAGAGTTCTTCCACCTCTTGCGGAGTAAGAACAGCAGTCGGTTCATCCAGGATAAGGAGAGAAGCTCCGCGATATAAGATTTTTATTATTTCCACTCGCTGCTGCTCTCCTACAGAGAGTTGCCATACTTTTGCCTTTGGGTCAACATATAACCCATGAACTTTGGCAAGCTCTTTAATACGTTCTGAAACAACCTCAAGGTCAAGAAGAAATTTTCGCGAAGAATGAAGCCCTAAAGCTACATTTTCTGCAACAGTAAGGGTAGGCACAAGCATAAAATGCTGATGTACCATCCCAATCCCCAGTCGAATTGCATCCAGCGGAGAACGAATGTTAACCAATTTTTCGTTAACATAAATTTCACCTTCATCCTGGTGATATATACCGTAAAGAATTTTCATCAGGGTACTTTTTCCGGCTCCGTTTTCGCCAAGGAGAGTATGAACTTCCCCGGCACGGACATCAAAATCAATTCGGTCATTCGCCAGCACGCCCGGAAACTGCTTGACTATTCCCTGCATCTCTACTTTTTCGACTTTGGTTAAATTTGTTATTTTAGATATATCTTTTTTCATATTAAAATGTAAATCAGAGCTCCGTTCCGTATGAATATGCTCTTAATCTTTCTTTACTTCTCTATTTTGACCTCAATGTTTCCTTTAACTATATCCTCAATGGTTTTGCCAACAAACGCTTCATCATTTACGACCATTTCAAGACCACCGTTAGCCAGGTTAAGAGTAAAGATTTTACCTCCCCTCTCTCATTTCTTAATCATTTCAATCATGGACTTAAGTGCAATTGCCCAAATAACATCTACACAAGAGACCACAATTATACGGGGCAAGAGAAAGAGGAATTGGACGCCCCGCACAAGTACTTATAACTCGATATTAATTTTTCCTTCAATAATATCCTGGATAGTCTTTTCTACAAGTACCTCTTGATTCACAACGATCTTGAGACCTCCGTTAGCCAGGGTGAGTGCATAGGTAGTTCCACCCATTTTCCCCTCTTTGATCAATTGGATCATCGGTCTAAGAACCACGGTCCAATCGTAGACCTGATTGGCAACAACGACCTCGGGAGCAAGTGATGTTTGATTAGCCTGTGTCCCAAACCAGAGAACCCCGCGTTGGCGTGCTACCCCGATTGCTCCAACTACCATTTGGGCTGTCCCGGTAAGGACGTCGGCTCCAACGTTGATATGTGTCTGTGCAGCCTCGGAAGCGAGGGCGACATCGCTGAAAGAACCAGTCCAGTTGACGTTCACTTGACCATCCGGCTTGGTTGCCAACACTCCAGCCTTGAATCCATCGACGTACAATTTAGCGTCACCGGTCTCAATCGGGCCAATTACTCCGATGATCCCGGTTTGGGAAAGTTTTGCTGCCAGAACACCACAGACATAGCCTCCTTCCTCAGAGCGCGCCTCGTAAGCAAAAATATTCGTGATCCCCTGATCAGAGAAAGTGTTCACCGACGTTCCCCAAGTGAAGCTCGTGTTGGGAAAATCGGGGGCAATTTCCATCAAGGAGCTTCCATACTGGGAACCATGAGCAATTACCAGATCATAACCCTCGCTGGCATAGTCTCGAACAGCAGCAGCGGCATCCGCTACTACAAACATGTTCTCAGAATAGACAAACTCAAAATTCTCCTTGCCTACCTCTTCTTGAATAGTAACCAGGGCCTCGTACATGCTCTGACTGAAGGCCATATCACTGATGGAACTTGGCATGATAACCGCTACCCGAAAAGCTTTCGCACTTGCTCCGAACCCGAGCGATAATACAAGAATACTTATCATAATAAGAATTATTATATTTTTTTTCAATTTCATTATTTTATCCTCCTAATTTTTTATACTATAATACAAATACAGAAAATTTCTTGTTATTCTAAAACCTTTTATTAGCCACCTCCTCCTTTATTATTCCCCCCGCTCGAAAGGTTTGTTTAACGCCGTAGGTGGATGTATACGGCGTTTAGCCATAGCTGCGAGTACCACGATGGTAACAATGTAAGGCAACATTAAGGTAAAATCAGAGGGAACATTAATGCCTTTTACCTGAATCCATATCTGAATAGCGTTTACGGTGCTAAATAGAAGTGCACCGATAAGAACAGTTTTCGGACGCCAGGCTCCAAAATATACCAGGGCAACGGCAATAAAGCCCATCCCATTGGTTAAGTTTTGCTGAAATACATTAAGTAGTGCGATAGAGAGAGATGCACCGGCAATCCCCGAGAGTATTCCGCCCAATATTACCGTAAAATAACGAATGCGTACAATATTAACTCCCAGTGAATCAGCTGCCTCCGGGTGCTGCCCCACAGCTCGAATACTAAGACCTAAAGGTGTCTTGTTCAGTACAAACCAGGAAACAGGAACCAGGGCAAATGCACCGTATACCAGAATATTTTGCTGAAAGAAGATTTTGCCCATAACCGGAATAGTAGAAAGCCAGGGGACAGACAAAGGAGGAAAACCGCTTACTGTTTGAACTGTTCCTACCATAGTTCTAAATAAAAGGCTGCTTAATCCGAGACCAAATATGTAAACTCCGATTCCGCTGATCCCCTGCTCGGCTTTTAAGGTAACATTAATAAAGGCAATCAGGAGGCCAAATATTGCCCCGACCACTATTGCCACCAGTAAACCAAGCCAAAGATTACCGGTTTTAAGAACCGTATAGAAGGCGCTAAAGGCCCCCATAAGCATAACACCATCTACCCCAAGATTTAGGACACCGCTCAACTGCCCTATCGTTTCTCCAATGGAAGCATAGAGATATGGTGTTGCAAGACGAATTGCAGATTTTACTATCCCGATAATGATTGCTTCCATTATTTGTTCTCCTTTTTGTTTTTATTCTGGGAATTACTTTCTGTTTTGGTAGTTGGTTCTACCCGTCGAGTCTGGCGACGACGTAGATACTCACTTCCTACTACAAAAATTACAATTAGACCGTTTAAAGCACCGATCAGCGCAGAAGGCACTTGCACTACTCTTTGCATTTTATTTGCTCCGGTAAGAAGTGCTCCCAATAACAGGGAAGCCGGGATTGTCCCAATAGGATGAAGCTGGCCAAACAAAGCAGCTACAATCCCGTTAAAGCCCGCACTGCCGGTGAAACCAGACACAGAACCATCGGTAAACAGTCGGTGGTGAATTCCTAACACTTCAATTGCTCCGCCTAATCCCACTAAAGCACCGCTTAAAACAAAAGCAATGACCATATATTTCTGCACATTAATTCCGGACGCTCGCGAGGCTTGTATATTCTGCCCAATCATGCGGATACGAAACCCTATTGTCGTCCGCCAGAGAAAAATATATACCAGAACAGCAAAAACAACTGCTATTACTGTTCCAAAATGCAGGCGGGTAGGAATAAGACGGGGAAGATCAACTACATGGGTTAAACGAGCAGTTTGGGGGATAAAGGAGCCAAGTTCTATCTGGAGCGGGTCCATTATCGGTCCGCTAAGAAGATAATTCATCCCATAAGCCGCAATATAATTCAGCATGATAGTACTGAGAATTTCGTTTACATTAAAGTAAGCCTTAAGAAATCCGGCAATTCCTGCCCATATTGCTCCGCTTAAGAGCCCGACGAGTAAAGCAATTATTATCAGCATCCAGCCTGGTAAATTTGGAAAAGTAAGACAAACTATGGTTGCAGAGAGAGCCCCGGCTACAAGCTGTCCTTCGCCTCCGATGTTTAATACGCCGGCACGAAAAGCAATACAAATTCCTAACCCCACAAAAAGTAAAGGAGTTGCCTTGACTACGGTGTCTGCTACGGCATTCATGCTCCCAAAAGCACCTTTAAGCAGTGCCTGGTAGGCAATCAGGGGGTTTACTCCGAGAATGGCAATCACTATTGCTCCAATTAGTAACGCAAGTAAGAATGCCCCAATGGGGATAATATTCATTAGCATTTCCCGGATATTCCTATGTTTCATTTTACCACCTTTATATCTTTTGCTTACGAATTGCGATATATATAGCTATAAGTTTTTAAATTAAAAAATGATTAGTCTTTTATTCAATAGTAATTATTGCGCCACATTCTTCGATTTATTCTTCCTATTTGAAATCGGTTATTTCTGTTAATTAGTAAAATTTTCATTTTAACCACTCATTTTAAAAGGATATGCTATTTCTCGGATTTTCTTCTGTTTTCACCGGTTCTTCTGTCCCGGCTACTTCTTCGTTCAGGTCCTTTATAATTCGGGTCATTAAATTTTCTGCGGTCTTCTCCTAATCTTCTTTCTTTTTCGGAACGGCGCTCATCTTTCTTTTCCATAGGATTTTTCCTCCTTTAATTAATTAAATAATTAAATATGGTTTATAATCTGGGTTAATAATCTATTTGCAGATAATTAAACTGACTCATTGCATCTACCCTTTAAAGTTAATTAATAAATAGTTTTATAAATACTAATATTAAGATACGACAAGGATGAGGAAAAATCCTTCTTTTTTGAAAGAAAAGTTTTCAGTTATCGGTTTTCGGTTTTTAGATGAAGAGGAAAGGATGGCTTCCCATTCCCCGATCAGGTCGAGGACAGGTTTCATGGGAATGACACATCATTAATAAATACAGATACAAGATAATTTAGTTAACCGTTAGAGGCAGTAGTGCCTGCATCAAGGTTAACCCATTTTCTCTTCCTGTCACTGCTGATGAGTGCTTCGATTACATGCATATTCGCCACAGCATCTTCCAGCGGTACCGGGACCTCTCTATCTTCCAGCACTGCCCGGGAAAACAAATCTCCCTGAATAGTATACTGGTTACAAACCTCCAGCACCACCTCTTCAATCTTGTTGCCATCTCCATACCATATTTTACAGGGCCGGTCAGACGGGGCATTGAAAGGTATTTCGATTTCAATCCGCCCTTTGGTACCAAAAATATTAACCCGCTGGTAAGGTGCTAGCTGGGTAGCACAGGTAAATGTAGAACTACCACTGGCAAACTCCAATATACCAGAAGTTAGACGGTCAACTTTCATATTTGGATCTTCTTCCATAATGCCGCAGACCCGCCAGGGCTCAGCCCCAAAGATAAACCGCGAAAGCGAAATACAATAACAACCAATATCCATCAGTCCCCCGCCGCCAATATCAGCTTTGTTGCGAATATTATCGGGGTTGGTATTGTAGTAGGAGAAGAAAGTCTGAATCGTCCTTAATTCGCCGATTTTCCCTTCGGTAACCCGTTGCTTCGCTCGCTGCCACTGCGGATGGTGACGATACATAAATGCTTCCATTACCTTTAGGTGTGGAAATTTCCGGGAAGTGTCCAGTAATTTTTTAGCTTCGGCTGCATTCAGGCCAATGGGTTTTTCGCACAAAACATGTTTACCGGCGTTTAGTGCTTTGATAGCCCAGGATACATGCAGATGATTGGGGAGCGGGATATAAACAGCATCGATGTCGGGGTCGGACAACAGTTCTTCGTAGGAACCATAAGCCTTCTTAATACCTAATTGCCTGGCTGCTGCCTGCGCCTTTTCCAATTGGCGCGAAGCAATAGCGGTAATCGTGCAATACTCGCCCAATTGCATAGCGGGAATCACTGTTTCGGTACCAATTCTGGCGGTGCTCAGGACACCCCATCTAATCTTTTTCATTTGATTACCCTCCTTCTGTTGATTAAAATATCTTTCCATATGTGATGAGTTGTTTATTTTCCTTCTTTTTTCTTTTTCTTTTCTTCATACATATTCTCATCAGCTATTCTGATAAGTTCTTCTATAGATAGAGGATTTGATGGGTCATAAACAGAAAGACCGATGCTGAAATCTATTTCATAGGGTTTTGCCAGTTTCTGATTTAATTTCTTTAAACTTTTATTTAACCTCCCTCTAATAAAGGAGGCATCATTTAAGGAGTTTTCCAGGAAGATGAGCAAGAATTCATCTCCTCCGATACGGCAGATGATATCCATCTTTCTTAGGGTAGATTGAAAGAGTTTGGTTGCTTCTTTTAAGACCTCATCTCCTTCTTTATGACCGAAGGTATCGTTGATATGTTTAAAGCCATCTATATCAAGATAGATCAAGAGGACAGTAGTTTTCTTTCGCTTAGCTGTCTTAATCTGTTGTTCAAGTAGGCTTAGACCATACCCTCTACTGTAGCACCTGGTAAGGGCATCAAAATGGGCTAACTTTTCCAGTTTTCCTTCCATTTTCTTACGTTCAGTGATATCAAAATAGGTACCTATTATCCCTTTTATCTGTCCGCCAATTACTATATTAGAACCGGATATAGAAACCGGGAAACAAGTACCGTCTTTCTTTATTCTAATGCTTTCATAATTAAAATATCCTTCAGACAAGGCTGTATTATCCAGATTTTTTCCTTCTTCTCTCTTATTCGGGGGATGAATTATTCCATCATTGATATTTTTGCCTTTTATCTCTTCTAAACTATAGCCGAATAGTTCAGTAAAGCGGGGGTTTATGTTTACGACATTGCTCTTAGAGTTTAAATGGACTAAAGCTTGCGGGCTGTTGTTAAACAGACTGGCAAATTCCTGCTGACTCTTTTGTAAAGTTTCTTCGTATTTTTTGCGTTCAGTAATGTCTCTATATATACCGATAGTTCCCTGAATCTTTCCATTAATTATAACTGGAGATGCAGATATAATTACGGGAATTAAAGTGCCATTTTTATTCTTCCTAATAGTCTCATAGCCAGTAAAACCTTCTAAGGTTAAAGCCTTTCTGGTTAATCTCTTTCCTTCGGCTATCTTATCATCGGGATAAATCATACCCTCAAGAATGTTTCTGCCCTTAAGCTCATCTAAAGTATAGCCGAATAATTCAGTAAAACGGGGATTTATATTTATAATGCGACCTTCTTTATCATGATAAAGGACGGCTTCCGGACTGCTATTAAATAGACTAATAAACATATTTCTTGCTTTCCTAAGTTTTTTCTCTGCTTTTTTACGTTTGGTGATATCACGAACATAAGCAATGAGTCTGGGCTTTCCTGCGATATTAATAATCTTTGAGGCGATTTCGGTGGGAAAGATGGTGCCATTTTTCTTTTTGCTTATCCGGGGTAAAAAAATACCATGGGTCGTTTCCTTGTTGGTAATAACCCTGGGTAATTTCTGCGCAAACGCTTCTGGAACTAAGTCAGCCAAAGTCAGTCCAATCATCTCTTCTTTAGTGTACCCATATATCTTTGCTCCAGCAGTATTACATTCAAGTATACGGCCTTCTACTGTCTCTATGAGAACGCCATCAGC
>Ga0268282_1000723_pt1 | contig 16016 bp, 7 predicted proteins | sample saktaG_12_FD_190133 | JGI IMG/M metagenome (GOLD analysis project Ga0268282, IMG submission 190133) | Saline water microbial communities from Sakinaw Lake, British Columbia, Canada - sak_2011_5_24_120m | ecosystem: Environmental > Aquatic > Non-marine Saline and Alkaline > Saline ...
ACCGGATGGATCTATGCCACCCTGCCGCTGGCCTGTATCGTCTCGCCGCTCGTCGCCGGGCTGCTCGCCGATAAATATCTCAACACAGAGTGGATTCTCGGAGGTGCGCACCTTATCGGCGCCGTTATGCTGTTTCTGGCGGCCCGAAAGACAACTTTCAAGAGCCTCTTCACAGTTATGATTCTCTATTGCCTATGCTATGCAGCCACCCTGCCGCTTGTCAACGCGGTGCTGTTTGCAAATGTTTCGGACGTCGGCACCCAGGGCAAAATATTCCTCTGGGCACCGGTTGCATGGGCCTTGATCGGCTGGTCCCTTACCGGCTGGCGATGGATATTCAAGACCGGAGAGAAAGGAGCCGACTGCCTCTACCTCGGAGCCATTCTTTCGGTCATTATGGGAATCGGATGCCTCGTGCTCCTGCCGGCAATGACACCGTCTGGAACGGGCGAGATTCCAATTATTAAGGCTATGGCGCTTCTCACGAATGCCAACTTCCTGCTCTTTATAATAATCTCAATGGTCTTCTTCGGCCTGATGCAATTCTATTTTCTCGGCACGGCACCGTTTATGCAGGACATGGGCATCCTCAGCAAGAACGTCCCGGCCGCAATGGCCATCGCACAGGCCGTCCAAGCGGCGGGCACCTTCTTCTTGATGGCCTTTTTCCTCGATAAACTCGGCCCGAAATGGACACTGCTCATCGGAGCAACATTCTGGTTCATGTTGTATCTCGTTTATATCAGCGGGAAACCGCGATGGCTCATAGTTGTCGGCCAGTCTTTCCACGGCATGGCCTATGTGCTCTTCGTCATCGTCGGCCAGATATTCGCAAACAGTCAGGCTTCTGAAGACATACAGAGTTCTACACAAGCGATGCTTTTCGCGGCAACCACGGGTATCGGCCTGTTCCTCGGCACGCAGTTCGCCGGCATAATTATGGACAAATTCAGAAAAGAAGGAAAGTTCCAGTGGAGTACGATCTTCATGGTGCCTGCAGGGATAGCACTGGTATCTATTTTGGTGTTCCTGTTATTCTTCAAGGGATAAGCGCCGCCTTTGTAAGATTGCGAGAAACAGTGTTAGCTCGGTGTCTATAGGCGATGAGGTTTCTATATGATCAGGGATGAGAATGTCGCTCAGCAAAACCGTAAATTCATTTATTAGACGGCAGGACCTCATCCACCTTGCGATTTTATTAGTCATCGCTCTTGGAATAGGCTTATACCTGATTGCCACAACCGTTGTGATCACCAAGGACGGTGTATGGTATATCCAGCAGGCAAGGATGTTTGCGAGCGAGCCGCAGGATGTTATCAAAGGATTTCTTCCCTTCGGATATCCGTTTCTTATCTTCGCGGCCCATAAACTTGTCAGCTCGTTAAGCGGCAGTTCATCATTGTTTACGTGGATATACTCGGCTCAAAGTATCACATTGTTGTGCCGGCTGCTTGCGTTAATCCCCTTGTATTTCATTGGAAAACTTCTGGTCGGAAGCAAGAGAAGTTTCCAGGCAATCTTTATCCTCATAATTCTGCCTTATCCTGCGGAGTTTGTAAGTGACGTATTGAGAGAATGGCCTCACCTTCTGTTTCTGGCTTCGGGCTTTTTGTTTTTGATCTGGGCAGTAAAACAGGGTAAATGCTGGATGTTTGGAGCGGCCGGTTTAGCCGCCGGGCTCGGGCATATAATCCGGCCCGAATGCGGGCAATTGCTTATTTATGGAGCTTTATGGATAGTTATCAGGATCTTTTCGCCGAAACCGCCCATGAGCAGACCCAAATTGCTCTGTGCATTGTCCGTTCTTCTAATCGGCTTTGCAATCCCTGCCGCTCCATACATGACAGCAAGGGGGCAATTACTGCCGCAAAAATTGAAGGCCTTGATCAGCTCTGCCGACCATCAGGAATCGGGGGAAATCCAGGAACCTGAAACCAATAGCGACAATAACATATATATAGCCTCCAGCATACCAGGTAAGATAGCAAAAGCAATTGGCGAACTCGCCGGAGCAATGAGCGAGGATCTGATGTACTTTTTTGTGCCGGCATTGGTGATCGGCATTTATTTTCGTTTCCGCAAACAATCTCCAGCGACGGAAATAGAAAGATTTTTCGTGCCGGCTTTTGTAGTGCTCAATGTCGTTATGCTGATCTCATTATATTACTCATGGGGCTACATCAGCAGAAGGCACTGCTTCCCGTTAGTTGCTTTCACTATTTTCTATGTACCCATCGGCCTGGAAGTATCGGCCGGCTGGCTCGCGGATCGATTTTCCAAATCCCGGCCGGCATCGGATCATGACCGTCGGCTGTGGCTCTTTATTCTGTTGATAACCGGTACGGCTATTTGCATGCCCAAGCTGTTGAGGTTCTCCGGCTCAGACAAGCAAGGTTATAGAACCGCCGCAGCGTGGCTCAGGGAAAACACCGCCCAGGAAGACCTGATCGCCTCGCCGGACAGCCGGATCACTTTCTACGCCGAGAGAAAGGGACTCATCTATGATGCCGAGCCCACCACGCAGGCCGAATATGTCGTGATCATTGTCAAGAACGATAACGAAAAACCGGATTTTGTCGGAAATGCGAAAGAAGAATATTCAGTATGGGTGGACGAACACAAGAAATCCAGGAAACTTGTAATTTACAAAATGCCCTTATAACAACCCCCTACCATCTACTCGAAGATTAGTCATAGACTCTTTTCGTGCTTTTTTTGCGAAAAAACCGCGAGTAAAGGCGAAAACAAAAAGTATTTAAAATAATTTTTATTTTTTTTGTTGACAAATACTATGCTCCATAGTACTTTGTTGTAGAGTAGGAACAAACAAGGTTCATTTTAAGATAAGGGGATTCGTCTTATGAGTGGGAAATTGCTTGACGATTTAGGGCAGCTCCAGCGTGCGGTTATCGAGGTGGTCTGGAATCTTGGCGAGGCAAGTGTCCACCAGGTGCGCAAAGAGCTGGCTCGCAAGAAGAAACTGGCGTACACGACTGTTCTGACCGCAATGCAGAAGCTGGAGAAGGCCGGCTGGCTCCGGCATCGCACTCAGGGCAAGGTTTATATTTATTCTCCGACGCGGACGCGAGAGCAAGCCGGCGCCAACTCGGTACGCAAATTCATGGAGCGGATGTTCGACGGGGACGCCCTGTTGATGTTCCAGCATCTCATGCGGCAGAGCAAACTAAGCGACGAAGAACTGCAAGAGCTTCGGAAAATGATCGATAAAAAAAGAAAGGAGAGGAAAAAATGACAGGCCAGATATTTTCAGCAGAATCTTTTTTATGGAGCTGTCTCTGGCAGAGCACGATTTTTATTGTGGCTGGCCTGTTGGGCAGCTTTCTACTGCGGCGTCACTCGGCAAGGGCGCATCGCGTGCTTTTTCTGGCAATGATTGCAGCAGTTATCGTACCGGCTGCCAGTTTATTGGTAAAACATTACGAATTAGGTCTCTTTGTAGCCGAACCAGCCGTAATCCAACCACCAATCGAAAACCGCGCAATACACGAAGCAACCGGTATCATTTCCAACAAAGCTCCAGAACTCAGCCTTGCCCCGATTAATCAGGATATGCGCACAGCCATAACCAGTTCGGGAACTGCAAAATTCCCCTGGGCTGCGGTTTTGTTATGCGCCTGGATTGCAGCAAGTCTGATTTTAGCTGCGCGGTTGCTTGTGACATTTGTCTTGGGCGCTCGCCTGCTGGGCCGGGCGATGCCATTGGACTGCCGGGAAATCGAACAAGCAGCACATATGGTAAAGGCAAAACTCCGAATTGACAAGGATGTAAGCCTTCACATCAGTCATGGCATTCACAGTCCCGTGATATGGTGCTGGAGTCGCAGACCTGTCCTGCTTGTACCGAGCGCTGCCGGTAGATTCGATAATGGTATCGACTGGGCCGGCGTGCTATGTCATGAGTTAGCCCACTACAAACGGCGTGACCATATCGCAGGACTGTTGGCGGAACTGACGGTTTGTTTCCTGCCGTGGCACCTGCTTCTGTGGTGGTCGAAATCGCGACTGATAAGCCTGAGCGAGCAGGCGTGCGATGACTGGGTCGTAGCCTCCGGCCAGCCCGGCATGGACTACGCAGAATCGCTGCTCAATCTGACACCTGAAGGACAAATGGCTTTTGTACCTGCGGTGGTCACCAGCAAGAAAGGGCTGCCCGGCAGAGTCCGCCGCATCCTGAAGGATAGCTGCGGCAATCCGCGAACCGGAGCTGCATGGGCCTTGACAGCGAGCGCCATTGCAATATGTCTCGCTGTAGGAATCGCCTTCGCACAAACCAAACCCGCCCGGTCAACCGGTACAGTAAAAACCAAACTCGGCAAATCAGCAGTTATTGAACAACCCGCATTCCCTGTGACCATGATAAAAGGCAGGATTCTGGACCCGAACAATGAACCTGCTTACGATGTACGCATTGTCGCTCTGCCCGTGACATCCTGGGGCTACTATATCGAGCCTTGGGGTAAGAATAAGGAAGGATATTTCGAACTGCCATGGTCACCGACATGGATCAAGAAGGGCCAGCCAATTTATCTTATGGCAGTAGTACAAGATCCCAAAAGCCAGGCTGCTTTGGTCGAGGTCAAAGACCCGACATCACCGGTGACCGTTCGACTTGAGCCGGCATTTGCAATCACAGGAAAAGTAGTCGATCCCAATGGCCAGGAAATAGAGGAATGTTTGGCAACTATTTCGCTGACTACCAAATTCAAGTGTCAGGCATTAATCTACAGCACCCGTAGAGGAAAATGGTGGGATCGCATGTTGTCGCCATTGCCATACGGGGCAAAGTATAAGCTGACTGTTCGGGCCAAAGGCTACCAGACCCGGCAAATCATCGTTGATGGGACAGATAAGAGTAAAAAACTTATCGACCTCGGTGCGGTTACCCTGCAGCCTCAAGATAGAGCCAAACCAGCAGTTGCAGAGCGGTATGCGGATCCGGATTTGGCCCAAGAGTTTCACAAGCTCTATTTTCTTGATAAGGATGAGATTGTCAAACTCATCAAGCCGCCATTTGTACTCGGGCGCCAGGAGTATTTTCAAAAGCCGACTTCCATTTACCCCCGTATGTTTGAATCTCTGGAATCTCAAGGTGCGCTTCAAGCCTACTTACTCTGGGATGGCAAAGCTCTGATGGAAACGTCACTATCGGGATGGACAAATACCCATCGAAAGCCCAGACTTGAAAATACTCTACTGTTGACATTGCACATGCTACATTATAATTTCAACCTTCCCGAAGAGCTGAACATAGAAATACCCTATGGTGACTGGATTGTCCGCGCCGGTTCGCCGAGAGAAGAACAATTCCGCTGTCTGGAAGAGATTATTTATGCCGAGACAAACAGGGCAATTCGCTTCGAGAAACGCATAGCTGAGCGAGAGGTCATCGTAGCCAGTGGTCGGTATGAATTCAAGCCGCACCCCAGCGGAAAATATCCGGACTACATTCCCGTCACGTCAGAGGATGAAATCACTAAAAGCGCCAAAATAGAAACGGCCGATTCACTCCCGGAATTTCTCAGCCATCTTGAGAGCTCTCTCCAAATAAAGGTCGCGGATGAGACCGAGCCGATGGAAAAGACAACGATCCGATACAGACAATCCGGAGGCTTGCTCGGGTGGATCAAATATCCGGAGGAAAGACGCTGGAAACTCAATATTCTTCTGGACAATCTTGCCAAAACGACGTCGCTTCAATTCAAAGTCGAAAGCCGGCCGGCCGAAATGTGGGTCGTCACCGAAGAAACGGATAACTAATCTTCGGCCGCCTGTGCCCTGCCGCCAAAGGCCGTCACCGAACTCCGGAAGCTTTCGCCATAGCCAGTGGTCTCGATGCTCAACGAACTGCTGAGCAACGATGATCCAAGCCGGTCAGTAGAATCCATTCGAGAATCTCTTCAAGCCGGCACAATAAATGCTCGTAGTCCTTTTGATTAATCAAAAGGACTACGAGCTTTGTACGATTGAGCATGTGGATATTAATGATGACTTTATCCGTGGATGGAAGTTTTCGTTGCGGGATTGCTGCTTCAGGAGGCATAGAAAGAACGGCGAATAAAATTTTTCAAAAACTACGAATTTTTTCGTTGACTTGTACGAAGATATTCGTATATCATTGCCGATACAGGATAAAGAAAGAGATTTTAAAGGAGATTTATGATGGCGCGACGCAAAAGTTCCCGGCCGACCGATAGAGAGCTTACAATCCTGCGAATTCTGTGGGACAACGGGCCCAGCACGGTTCGAGAAGTCAACGAGGCGATGAGTCAGGACGAAGATACCGGCTATACGACCACTTTGAAGCTGATGCAAATTATGACGGAAAAAGGGCTTGTGCTCAGAGATGAATCGCAGTTCAAGCACATCTACCGACCGGCCATGACCGAGGAAAAGGCCCAGAAGCAATTGGTCGGCGATCTTCTCGACAGGGCATTCAGCGGCTCGGCGGAAAAGCTGGTCATGCGGGCCCTTTCGGCGAAGAAGGTCTCGGCAAAAGAACTGGCGAGCATCAGAAAAATGATCGATGAATTTGAGGGAGAATAATCAAAATGGCACTGGAGAATATTCTTTCACAGGAAATTGTCCAAAAATTAGGCTGGACCCTGCTTCATTTCGTCTGGCAGGCGGCAGCCGTGGCACTACTTCTGGCAATCCTGCTGGCCTTACTACGAAAAGCCGCGGCCAACGTCCGTTACATCGTTGCCTGTGCTGCACTGGGATTGATAGTCCTACTGCCCATAGTTACGATTCAGTTGGTTCCGGTTTCGACGCCGCAACCGATAGCCGGCATCGAACCGACGCCGGCACCTGTTATCCTGCCGGCACAGGAATTCCGAGAAATACCTGCGGTAGAGATGACCATCCCGGAAGGACCGGTACAGTACGAAAACGCCGGCCCAGCTTATAAAGACTCCTGGAAGCAGCAAGCCGCCGATCTGCTCGAACCGGCCCTGCCCTATATCGTCTCTGTATGGCTGCTCGGCGTCTTCGGGCTATCGCTCTGGCACCTGGGCGGCTGGACTCAATTACAGCGACTGCGGAAAAAAATGGTCAGGCAGGTCGATGAATCGCTCTATGCCAAGCTGCGCCGGTTATCCCAACGCCTAAGAGTAAAGCGCGCGGTTCAACTCGCCGAATCGGCGATGGTTCAGGTCCCGACTGTAATTGGTTGGCTGCGCCCGATAATATTATTGCCGGCCAGCACCTTGACAGGTCTAACTTCCGAGCAGCTCGAAGCGCTATTGGCGCACGAATTAGCTCATATCCGAAGGTACGATTACCTTTTTAACATCATTCAAACGATTGTAGAAACGCTTGGCTTTTATCACCCCGCCGTGTGGTGGGTCTCACACAAGATTCGCATCGAACGGGAAAACTGCTGCGACGACCTTGCCGTTAGCATCTCCGGCGACCGAATTCGTTACGCCAGGGCCCTAACCTCAATGGAAGAAATCCGGGGCAGGCGCGGCGAATTAGCAGTAGCAGCATCCGGCGGCAACCTGTTCGGACGCATCCACAGATTAATCGATAAGGAGTCCACTGAATCAAGCCGGACAAGCTGGATACCGTCGGCAATTACTATCCTGCTGATAGCGATAATGGTTATACCGACAACTCTCGCTTTGACAGGTCAGAATAAGACTCAGCCTACCGCTGAATTTCTCTTGAATAAAATGCTGGAACATCGTTCCCGTGTCAAAAACCTTCAATACGTTGCAGAAAATAATATCTGGCGGGATGCCGCCGCAGAAAAAGACAGAATCGAAGACCAGATAAAAAGTATGAGAGAAAGTGGTATGTCAGAGCGGCAGTTAGAGAGATTCAGACAATCAAGAACCGAGGCTCCCGAATCTCGCTACCAGATTCTAAGGTGTACCATCGATGACGAAGAGCGTGTCAAAATCGAACAAACCGGCGGGACTTATGATTCCTCCGGTAAGAAAGTGCCCCGTGGCGATAAGCACATTTGGGCATGGAACGGGATACTGGCCACCGAATTGCACCAAAGCAGTGGATTGCCTGCAAGCGCAACCATCAGGGATATGCCACAGATGGCTACGAGATTAGGGCACCCATGGAAGTCATTTACGGGTATTTTCTGCGGGCTTTTGGGAGAGACAATCGCGGCTGAAATACCCGTGAGCGTTGAAAAATTAGAGGACAACACCTGCCGCATAGCATTTGATTACAAGACCAGTAGAATAGTGGCTATTGTTGATTCGTCCCAAGGTTACACGTGCGCTCTGCGAGAGAACTACTACAATGGACAGTTGAACAGCCGCAGCACGGCAAAATACGAAGAAGTAACTAAGGGCATCTGGTTCCCCATTAGCGGACAAAGAGAAGAGTATACCCCCAACGGCTCGGTGCGCCGCAAATCCACCGTTATATCAAGTCAAACCAGGATAAACGATCCAGCGTTCAACGAGAATTACTTTGACGTGGACATGCCAGAGGGAACGGCAGTCAGGGATAATATGCAGGGCAAGCAATATGTTGTGGGCTCAAAGCGCGTGTATGATCTCAATGAACCCCAGAAGCCTTCAGCCGAGACGGAAGAAATTGATCCTAACTCCTGGCAGGAAAAGTTCTACTCGATCTACAGACTCGAAGATGATCAGATACTCAAACGAATTGCACCGCCATTTATCCCTGAACGTAAAGATTATTACTTTAACGAGGAAAGCCAGCAGGCATCAATAATTTCCGAGCCGCCCGACAGGTTCATTTTTCATTGGGATAGAAAACTAAAAAAATGGGGCTATGGATTTATAAACACGCCAGATATTGATTCAACATTACGCGGTGTGCTTCGCATGAATACATTCGAATACGATGGGCCCGATGAACTTCTAAGCCTGAAACTGCCCGGCGACTGGATTGTGCGTGATGAGGCCCCGCAAGAGGAGAAACTAAAGGCATTGGAGCAGCTTTTAACAGATGAACTTGTCCGCTTCATCCGATTCGAAAAACGCATCGTCGAGCAAGAAATAATTGTGGCCACAGGCCGTTATAAATTCCATCCTGTCCCTGAAGCTCAACAACAAAATACTGTTCATCTCTATGTGGATGAGCTTAGCATGAGTGGCGGGGGAACAGCCCATTCGGTTGCTGAGTTACTGCAGAAAATAGGAAATCGAGCCAACATTTACGTCGTTGACAGAACCGAACCTTCCGAAGAAAACAATATTCCTTACTATCTTCACCGTTCCTCCCGTGAACTAAGACAGATGAAAAGCAGCCCTGAAAAAACTGGGAAACTAAAGACGTTCCTGGCCAATCTTACCAAGCAAACCGAATTGCAATTTGAAGTTGCTCTACAACCTGTCGAGAAATGGTTCATTAGTGAGAATGGAACCATCAAAGTTACGCAGAAAGCCGGCATCACCGCCTCGGATGTAGAGTCTGGCGCGAGAGCAAATATATTTGATCCAAGCGAACCTGTAGTGGCAAAAAGTGCCGCACCATCCGGTGTGGATAAAACGATAGTGCGGATTGACTTGTCTGTGGTCGAAGTTATTTCTGATTTGAAAATGGATAGGGAAATGACCATAGCGGCCAGGAATCTCCTGGGCCCAACCTTCGGTAGCTCCACCGATGCAGTAGATTTGCTCAGAAAAGCTGCGGATACCACAGCAGCACTCGAGGGCGAATCAGGCAGTGACAAACGAGTGACACAAGAGATGTTTAAGGTCCTGGTTGATATGATGACCTCAAAAGGCTATGTGAAAATCCTGATGTGCCCGACGCTGGAAGTCGTCGATGGCCAAACGGCAAAGATTACGGGCACACAAGACTCAATTCAGATTACGCCGAACGTTCTTGAGGATGGCAATATAATCTTGCAGGTCGAGGCAGCCCTTAGCTCAGAATCGATACGTCGGGACAACGAACAAGCACCCATTACCAATAAACTCGAAATTTCCACTCAGATTCGCCTTAGCCCCGGCGAAAGCGGGATCATCAGCGGCATTAAACAAGCAGGACTTCTCACTGAGCCCGATAAGGCCGCCAAGGAATTGGAAGTGCCTGCCTCAGAGATACTGGTCATTCTGACGCCGACAATAGTAGAAACCGCCAGCAATCAACAAAATGGAATTGATATTAAGGATCAAGCCACAGTTAATAAAGAGTCCGAAGTAGTGTTAATACGATATGCCGATGTAATGGAAGTGGCAGAACATATAAATAAAGTGTTGCAACAGCCGCCGGAGAAAGAATTACGCGAGAGAGTTCATATCCAGCCGTTAGAGCGCACAAGGCAAATTATAATCTTCGGCAGGCCGGATATGCGCCAGATGGTCAAGAAGCTTATTGCAGAAATCGATATGCAAGTCGAACACTCTAAAAAACTATCTAAATTAGGCAAAGCACTTCTCATTTATACGAACGATCACGATGGCAAGTATCCTGATTCGGTAGCGCAAGTAAAGCCGTATCTGAAGACTGAGGAATTTGCATGGGCTCAGCAAAATGTCACGTATTACGGCAAGGGAAGGACGGTTGCCGATCCTCAGGATATGTGGTTGGCCCGTGATAACAGGCAGGCGGCAGCGACAAAGGGCACGAACATCTTGTTCAATGACGGCCGCGTCGAGTTCATCAAGCCCGGAAAACAAAAGGATCGGGGCATCGGTAAGGATCAAATCATGATCGACATCAAGATTCTGACGGTCAGCGATGATTTCCTGAAATACATAGGCCTCGATCCGAATTCGGCGGTGAGATCGGAAGGCTGGTCAAACTATCGAGTCCATACTACCGAAGATTCGGTCAGCTTCGTCATCGACCAACTCCACGAAGATTTACTGCTTGGAACAGTTGCAGCACGAATACGGGTTGACAAAGATATCCGAATGTTCCATCCGCTCCCAGTGCTTGCAAAGAGTGGGAAGAAATGCGAAATACAAATCATTGATTCTGAACATTACAGGTTAACATCCCCCCCGGAATCAAAATCCAATCGTATTGAATTGGGTACCACTATTCGGCTGAAGCCGACATTGATACAGAAAGGTCAGAACGTTGAACTGGATTTTGAATGGGAGTATCGTCGGCTCCGTGGCGTTAAGGAACATACCGGCCCGGATGGGAAAGTGCAGAAGTTTCCCCAAATAGATATCGACAGCATACAGACGCCCTGCACGATCCCGGACGACAAGACTCTGCTCATTGCTGGCAAGAAAATAACCGAGCAGAAGAAAAAGGAGCCAAGAAAATTTGGATTAGCCGATTTGCCGTTAATCGGGGGGCTTTTCAACAGCCCGACCAAAAACGGGGAAACCGGAAATCTCTTAATACTGATCAAGCCGAACATCAATCCGCCCAAAAAAGCTCCCCCAAAACTGCAGCCCATAGATCCCAACGACCCTCTCATAAAGCCCATAGATCCCAACGACCCTCTCATAAAGCAGCTCGAAGAGAAATTCAAGCGCTCCGACGAGCAAAAATAGGCGATTTCAATTGACTATTTTCTATTGACTAATGACTATTATTTCCGGATTTTCAACCAAAAGCGATGGCGATGCAATTGACTATTTTCTATTGACTAATGACTATTTTTACGGATTTGCGCGACCAAAAGCGATGGTAGCACCGAACAAAAATCGGAATTCTTAAAATTTTTTTTATTCCCTCCCCCACAAGCACTTACGGCAAGAACTCCGCCTACAATTTTGTAGATTTTCGCATCAAACGCGCAGGTAGCTCCAATTATGGGGGGCTGCTTTTTTTGCCTCCGGCAAAAAAACAAGTAAAAAGGCAAAAGGGAAAAGGCAAAACTGAAATGCGAAGCTCCAGACGCCCTTTTTGAACATTTGAAATTAGCATTTTGAATTTGTTTCGTATTTCGGATTTGGTGCTTAGAATTTCCCTCCGACCATTCGGAGGGATGGGGGGTGGGGAAAATCGTCGAGTTCGTTATCAAAATCAGAATACCGAGCTGGCTGGAAAGGCCAGCCGTGCTGCCTGTGCTCTGGTACAGAAAGCTGCGCTACGGCTACACTTTCCGCAGGATCCGGCTCTCGCAGGGCAAGTACGCCATCGTGGATCCCGAAGACCACGACCGTCTAAGCAAGCACAAATGGTACGCCTGCAAAAGAAACCGTACATATTACGCCATAAGGGGCCAGTGGTCGCCGGCTTTAAAGAAGCGGCTGAACATATCGATGCACCGCGAAATCATAGACGTGCCGGAGGGCCTCTTCGCAGACCACATCAATCATAACGGCTGGGACAATCGCAAAGCGAATCTCCGCCCCGCCACGCCCGCAGAGAACGCCCAAAACGCACGCTATCCGAAGATCAACACCACCTCGAAGTACCGCGGTGTCTGGTACAACAAAAAGAAGAAAAGATGGCGTGCCGTGATTGGCATTAATAACACAAGAAAGATTATCGGTAATTTCCGCAATGAAATTGACGCCGCTAAGGCATACGATAAAGCCGCAAGACTGTACTATCGCGAATTCGCTATACTGAATTTCCCCGGGGACACGGATTAACACAGATTAACACGGTTATAAATAGGTAGGGTGGGGCTTGGCCCACCGAAAAAAGCTTTTTTAAATACAGTAATTCACCACGAAGGACACGAAGAACCACGAAGAAAAATCAAATAATAAATAGTAAATCATAAATCGTAAATTACAAAGTCTCTCCCCAATTTTCGCTAAAACCCTACTCGGAGTTGCCGCCATGCTCTTGCTTGAATAGACGAAGTTCTTTGCTAACCGGCCAATCAATCAGGGCAAGAATCAGAGGTATGACTACTTCTGACAATGGCAGGAGCATAAGCAGACCGTAAGCCCAACTGTAGCCCATCCTGGAAAATATTCTACAAAAACTAAACACCTTTATGACGGTCAATACAAATGCAATGAACGCTATGAAGATGATGAGAATTACCTCCGCCGGACCAGGACCAAAAAATCCAAGAACAGATTCCATGCTTTTCTCCTTTAAACTTCTTCCGTAAATCGCGAAAAATGTACTCCCTATGGGACAGGCCCCTATGGGGAAGGCGGACACCTTTAATTATCCCCGAAAGGTATTGACCCCTCTGAATTGAATTCGTTCGGGTCGAAAAATACCCAATTCGTAATCTCAGCAAAAGAAGAAAAAGCCTTTATTTCCTCATAGGGCCATTTCGGCACGTCTGAGAGATGTTGATCCCAAACTTGCATTTTCCCCTTTATCACTTTTTCAATGAAATTTCCCTTCATACGCAGACAAATATTAAACATTTGTAAAGCCCGGTCAAGCTGGTCTCTTAGCGTATCATTGGACATAGTTTCATGATATTTATTTGCTAGATCAATTATATAGCTTACAACAGGGGAAGCTGGATTTAATAGTAAAATTCCAAGTGCTTTTACTGCCACTTCGCTTCCACAACCAGAGAATTGCACACCTCTAATCGGTATCATATTCACAAGACTATATGCCGACGATCTCTTAGAAAACAACTGATTCCAGTTAAATGACAGTTTATCCGCATCCCACATTAACCAGATTAAGCTGTCTTTATTTAATGTCCAACGTAAGTCTACTCTTCGACACGCGTCTTCAACACTTACTAAATCAATCGATCTTTGCGAGAGAATTCGACGTTTGATCAATTCGTGAATTTCATAAATACAAAGGATTGTTTCCTTATTAAGTACAAAAGCACCCTCTGTCAAACTATTAGCAACAGTACTTAGGGAAAGAGATCTTGGTACTTCACAGAGAAGTCCTTCTGCCCATCGATAGAAAGGACTATCAATTGTCCAAATATGTGATTTATCCCTTAGATCACAAATGCTTAGACACTTACGTTCTCCAACTTTTTCGACGAGAACAATTGGCAAGCGGTCGAAAACATCCCAAAAGATTTTGTTTTGAAGAGAATCAGATTTATAGTGACTTCGACCTAACAAAGAAGTTATGATTGTATTTAATGCATTAATAGATCGTGAAAGGGAATTAGCCTTACGTTTCTTAAGCTCATTAAATTGCGACATTATGTGTTGTGCATAGATATCACATATTAATTTTAATGCCTTCTCATATTCAGTCGTGACTTCAAATCCATTTCTTGAAATATTAGTCTTTGGCGCATCCTTACCATGAAAATTCGCCATGGCTACAATACATGCATCATCAAAACCAGGCGTTAGTCCGTCAATCTTTATTCCCTCGAAGCAGGTTCCAACCACAGGACTATGGGCAAGTGGATCATAAATTGTCCTAAGAGTATTAACGAACCTCCAATCGAGAGTCTTTTCATCCCACCTTAATGCATAAACAATAGTGACCGGTCCTACAGTTTTTTCGTGAAATTCTATATTTCTCTGTGATTCCTTCTTTCTTTCATCTACTTTCACAATTTTCTCAAATAAATCTTGTACTGATTCCTTCAACGTTGAATATCCAATTTTAACCGGCTCCTTTGTATCTATTGTCACAAACACACTGATTCCCTCGCCAGGAAGTATGAGCCATTGTTTAACCGAGTCCAAAATGTTTTCGATTTTAGCACTATGTCGCAGTTTAACAACTACCCTAGTACCATGCGTTCCAACTTGATTATCATTGGATTTTTTATCTATAAGGCGAATGAGATACTTTCCATGAACTGATCTTATTGAAATTTCCCTCGCCTCCTCATCGTCGGGATGACTCGTCAGCATGATAACTTCATCTGAAACCATAAATGTAGATAAAATACCGATTCCAAAGCGACTGATTGGAGAGAATGTAGGAAAGTCCTTCTTGAATTCAGTATCTTGATATCGAGAAGCCCCAACATTAAGCAAGTGTTGCCCAATGATGTCTTGAGTCATACCTGTTCCATTATCTTCTACGATAAGAGCCTTTGTAACGCTATCCCAGATAATATTGATTACTCCTTCAGTAATTGGCATGCCATTCTGTCTATCAATTAATTGTTGAAGTCGAACTGCATCTAAAGAATTCTGAAGAAGCTCCCGTATGACAACTTCTGCATTATTATAGAGAGTATGACCAACTAATAGATCTAGTATATTCGTTTGGTTTAGCTTGAATGAAAATGTTTGTGGGAGGAAATCTTTGGTCTCGATGTTACTATCATCAATATATCGCCAAGGAAAACAATGCAAAACACCAGCTTTATTTTGTGCAAGCTTTGCCCAATGAAAGCATTTCTCAAGTTCTTTTTCAGCGTAGAGTAAATAGGAGGTTAATCCAAAAAAGCTTTTGGGATCTTCGAAATATGCATGAACGTCAATAGTCATTCCGTTACTAAAATCATTCTCCTGGCTATCATGTGTCACCTCATGGGCAGGACAAACTCGTCGAACGCCCTGTTGCTTTGCCCATTCTTGTTGACTAATCGGATCAGTAGGATTTATCAGTTTGAAAATAATAGAAGGAGTCCTATCACAAGTGATATGTAATAAATCTGCTGATCGAAGAAGGATGGCACAATACTGGAGATTGCAGACTTCACCTGAATCCTGTCCATAAGCCCGATTGACTTTGTATTTATCCAAGTTTACGAGGTCATCAAGGTGATGGCTAGCACAAATCATGCCAAGATTGCGCCGGAATTGCCTATCCAAAGAAGAAAGGACATTATCTATTGCATCGAAAGCTTTATCTGCAACTCCTAAGAAGTTGGTTGGTTTTCCAGACACCCAAGCCTTGACACGTTCCGGGTGATGAAACCTGACAAATTCCTGATAAAGAAATCTTTCAGTATCATCAGGGCCTAATCTATAAACTTTCTCACGGTAATCAACCCCAAATTGACCACTAAATAACTCTTCACAATATGAAGGAAAAGATGACTCATCACGTAGTTCGAATTCCTCACGTGTGACGAGCATACCAACGTCATGGAAATATACAGAAAGAACCACCAACAACCAGTCTGCAGTGCTCATAATCTCTTGTGTTGGTTTAGGAATAATCCATTCAAGTAATTGAAGCATACTGTTAATATGAGAAATGTCGTGTCTCGTATATTCATC
>Ga0268282_1000724_pt1 | contig 16011 bp, 10 predicted proteins | sample saktaG_12_FD_190133 | JGI IMG/M metagenome (GOLD analysis project Ga0268282, IMG submission 190133) | Saline water microbial communities from Sakinaw Lake, British Columbia, Canada - sak_2011_5_24_120m | ecosystem: Environmental > Aquatic > Non-marine Saline and Alkaline > Saline ...
ATCCTTAATGTCTTTGATAAGATCTGCAAACATGACACTCATCCCGGTCATCTGACTCTCCATACCGGGTGGTTGCCCATACCAGACAAGATCATCACGAATCACATTGAGCAGGGATTCTGCATGAGGAATCGTCATTTCAATAGTATTAATCTTAACAACCGCTTCCAGATTCCCATATAGATATGCAGATTTGGTTTTTTCAGGAATCGTTGCAAGAATCTCATCAACCTCGACTTGTGAAGAGGGGATTTTTCCTCCGTTTACGTCAGCGATTATCGTGGCAATGCTGGTGACGCCGGACACCTCGTAGTGTTTATTTTTAAGGTAATCTCCAAATCCAGCCATCCACTCGAGGGTTTTTATATCCATTACTCCTGCTGTTCTTACATAAACCGGAAGGGTATCCATGGAACCCAGTGTCCGGGTCACTTTGTCCATATCAATCTTTGCCGGCATTCCAGGAGGAACAAAGGTATCCTCGTCGGTATTGATAGGTACCTTATTGTCCAGTTGAAGACCAATACAGGCAATAACAAAGAGAACAACAAGGATGATAACCGCATGTCGCGCAACCTTTGTTGCAGTCAGACCAAGAAGATGATTATAGTGATCCGTGATACTGCCATTGGCGGTTTTTGAGGATTCACCTCTCTTTTTGGGAGATTTTGGAGTGTACTGCACCAACGTGGCAAAGGTAGGAACAATGATGAGGGCAGAAAGGTAACAGGAACTAACTCCGACGATACAGATGAGACCAAAATCCCCAACCATGGGAAGCGGGGAGATGGCAAGTGCCAAAAATCCGAGCGCTGTTGAAACCATTGCAAAGAGAATGGCAGGCCCTGAACGGGTGACCGTAGTAAAGACCGCTTCCGGTATGGAACTCTTTCGGACCTCGTCATCAAACCGTGACTGAAACTGGATGGCATAATCAATACCAATTCCTATCATCACAGGGAATGCCGCAATTACAATCATACTTATGGGAATATGTGCAAGCCCCATAATTCCGAATGTCGTGATAATACCACAACCAACGATCGCAACCGGAAGAAGACTGTATCTGACATATCTGAAAAGAAACAACATCGCAACGATCATTAGCAGCATTGCAAGACCAATAAGGGAACCCATCTCAGGGCCCATCATATTCTGCATCTCCTGCTCAAATGCAGGATTTCCTGATACTATAATCTCTACTCCCGGAGGAGGCTGTGATGTTGCAATCAGTGAATCCAGCTGGGTCAGCACCTGATAATTTTTTCCATCAGGAAGCCCGGGTTCAAGGGTGATGGTAACAAGGGTCATCATCCCGGATGGAAGCAGGTATTTCTGTTGATCTGCAGGAATCTGGTTAAACGTATTTTTAACAGCAGCAATAGAGGAAGGGAGGTCTCCCCCGTTCATTGCTTTTAAATAATCAGGTAATCCGCTTACCGATGTAATATACTGTTGAACTGCAATATCACTCTCGATTCTATCCATATAGGACAATACATCAGGATCCAGAATGTTATCTGATTCGACAATGAGAATTATTGCATCTGATGAAAATGTATTGGTATACTTATCAAGGAGTACTCCTGCAGGTTTTGTCTTGTCCATATACGTATCAGAACCGGTCTTCATGGAGACAAGGGTTGATCCAAACAGAGCTACTATAAGGACTGCAACAACGACACCGGCAACAATATATGGTCGTGATGATATGGCATCTGCAAGCGTTTCATACGGGGATTTCATCGTATCATCTCTTTTTTATAATATTTCATGCTGGTTCTGTTATTTTGTTTTTTTAATACCTTCGCCACAGATATCATGTGGCAGGTATAAGAGTTACCCACAACTGTCATTGCCTGATAATATCTGTATATATTTACCTGCAGACTATATGAAGAAGTGTTGTCTTTTATGCAACATCAGTACCTCATGTCATGTTGAAAGATAATAAGAGAACCAGCTTATCGAAAAATCAGGTTTGAACTGACTTTATAATATTGTTACATAAGTCCACATATTTTTCAGATAATAATTATCAACAATGCAACACGGGATATTTAATTAGGGCAGGACAGCAGCACAGACCTATGTGTTTATCCTCGCAAACAGTATTCAGGGATCAGGGGCGGGTAAACTCAGAGAGCGTGCATTGTCTCTCCTGCATAACATCAGGGAGAATTGTTCCTTCCTCGATAAACCTCCGGATAGGAAGCGTAAAGGTCTCTGACAGGTGACTAAGCACATCTGAGATACCTTCACATGCAAACCCAGGCTCCCGCATTGCCTGTCGTACATTCTCCCTCACATTAAATACCCCAAGAGGAATATATCCCTGTGTTGCCTCCCGTAAAACAATAACCCCTGCCTGACGCTGTTCGCGGGCAAGAGCTTCTAAAACTGCCATTTTGCAGGAGTAATAACATCCCCCAAGATGTGAATAGGTAGTTTTTGGGTTATGTCGTTCATAATCTGAAAAAACCAGTTGTTCATCTCCAAGAACGTGAATAAAGGCCTCACTCCATTCATACTGCCAGCCTGTCGGCATGAGAATAACAGCATATTTGTTGTGAAGACTGCTATATTCATGGACACGCCAGGTATCAACAGGAGTACACGTTTTAACCCGGGTCAGAAGGTTTTTGGCAATAGTGCTGTCACAGGCAGTAATCGACCACCGGGTAGGAACAAGACGTCTCCCTCTTTTCTTTCCCATTGTCCCAACAGAGAGAGCCTTTTGAACCGATGAAAAGGGAAGACCGCTTTCATGCAGCATCATAATTGCATCAGCAGCGGGAAGATCGGTATCGTAATATATTCGTTCAAGATCCCGGTTCCATCTGACAGGTTCTATTGTCAACTGCTCAATTGGGGCACTTGGGCCAAATGGAGTATGTTCTTCACTAAATGATGTCCCATTGGGTGTCGTTGTAAATCGTGCCTCACTCTCAACGGATGTATTGGCAAGCGCAATTTCCTGCAGTTTTTCAATAAACCGGGTATTAATATCGCGTGCATCGACTTTATGTATCCCCCGTACAAGCCCAAGCCGGTATCTGATAATCTCTTCCTGCGTGATGGTGCCAGGTATCCAGGATTCAGGCATATCCATGTGAGAAGTATCACCATGCACCGATGCTATCATCGGTCCGGCCGATAGTTTTGGATAGTTCGCTCTTCCGATAAAAACCGAAGGGGGACTGCTTCCAGATAAATCGGTACCAATGACCTGCGATTTCATCTGGCCTGTTGCAGCAGTCAGTTGGCTTAAGTATTCACCTTTACCGATCATAGTATATGGATACGATCCTGATGTTAGTTTGGCCGGCCTTTAGATAATCCCTTTGATACAGGAGTTTGAAATCCCTGGCCGGATATTAGATTCCAAAAAAGAATGATTTCAGGGTCACGCATACGTTATTACCCTCCCTGGTATCAGTAGTTATCTGCGGGTGTTCTCTCCTGTATCAGATACTGCCTTTAAAACGTCCCCGGCAAATTGCTTCACATCATCGATACCTGTGTCAAATGAGGTCATCCAGCGGACAATAGGAATCTGTTCATCAATAATATAGAAAAAGTAATCCTCCTGTAGTCTTCTAATGGCGGGGAGAGGGAGCGTTACAAATACTGCATTTGCTTCTACCGGATAGACAACAGATACTCCTTCAATACAGGAGACCTTTTGCGCAAGGAGTTCTGCCATGTTGTTTGCATGTGCTGCATTAGAAAACCAGAGTCCGTCTTTCATAATCGTCTCAAACTGGACCGCAATGTAGCGCATTTTAGAAGCGAGTTGTGTAGATTGTTTTCGAAAGAACTGATAGTCCACTGAAAGATCCGGATCAAAGAATATTACTGCTTCACCATACATCATTCCATTTTTCGTACCGCCAAAGGAGAGAATATCAACCCCTGCTTCCCGGGTCAGGAGAGAGAGGCTGCATCCAAGAAACGCAGCTGCATTTGCAAGCCGTGCTCCATCCATATGAAGAAGCATCTCATTATCATGAGCAAAATCTGCCAGTTTTCTAATTTCTGCAGGGCGATATGTTGTCCCATATTCGGTAGCCTCAGTTATTGAGAGTACACGTGGCTGGGCCTGGTGTTCATCTCCTAGTGAAGACAAAAGAGGTCTGATACGTTCAAGATCAAGTTTTCCATCTGATGTTGGAACATCACATATTTTACAACCTGTGAACCGCTCAGGTGCACAACACTCATCAAGATTGATATGAGCAGATTCAGGGCAGATAATTGCATGGAATGATCGCGTTACCGAAGCTAGTGCTGATACATTCGCTCCGGTCCCGTTAAAAACAAAAAATATATCAGTATTTTCACCAAAAACCTCTTTTAAGGATATTTGAGCGGAACGGGTCCAGGGGTCATCTCCATATCCAATTACATGGCCCGTGTTTGCCTCATGCATTGCGGACAGAATCGCAGGATGGACACCTGCATTGTTGTCACTTGCAAAACTACATTGATAATGGCGTGATATGATATCTCTCATGAACACCTGAAAGATTGTACGTCTTTATACAAGAGTTCTTGTACCATAATTCCCTGATAATATCAGGTTCAATTCTCAGTAGATCTGGATATTCTGAAACATACATTGCACTAGTTACTCTTCTGACCCCCTCTTATCACTTGTATCAGATATTGTACCTGTGCGAAAACTTCAGTGTAACGGGAATGAAATACACATGATGAGCAGGGGAAATTATCTTTTCATTCGGGTATTTTGCATTTTTCGCATTTGTTATGTTCAGTATAGCATTGCAACTGATAGAAACAATGAAGACAACCGGACTGGCAGAGTCGTTAAAAGAATGGGATCAGGTATATCTGAATATACCAGAAGGGACTATTATCTCAAACTGAACACCGGATCCAGGCACTCCGTTCTCCCTTATAGTCATACCAGTAATTGCCAGGATCTCACGGACGAGAAAAAGACCCATCCCTGAATTTTTTCCATACCCTTCTTCAAATATCTTCTCTTTTTCATCATGAGAGACACCAATACCATCATCACAATAGCGAAATATACCATTTTTCTCAAGTACATACCATGAGCAGGTAATCGTACTGACATTTCCACCATGTCTGGCAGAATTTTCTAAAAGATTGAAAAAAACCCGTTTTATTAAGGGATCGGCATATACAAGAATATGACCAATATCACATGAGGGCGTACAAGGGAGGTTTTTCATCATACTGATACATTCTTTCATGATAACTGAGATATCTACCCATTGTGGATCATGTACTCCAAGATGTTGATATGTCCGGAAAAACTCAATCATCTCTTTTATCATGCTTATTGTCTGTTCTAACAATTCCAGACGATACCGGGCTTCAGGACTGAGGACATCATTGTGTGTCATGAGACAATATGCTTCAAGTGATGCTATTTTATTTGATAAATCATGCCTGGTTATCCGGTTTAAAAGATTTAATCTCTTGTTTGCCTGTCTGAGTGCTTCTTCCAACTGTTTTCGTTGTGTGATATCACTAATAAAAAGCAGCACATGAGATTCTTTATCACACACAATCACTGAGTTTTTAACCAGAAGATGAAGAATTGCACCTGATTTTGTGATGAAATCAACTTCATACTCACGGATTTGATTTCCATCTTCTCTTGCCTTCATCGCTTCTATCACTTTCATATTAGATGATTCTGTGAGATAGGCATAGACAGGGTGTCCAATTATCTCGTCGCGATCATACCCTGAAATCTGAAGGCCAGCCTCATTAATAAAGGTAACAATTTCCTGCGTATGAATAATGATGGGTTCTGGAGCCTCATTTACGATGGTTGCATATTGTTTTTCAATCTGTTTTATCTCTTCTTTAACCCGTTTTTTATCTGTAATGTCTCTAAAAGACACTAAACCTGCCGGTTTTCCCTCAAACAAGATCCTTGATCCTATCGCTTCGATCCATTCCCCGGTAGCATTCTTATCCTGCAACCTGTACTCAGTGATATGAACAGAACCACCATGAATTATCTGCATAAGATTTTCTGATGCTTTTTTACGGGAACCAGCATCAAGAAATACTTCTATATTGAAATTTTTAATATCATACGATTGAGGAATCCCAACAATGAGTCTGGCTGCCTTATTTGCATAGAGTATATCTCCAGTATTAGATACGATAGCAACACCATCAAGTATGGAATCAAGTACTGTCTGTAACATATCTACGGAACAATCTGGATCATCTTCTTGTACAATGTTGTTCGTTGTACCGTGGGCAATGATAATGATGTCATACGACTGATCAGGTGGAGTCTGGATGCAGTAGTCCAGATTACAGGGGAAAAAATTCCCATCGCGAGTCTGTAGTTTCGTATACACGGACCGCCAGTGAGATGCGGGTTTTGCCCCATTGCAAACCGATGTCAGCCAGGCCCGTTCTGAAGGGTGGAGAAGTGATACAAGATCTCTGCCGATCAATTCATCAGGCAGGAACCCGAGAATGTGCAAGACGGAAGAATTTACATATACAATACTACCAGTTCGATCCAAAAATAAGATTATTTCTGATAAATGGTCAGCAAAACAGGTAATATAAGTGTTATCAAAAAAAGACATAATAGTTCTCCAAGATGAGACGGGTACCAGGATTGTCATTGATGAATCTGGTTATCTTCCCCTGCCATAGTACTCCCACACATACTGGTACACTAGCACATATACTCAAAACATACATCTGATAAAACCTGATGATAACCTGTGACAGGGAATTTTCTCTCGTGTCTTTAAGATCTGCACTATTTACTTTTTTATCAGTGAGCTTGGGTTTCATCCGTTCACCTGACTGACAATTATGGATATATTTGCCAGACATACAAAAATTTCATGAATACCTGATGTTACAGATTATAATTAATACAGCATAAAACCTGATAGCATATCCCTTTATACTTATTGAACAGGAAATGGATTTAATTCTCTGTTTATTTATTAGGACTACATATCAGAGGTATTTTCAGTATTATCACTCTTTCTCCCATAGCAGTACTACCTGTAGCTTTTTTGGAGACTGCAGGGGACATGACGGCCAAATCCTCTCTGGTACAGTATCTCTTTATTTTTCATATCAAACATGCAGTGGTTCCTGCCCGACCGGTCTTTATCTGATTATCAGGATACAGGAGAGAAGGAACGTTAACCACGCATAAAATCCTTATCGATCTTATTGAATGAATGAGAAGTTCGGAAAGGTCTTGTCAATCTGCCAATATATCTCATGAAAAAACCCGGATAAACATCGGTTCTTGGACGTGACATTGGATACAACTGATAGAAATTCATACTCTGGATGTCCATGATAGAATACATTGACAGTCACAATCTCATTACCATTTAACAGTAATATAGCAAAGAAGAGATGAGATTACAAAATTTGCAATTGTCACTCGTTCTATAATGCCAGAAAACAAAAAAAAAATCTTATACTAAAATTAAGCCTATTTTTTCCGATAGACGTTTAGACCAATCTTTATATCATCATTATCAGGAATTGAGATGTTACCTTCTGTTGAAGCTATAGTTAGCGATTTTCCAGATTTTGATTCTCCAAATTCTTTTGACAGGTCAACTGTTATGGTCAGGGTTGTTCCCGTAACGACCATCTCCATATTCTTCATGTACTAATATGTGCAGTAGAATATCTTAAAATCAATGCTTTCGTTATCTGAATCTCATAACAGTCCGGGATAATTCCTGACTTTTCACCTTACCTGATAATGCAGTTTATTGATACTGTGTGAGTTTTTACCGGATGTATGCAGTTTGTTGTACAACCCGATTATGGTAAGACTACAAAAAATAGGGCAATTAGATATTTTGAAGTAACCCAAGTGCAACAAAAATTATTCTGAAGTATGCACACAATATGCCTTTTATCGGGTAAGACAAAAGATCCAAAAATTCTCTTATTACCTATCATTATCAACGCGATTGGTGCGATTCACACGTAAAATTTACCTGAAAAAGTGACAAAAAGCACTCATACAATCGTCTTTGAGGTTATGCGTATCTGTTTAAACAGGGAAAATGCGACATGTAATCCTCTATTTTTAATGCCTGCAGAAACCATGTAAAACAGCAGAAAAAATAATCAAATGGTTGGCGCATCACTGCTATTATCTGCGTATTTTATATCTAATCAAAACTCCGAAAGTGAAATTGCCTTCATATCTATATATTTTTTCTAAAAGCTCTGCATTCATGCCAGGTACGGATATCTTCTTTTTACTTTCACCCTGTTTACTTTACCATTACATAGCTACTGCAGGATCATGATATGCCATGTCAGTATCTATCGCCCCCAACATTACTCTCTCATATGGGACTTTTTCGATATTCATCGCTCCACAAGAAGATCTACAGAGAGCGCTCAGCAATCTCCTAAGCAGGCAGCGGGGTGAAACACTCTATCTCTGTGGCAATTACCCGTCTCTCCTCTTCCATTTGAAAAAATATGCCAGCTTTTTTGAAGTCAGACGGGCACTGACCACTTATCAGGTGCTGACTATCCTTGATGAGGCACACCATTCCCTTCTCCTCTTTGAGCACGATCCAACTCTTTATGATGATATAACAGACCTGCCTGAAACAATTGGTCAAAAATGTCAGGAATATGCTACCACAACCGGAACCATTTTACTTGTTGCATCAAAGCCTGATCGATCTTTAAATCTCCTTGAACCATTTGCTCATCGGATGGTGTTCTTTCAGGGTGAACATGGTTCCCGAATCGTTCCAGTAAAAAAGAGAACAACAAAACAGAAGACTCTTGAAGGGCTCTGGTGATATGACAAATCCGGCATTTGTACTAGATATCTCCAAAAGTCATGATGGAATTGTTCTCTGGACGATTCAGAATGGATCTCTGACACGAAAAGAGCATACCCTGAAACCCTCATTCATGGTTGCTTTTACTGATCCACATCTCCACTATCAGCTCATCGAAGGACTTGAGAGTATGTATGAGGTTGTGCCATGTACTATACAGTCAATCTATGGCGAAGAGACCGGATATACGATATATGCCGGCCGGGAAATTGCAGAAAAAATTGAGGGACAGACACGACACCAGGCACGACTCTATAATGTTGATATACGATCCGAACAACGATTTTGTTCTACTGCTCAGATAGTTCCGGGAGGATGGATAGGAGGGGAGCGTCTTGTTTTGGATCTGGAAATCCCTACAAATATTATGGAGATAACCTGCAGTGAAGATCCGTATCGTACTTATCATCCGGGTGTGATTACCATGAAAACAGCGGGACAAAAAAGCATCCTAAAAGGACCTGACCGCCAAATTGTTGACGATATGATGGATATCATCGGTTCTGTTGATCCTGATATTATTCTCTTTCCTGATTATGATGCCTGGTCACCCCTCTTTAACCACCTGACTACTGAATGGGGAATCATGAATACACTCAGCCGGACCGGGCATTTTTCAACCCTCAAGTCCCGATCGTATTTCAGTTATGGCAGAATGGAACACCGAACCGGAGCAGAGATACCTGAGGGGAGAATCATCATTGATACCAGACAGAGTTTCATGTACCGCAATGGTGATTGCAGGGGAGTCTTTTTAGCATCCCGTCTTACCGGCCTTTCTCCGAACCTGACCTCCCGACTAACACCAGGAACGATTGTTTCCGGATATGAAGTATATGAAGCACTTGTAAGGGGAATTGCAGTTCCGTTTCGGAAGAGTGATGCTGAAGCACACCGGAATCTGCGTGATATGCGTCTTGATTACCGTGGAGGATATATGCTCCAACCGGTACCAGGAATATATGCCAACGTGATACAGATTGACTTTACCTCATTTTATCCTTCCATTATCGTGAAATACAATCTCTCTCCTGAGACCCTGGCTGATTCGGATCGTGACGGATTTCTCCCTTCAGTCTTACAGCCACTTCTCATCCTTAGGCAGGGGGCAAAAAAGTTAAAGAAGAAAGATTCCAGATACCAGGGAATGGACAGCATCTTAAAATGGATGCTGGTCACCTGTTTTGGATATACCGGATATAAAAATGCACGGTTCGGTAGGATAGAAGTGCATGAACAGATCACGCAACATGCCTGTGATATTCTCAAAGAGTGCATCTCAATGGTAGAAGAGACCGGTGGCCGGGTCATACATGCCATTATTGACTGTCTCTTTATTGAAGGTACAGAAGGGATAAAGGCACAGACCACTCTGGAAACGATGACAGGATTTCACACTGAATGTGAGTACTATGACTGGGTTGTTATTCTCCCACAGGCTGATGGGAGTGGATCTTATGGCTCGTATTACGGCAGGCTGACATCAGGGGAAGTGAAAATCCGGGGTGTCGCTTCCAGGAGGACAGATATGCCGGCCTATGTCAAACGAATGCAGCAGGAGATGATAGCCTGCATGGCAACCTGCCCGGATATTCGTGACATTCCACTCGTACAACCACAAATCCATAATATCTATCACCGCTTTTTTGATACCATTCATGAAGCTGACCTTACGGATCTGGTCATTACCCGTCGTATTGGACGTGACCGGTATCATAAGAGATGTATTGCACAGGCTGTTATCGATCGGTACCGACAGGATGGTGTCGTCATCAGACCTGGTATGAACGCCTCATATCTGGTGAGAGATGAGAAACACTATCAGATAGATCCATCCTGGGATCTAACATCATGTGATGTTACATATTACCGAAGATTACTAGATCGGGCATATGAAGAGGTGAAGTTTGCATTATCAGAAAGTGGAGGATAACCAGACATAATCAAAAGATGTATGGTAAAAAATTGATTAATTCAGGGTTCTATATCTCTCATCTTTCTATATGACTATTTGTGGTATGCTATCGCATGCACAATTCCATTATTCACCATGCGAATATCCAGGCAAACCTGTTGTGTGCAGGAGATCTTTGATACAGATGATATCCTGTTATATTGCTTTTTATTCGGCCAGTCAAAGGTTTTGAACATAAATGCAGTGTAATGAAGATCTACACATAACGTTTTTTAAAAAGAGGGTGTGCCAGATCTCTAGAATCCAATACATACTTCCCCGTCACTACTACCAGTCGGCTCTTTATCTTTAATGGCAAACATCAGTATGATCCCAATAATTTCGAGTACCATACAAAAAAGAAAGGCTGCATCAAATGCTCCGGCCAGGTCTACAGATGGGATAGTATGGGCAGAGACCAAAGCAAGTTTTGGTCCGGCAGCAACTGTTGCAACCAGCATCACTGAAGCTACCCCAAGCGACGACCCGAGATTAGTCATCATCTTAATCAGTCCCGAAGACATGCCACGTTCAGATGATGGAGATTCACCCATGACAGCACTGTTTAACGGAGAAAATGCAATGCCAGTACCGGCACCCAGTAAGAAGAGGTAGATGCCGACATGGCCGATGCTTGAGTGGGCCGAGAGAGTAGAGAGAAGAGAAAGTGCAATGGCACTGAGTACAAAACCGGTAATAATGGGTTTTTTTGTCCCGATAATATCAGATATCTTCCCGGCAATCGGGGCAGTAACTATCATGCCAACCGGGAGGGCAAGAAGGATCATTCCGGCATTATCAGTCGGAATTTTTTTTACTAACTCAAGGAAGAAAGGCATGATGACCATGACTCCGGCCATTGCCATCTGAATAAGCAGTATGTTCAGGCTCTGAAGGGTGTATGCCCTGTTTGAGAAGAGTCCGATGAGAATCAAGGGTTGTTTTGATTTTCGTTCCTGTACGTAAAAGAGGAACCAGAAGACAACAGATACCAGAAGAGCTCCTATCCCGATACTCGCATTCTCACTCTGAACAGAAGTCAGACCAATGATGAGTGTGCCTAACGCAACAAAGATAAGTATCACTCCGGGAATGTCCTCTTTTGCCTGTGGTGCAACAGGATTAACCCGTGGAAGAATCCGAATCCCTAACAGGATAGCAATTATACCAACTGGCAGATTCACAAAGAAAATATACTGCCAGCTGAGTACACTGGTGAGAAAACCCCCGATAACAGGTCCCAGTGCAGCCCCCAGCATAGTAAACATGGCAACTATACCCAGCGCCTGTCCACGTAGAGAGGCAGATAGATAGGAAGTGACCATGACCGCTCCAAGTGCGGATACAACTGCACCTCCTACCGCCTGAATCACCCGGGAGAGAACTAACAGATCGATGGTGGAAGAAAAACCACAGAGAGCAGAACCGATGGTAAAAATAGCAAAACCGCCCAGAAAAATATTCCGGTACCCTTTCATATCCCCGAGACGCGAAGCCGCGAGAAGAAGACTCACAAGAACGATGAGATACGCATTGAGTACCCAGGATACAGTTACAGTTGAGACTTGAAGGGATTTTGCAATGGTGGGAAGGGCGATGTTTACAATTGTTCCATCAAGACCGGCCATGAATGAACCAAGGGCAATGACGACAACAATCAACAGTTCTTTTGGTGACATGTTCGAGGAAGTGTTAGTTTCACTCATGCTATCAGACCTGATAAAGAGTAGATGGATGTATATCCATATGAAAGCTTCCAAATGAGGACCGATGAATATAGAACAGACAAAAATGCAATTAAAAAGGGTATGAACATATACAAATGATGTTTCATGCATAAACTATCGTCTGATTCCCTTCCTCTATCGTTACATTACTTAGGAGGGTGTTCAAGAAATCCGGATTTCCTAAAAGCCTCTGAAAAGGGAGCCTTTTATATACATTAATTTGCAAATGAGCTTAAAAACTGAATTATCAAAATGAGTGATTTGCTATTAGCAGTTTCAGTACTAGGATTAAACCGGTGGACACAGGCAGCAACTGCAGATGTATGCCAAAAAACAGCTGATATGGAGATCTGTGTGCATCCGATCTGAAAATAACGATTACAGATATGGATTATTTCACAAACTTTACAGTGTTGTCTCACCTTTCAAACCCAAGAAAAATTCTAAAAAAGTCTGGTTCTACTGGCTGGACATTCATATCAGTTGCTTTACCGGTTGTATCACATTTGACAAAGGAGGGGACGACAATCTGTTTTCAGACTCTTGTAAATACCCGGATATCAACAGATAACAAAAAACTGGTATCACCTATCTAAAAAAATGATTTCCACGCACATTTCAGATATGTCTGATTGTATCACCCAAAAAAGATCTAAGGAGGGTACCTTTTATTTCAGGCTACCACACGGGAATATGTATCGGTCATGTTCTTTGCAATGGGATCCCATAGAAACATCCGATCAACTTTCGCCCTGCCCCGTCTGCCAAGACGGTCAGCAGTATCAGAGTCATTAACCAGATTATTGATCCCCCAGGTGAGCGATTGCGTCATGGGTTCAACTTTTATGCCGTTTACGAATGGATCGATATTTTCAGACAGACCACCGACATTAGATGCAACAACGGCTTTTTCTGCACTCCATGCCTCGAGTAAGACAAGACCAAATGGTTCATTCCTGCTTGGGATGACAACAAAATTACATGCATTTAAGAGACGGATATATTCTGAATCAGGAATGTACCCAATAAAGTTTATAGGAAGGCCATACGCCCGTTCCTGCAGGTAATGCCGCATACCCCCATCTCCGGCAACAATTACTTTTGCGTCCCAGCGGTACTGACATACGTCTCTGATAGCATCAATAAACAGATCAGGACCTTTCTGGTAGGAGAGTCTTCCAACAAAGAGGATGAGTGGAGCATACGGATGAATTCCATATGAGTGCTTCACTTCACCAGGATCGATATTGGCCCGGTACTGACGCGGGACGACGCCATTGACCACTACATCGCACTTCCAGTCAGGAACGTTATAGAGCTGCATTATCTCATTTTTCATGGTGGTTGAGACAGTCGTCACCCTCTTTGCAATAAGTCCTCCGTACCACTCTCTTCCAGATATATCTCTGTACTCCTGCCAGTCGCCAAACTGATTGCCATTTCTCCCAAATTCCGTTGAATGATAAGTGAGGATAGTATTACGGTCCTGCAGAAAATGGAGTGCCTGTATTACGTGCCAGTCATGGAAATGGAGGTAATCAAAAGCCCCCTCCTTATCAAACCGGTGGAACTGGTCAACCATGGCATAACACATATCATCACAGTACTGAACGGTGTTATTCCCATGAGGCTGGCAGTAGTGGTAATGGACATTATTAATTGTCTGATCAGACATCCATCCACGGGTAAAGAAATGTACTTCATGATTCTTTGCAATACTCTCAGCAAGGTTGGTCGCAGCACTTGCTAGTCCTCCAACACGTTCAGCATATAGTGATTCCCAGCTGAAAAATGCTATCTTAAGGGATTCCATAATACCTCCTTTCTTTCACCTACTATGATAATGATCTCTTGTCGTTGTGTACAGTCTTTAATAAGTTCTGCAAGATGTGGATCCTTTAATGCATCATTGATCCAGTCAATGAAATCTCCACGTTCCTGATGGTAGGAGATTGAATCAATGGGTACAACATGGAGAAGATCAAAAAACTGATCCAGATTGTATGCTGTATATCCACAATAACCAGTCGGACACCTAAAATGAAATGCTTCTTCAGGAGGAAATGTCCGAAGAGCCTTTGCTGATTTCTGATTCTTCATCAACCTGATGCATCTCTTCTCAAAATCCGCCAGGATCTTCATATATGTCTGAAATGCTTCTTCTGCTGTATGATGGCTGAAATAATTATGTACTTCACTACAGGTTCCGTATTTGGACGCCATATAGTAGAAATGATCACTAGTCTGGAGATACCGCCAGATGGATTTGTCAATTGCAAAGGTTTGTGCTTTTTGTATCGCAGAATATGCAGTATACTGCCGTTCATTTCCTACCCATGCTGAAACATCTTTCTCAATATCAGTCCAGGAAATAGTATCTATAACATCAATGGTTCCTACAGGAGTGTAATTTAAAACGGCTTCTGATGGCAGAATGGTTGAAATTCCCTTCTTTGCCATTTCAACCGGCAGACCCTGTAAAAAATGAAATATACCAGTCTCTTTCTTGAAATGTTCACCAAATGTCTCATAATCTAAGAAGATAGTGATGATATCCCCTGTTGAAGACGAAAGCCAGTCGGTATAAGCATCTGTAGTAAGTGGATATTTATCCCAGCCCGGATCTGCAAACCGAAATGCAATATCATCAGATAAAGCGGTATTTCTAAGAAATACAGGTATATCACAGCAGTTGTACAGATAATTTGGACTTCTCCATCCTAGGATACGATCAACCCCTTCAGTAAAAATCCCTGCAAAACCCATGTTCTTTGCATGAGTAGCTAGCTCATTATTGAACATGAATTCAGTATTTTCAAGGATAGATGGACGCACGTGAAAGAGATCGTGCATAAGGTCTGTATGCATATTCACCTGTTCTTTAAATTCAGATTTATCTGCAAAAAGACCAGCAATGCTATGATAGTACGTCTGTGCAAGTAGTTCGGTGTTTTTATGGCGTGCAACCTGGTCAAAAAGGGAGAGAACATCAGGATTCCACTTTTCGAGTTGTTCGATTAGTGTTCCGGATAATGAAAATGCACAGGAAAATCCTTCATCAAGCATCTTTAGTATTATTTTTGTTGCCGGGAGATAGCAGGTGTCAGAAACCCGTTCCAACACCTCACGGTTGAGTGTGTCAAAATAGAGTGTATCCAGATCTTTCTGTTTTACTTTTGCATTCGGTGAGAAGAACCGGTTTAGCCGGTATGGTTGATGTACTTCAAATCCTATACAAATTTGTGGCATTGATATTTTCCCTCTATCTGAAAGATGAACTGGTATGACATCCTTCTTACCAAACAGATACCATACCCTTTTTTTGCATACTGCCCTATCATTGAAAATGGCGAGTGAAAACTTCTAAAAAATCCTGTTATTATGGAATTATATAAGAATGTCAGAATTTTGTTGGTATTCTACATTCATCCGGATCATCAGAAGTTCTGTT
>Ga0268282_1000738_pt1 | contig 15752 bp, 9 predicted proteins | sample saktaG_12_FD_190133 | JGI IMG/M metagenome (GOLD analysis project Ga0268282, IMG submission 190133) | Saline water microbial communities from Sakinaw Lake, British Columbia, Canada - sak_2011_5_24_120m | ecosystem: Environmental > Aquatic > Non-marine Saline and Alkaline > Saline ...
CAGCAATTCTCCCTCTAAGTCATAGCCTTGGGTTAGGTTTACCTTCTCTCGGTTCATTCGGCCGGTATACTTTGTCTCTGCCAATTTCGTATCCGCGCTGTCATACGTTACGGTTTTGGCTAACGCGCCCGATGTCTCGTATTCATATTTTGTAGAAGTCAGCAATTTTCCCTCTAAGTCATAGCTTTGGGTTAGGGTTACTTTCTCTCGGTTCATTCGGCCGGTATAAGTAGTTTCTGCCAATTTCGTATCCGCACTGTCATATGTTATTGTTTTGACTAACGCGTCCGATGTCTCGTATTCATATTTTGTAGAAGTCAGCAATTCTCCCTCTAAGTCATAGCCTTGGGTTAGGTTTACTTTCTCTCGGTTCATTCGGCCGGTATACTTTGTCTCTGCCAATTTCCTATCCGCGCTGTCATACGTTACGGTTTTGGCTAACGCGCCCGATGTCTCATACTCATATCTATTAGAAGTCAGCAATTCTCCCTCTAAGTCATAGCTTTGGGTTAGGGTTACTTTCTCTCGGTTCATTCGGTCGGTATAAGTAGTTTCTGCCAATTTCGTATCCGCACTGTCATATGTTATTGTTTTGACTAACGCGCCGGTTGCCCGGTACTCGTATTTCGTAGAGGTTAATAATTCTCCAACACGATCATAGTTTTCGGTCACGGTTACTTTTTCGTGATTCATTCGACCGGAATATATTGTTTCGGCCAATTTTTTCTCAAGCGCGTCACATGTTATTGTTTTATTTAAAGCGCCGTTTGCCGCGTATTCATATTGTGTTGAGCTCAGAAGCACTTCAGCGAGGTCATAGCTTTGGATTTGTGATATCTTCTCTCGGTTCATTCTTCCGGTGTATGTTGTCTCTGAGAGTATATTGCTAAGGGCGTCACGCGTTACTGTCTCAGCTAACGCGCCGTTTGCCGCGTATTCATATTGTGTCAAAGTCAAAAGTTCCTCAGCAAGGTCATAGCTTTGACTTGCGGTAACTTTTTCTCGATCCATTCGTCCCGCGTATATTGTTTCTGAGAGTTTTTTGCTATTCGTGTCGTAGGTTACTGTTTTATTTAACGCTCCAGTTATCTCGTATTCATACTTTGTCGAGGTCAAAAGCTCTTCAGTCAAGTCATAGCTTTGACTTAGAGTTACTTTTTCCCTGTTCATTTGACCCGCGTATATTGTTTCTGAGAGTTTTTTGTTATCCGTGTCATGGGTTACTGTTTTATTTAACGCTCCAGTTATACCGTATTCGTATTTTGTCGACGTCAAAAGCTCTTCAGCGGAGTCATAGCTTTCACTTAGGATTACTTTCTCTCGGTTCATTCGTCCCGCGTATATCGTTTCTGAGAGTTTTTTGTTATCCGTGTCATGGGTTACTGTTTTATTTAACGCTCCAGTTATCTCGTATTCATATTTTGTCGAGGTCAAAAGCTCTTCAGCGGAGTCATAGCTTTCACTTAGGGTTACTTTCTCTCGGTTCATTCGTCCCGCGTATATCGTTTCTGAGAGTTTTTTGTTATCCGTGTCATAGGTTACTGTTTTATTTAACGCTCCCGTTATCTCGTATTCATATTTTGTCGAGGTCAAAAACTCTCCGGCGGAGTCATAGTTTTCGGCAAGAGTTGCTTTTTCCCTGCTCATTTGACCCGTGTATATTGTTTTTGAGAGTTTCTTGCCGAACGCGTCATACGTTACTGTTTTAGCCAACGCTCCCGTTATATCGTATTCGTATTCAGTTGAAGTCAAAAGATCTCCGGCGGAGTCATAGCTTTTACTTGCTTCCTCTAATTCATAATCTTCCATACCCTCATATAAGGTTTCAGACAGTTTTATCCCTTCCATTGTTTTATTCACCGCTTTTTTAAGAACACCCGCGCTATCATATTCGTACTCTGTGGTACTTATAACCATCCCTGATCTATCAAAATTTCTGACTGAGGCGGTTTTACCCGAATTTTTTATGTTATCATATATCGTTTCAAAAATTTTCGTGTTCGCGTCGTCAACTGTCACGCTTTTTATAAGGACATCCATATCATCATACTCAAACAAGGTAGACGTTAACTCTGTTTCCTGAAGATCATAATTAGTACTCATTGACCTCTTTTCCAGATTTTCAGAGCCTTCATAGATTGTTCTTGAAAGAACCGTTCCGGAAGGGCTATGGGCTGCCGTCATTTGAAGAGCGCCGTTTGCGCCATAAGTGTATAAAGTCTCTCCCAAAACATTTCCCGTCAAATCATAACTCGTCACACGCTCGAAGCGTTCCTGCCCCTCTCTTCCTATATACGCCGCGCGCGAAGTCAGCGTGCTTTTTTCTATGCGAGAGACGTCTTTTGAGTCTGAAATCTGATAGGTGTTAACTTCTCTCAGGGCTTTATTTTCGTAAACATATTGCATTTTTGTCGTAAGGTCGCAAGTTAAAATATTAAAACCAAAAGAACAGGTCACATATTCCCGGTTTTCCGTCCCGTCATAATATGTTTCTGATCTTATCTCCGCGCGTGTTAGATCATGAGGATTAGTCGCGCCCGCGTATCCTGTCATTTTATCAAGTGTGTATTTATTGCCGTCTCCGCCCGCAGCCGGATTATTAACATTTTCTTCAAGGTCATACTCATAGATGTTTACGCCGTCAAGAGTAACCCCATCCGAAATATAGTTATATGAACTCTTAATGACCTCATGGCCCTTTGACCCCATAAATTCACTCACACGGCGCAAAATATTCGCGTCATTATTGATTCCATATGTCTCTATTTTCGTCAAACATCCTTCACCATCGCGAATATAGTCAAACCGCTCCGTTGCCTGATATTCGTGAGTCGCGGCATTCATGGAATATGCCGATAGAACGTGATCCGTAATTTCTTTATCCTGTTCACCGGTGTATACTGTTTTTGTAACCAATAGATCCCTGCAGGTTTCAGTATTGGTTTTAAAGTCATCCAATTTATCCTTCCAATTTACTCCTTTAATGTTATATGTCCTTACCGCCCTTAAAGCAGTTCCATCACTATTTTCATAGTCGTAACAACTAAGTTTTCCGAATACCCCGTTTTCGTCATTTTCACTTAAACCATAAACTATTCTATCCTCGTCGTCTTTTGTTTCATACGCGAATTCTTGAGTTAATTCGCCGTTCTCCGCTACTTCTTTTTTCCATGTTTCATTTTCTTCTTCTATATATTCTTTCCAATCCGCGCTGTCATATTTTTCCGAGATCAAAGAAATATCAAAGGTCTTCACTTCTTTAAGAATCTTTCCACCGTCTTCGTAAGCATAAATAGAAACCTCTGCCGCTTTTCCCTCTCTAAAATCAGAAAGAATATAATCAATCTTTTGCTCGGTATCTATTTCGGAATAAACAACCTCTTTCAACTTAAGATCATCTATGAGATCGCCATATTCTTCTTCAATAAAACTGCCTAACACCTTTTCTTCACCTTCCTTAGATATTTCCTCAAGATTACCGCTTGTCCACCTCGCCGTATCAATATCCCTGATATCGTAAGAAACCACTTTTTCGAGTGACCGCGAATCCTCTCGGTAACTATATACGGATATTTGCCGGGCCTTATCATTATTATCAAAATCGCTTAAGGCATATTTGACTTGTTTTCCAGGCTCGTCAGGTGAAGTGCGCCGTTTTAAAGGCAAGTTTTCAGCGGAGACCGCAGCACGGGAACGGTTATCTAAAAAATATACAAGATTTTCTTCTATCATGTTTTTCGATTGGATGATCAGCTCATGTTTTCTTTGAGCGTTCTGTAGATAGGCCGGCGACATACGTCTTGTCTCGTCAACCTCGGTTTCCTTAGCCAAAATACTTTTTGCGCTTGAATAAGTACGGCGATACACTAACCTGTCAGCAGAAAACGCGATCTGTTCAAATAAAAACACAAAGGCCACAAAACAGCTTAAAATTTTGAACATTTTCCCGCGTTTTAATCTTTCTCTCCGGGGATAACCGGTCTCTTTTATGAAATTTTGTGTGTTTTTCATGCTCGCGCCACCTTGCCTCGCTTCAATCTTTTTCCAATCGTTCCGATAAAAGCGCGAAGAAAAATTAAAATTACAAAAATTTTAGTAATCACATCCCCATATTTGGAATAAAAAGTTTTTTCATTTATCCCATATAACTCCCCTATCAGAAAAGTTGAACAATTTGACGGCAGTCTTAGCACAACTTTGCCAAAGGGATCAATAATTTGAGTGATCCCTGTCTGTGTCGACCGTGCCAAATACCTCATATTTTCAGCCGCTCTTGCTCTTGAAAAAAATGACGCGTATCTTTTAAACCAGGAATAATCAAGGTCCGTATTGCTGGACAATGAAACAAAATATTCCGCGCCTTTAGATACATAATCCCTGAATATTGCCGCATTAAGTTCTTCCCAACATAAGGTTATGCCCATATTGTCCGGATAAAACTCTTCCGCCTTATCCTTGACGCGAATATTTCGATTAAACGGCGCCGGATCCCGCGCGTAATAAATGCCGTCGAGCTTACCGTCGCCCTTAAAAACAAGCGCGCTATTATACTGGCGCTTTACTTTAGTCTGGTCGATTAATAGAGAGCCTATAATGAAACAGACATTTGTTTTTTTTATTTCGTCGATAACAGGCCGCATCTTTTTAGGAAATTCATTCATTACATCTACCGGGAAAGTATATTCGGGCCAGACAATAAGATCCGGCTTTTCTTTCGCGGCTTTCTCACTTAAGTCAATATATCTCGATATTCTTTTCTCCAGTCTTTCCGTATAGCCGAATATGGAATCTCTGGACACATCTCCCTGAATAAGAGCGACTTTTTTAGACTTTTCTGAATTATGCAAATTAGCAGAATTGCTATTTAAGGAAAAAATATGTGACAATAAAAAAATTGACATGAGCAAAATTGCCGTTACCAATGAAAATTTGTCTTTTTTTGTTAAATATCGCGCGATGGCGGAATTAAACAAGATAATCAGTAAAGTAAGACCTATACTTCCCGTATACCAGATTACGGGCGCTGAAGAGGGAAACAGTATTCCCACATCAAAAACGCTGACTGCGAGTGACCTGAAATTAAGCACATACAAAAGCAGGATCCAAACAAGAGAAGGAATAAATATTGAAAAGCGCGTATTTTTGAATCGATTAATAAGTTTGCCGGAGACAATCAGAAAAGTTGTAACAAAAGTAGTCGCAACTGCGACACCCAGCAGGTAAACCCCGGGGTCATAAGCCAAAAGCGGAAGCAGGACACAACAAGCTGTTATGAGTGTAAAAATAAAAAAATGGAGGTTTTTAGTTTTTGCCGGTGAATAAAGCAGACCCAATACAGGAACAAGAAAAACGAAAACCAAGTAATTGCTGATTACGTAGGGACTGCATATTAAAATCGCAGGTATGATGAACTTTTTTATATTCATCAGAACTCCTATAATTAAATCGAACTGTCGAGGAATCTAACATGAAACGCTATTTATCAAACTATTCAAAGTTCGCGGCAGTCCGGCTATGCTTTACTTTCCAGCATGCATAGCTTTGTAACCCTATCCCGCGATATGGTTACCTCTTGTTCTTTCTTTTTCAGGTCTTAACTTTTTATGCAAAAAAAATTATTTGCTAAATTTTTTGCCGAAGAACCGCAACATTTAAACTTCCCTTAGTTTACGAAAATCACCAATCACCAATTGTAAATTTATTTCTACTTTATCACATTCTAACGGCTACATACAGAAGTTTACATTGCCCTTGCGAATTTGTCAAATTTTTTTTGTTTATTCTTTATTTGGCGCCCGGATAACGTCTACCATAAAAAAAGGGCGGACACATGGTCCGCCTTTTTTCAAATTACAATGTTCATTCTTCTTTCTTTACGTCTTTGCTTGCTGTATAATCTAATTGTTTATGAAAAAGAAAATATTTTATCTTTTATTTCTTTCGGTGTTCGCTTCGGTATTGGGTATGGGAATTATCTCTCCTCTAATGCCTCTATATGCTAAAAATTTAGGCGCGTCAGGGATATGGCTCGGGATAGTATTTTCCGCTTATGCTGTTTCCCGCGGAATTTTTACACCTTTAATCGGCAAACTTTCTGATAAAAAAGGCAGAAAAATGCTTATAGTTTCAGGGCTTTTTCTGTATTCCATAACTTCTCTGCTTTATATCTCGGTTTCCACCATTTACTCTTTTACGATCATCCGGCTGATTCATGGACTTTCTTCGGCAATGATTATACCCATCGCGATGGCCTATATTGGTGAAACTACAGAAAAAGGCAAAGAAGGAATTGCCATGGGGACGTTTAACACGGCTCTTTTTCTCGGAATGGCGGCGGGACCTTTTCTGGGAGGCATGTTTGACGCTATGTTTGGAATGTCTTCCGCTTTTTACGCTATGGCAGGGTTAACCGGAGCGGCATTTCTCGCTACGCTAATATTTCTTCCTGACCTTCAACCTGAAAAAGAAAACAAAAAAAAATCTATCCCTCTTAAAACCATAATAAAAAATAAAACCGTAAAAAGTCTTCTTGTTTTTAGAGTTATTGAAGCAGTGGCGCGAAGCGGGATCATGGTATTTTTGCCTCTTTTCGGAGCGGCAAAACACATTTCAATATCCGAACTCGGCATACTTATCTCTGTAAACTTATTTCTCACGGGTTTACTTCAACGGCCTTTCGGTATTCTCGCGGATAAGCTAAACAAATTTTCTATGATCCTTGTCGGAATGAGTATCTCCGCGGTTATGCTGACATTGATACCTTTTTGTTCCAATTTTACGAGCCTTTTGATAGTTAGTTCTCTGATAGGCCTCGCCAGCGCGATATCTATTCCGGCGAGTTCCGCCATAATTGTCAATATCGGAAAAAACGGCAGTATGGGCGCGTCGATGGGAATATTTTCTTCGGGGATGAGCGCGGGAATGGCACTCTCTCCAATTCTACTCGGTATAGTTATGGATAAAATCGGAATAAACAGTGTATTCTGGTTCGCCGGAGGAATAACACTTTTCGGTATTGCCTGCTTTTATTCCCTGTCTCGAGCACAATATGGGGTCAGATCTCAACTTTCAACAAAAAAAAACGCCGGTAGATAAATCCCCTTGGAAGGTAATCTTTTTTGACGATACAACTAACAGAATTTTGAAATAGGAAAATTGGTATTGCGCTTTTTTTGTTGAAAGTTGAGACCTGACCCCCTTAAGTATGACCCCCTTAAGTAAGCGGATGGGGATCATCAATATCTACCGAGCTCCAGGCGTCTATCATATAGCGCTCAACATATGCATAAGGTAAAAATCCGTAACCATTCCGCCCCCATTCCCCTGACCATGAATTCTTAAATTTGATAACTTTCTTTTTATCATCGTAACCTACCGGACAAATCGCGTGACCTCCCAAACTGCTTTCATTTTTCGCAGGCATCGGCACAAGACCTGTTTTAGTGTTCATCATCCCTCCAAAAACTTCAACACCGATAACGCAAGGTCCCTTTGAGGCAAGACTCAACCGCAGTTCATCAAGATTAAGTATGCGCGCGTAAGTCACAATACGAAATTTTTTGGCATTATCAATCGCGCCTTTCCGGGCTTTGGTCTTTTGATGTGGTAAATACGGCCAAAACTTTTCCTGACAAACACCTTTATTTTCAAGAACCTGCATCGCCGCGCGAATGGTAGTGCCTTCTTCTTTCGGCATACCATCAATTTTTTTACATTCGCTATAAACAAACCGCGGAGAAAGTTCTACTAACTTTTCATAGTCAATCAATTCCTGATATTCCTTCATCCCCGAAGCCGAAGCAAAGCTGACGCAGGTCCCTTCATCTCCCTGATCCCTGACAGGAGACAATTTCGGCGTATAATCAATCGCTTTCGGAATTTTTATAACCGGCAAATACACCCGCATCAAATAATCTCTATCGTCAACTTTATCTTTGACGCATCCTAATTTAAACATTTACTTTCCTCTTCTTACCTCCTAAAAAAAACTTTGGGGTTAGACAAGCCCATTGTGCGAATTTATTTCGTATCGAATTTTTTCAGTTTTTTTCATTACATTCTACACAGAAATTTATTCGAATATCGCAAAAGTTCAGGAGAAATTAAAAAATGTTGAAAGTTGAGACCTGACCCCCTTAAGTACCCGGTTCCAGATTACTTATCCTATCTTCTGCCGCGCACAGGATTTTTTGAATCATCTCCGGATAAGAAATCTCCGTAAATTTACACATCCTAGCCAAATGACCGTCCCAACACCATCCCGGATTAGGATTTATCTCCAACAAGTGCGGATCACCATCGTTATCCAGTCTCCAGTCGAATCGGCAATAATCCCGGCATTCAAGCCTTTCAAATAACTGCAGCGAACTTTCTTCAATATACTTCTGAACAGATTCGGGAATATCAGCCGGAATAGATTTGATCTTCCAATAAGGCGAGCTGGGATCCCATTTTGCTTCATAGCCGCATATTTTAGGAAGACCTTCAGGGAGGGCTGAATAATCCTCTTCAATAATCGGAAGTATATTGATGTTATTGGGAAGATTTCCTACCATGCCTATACTCAAATCTTTTCCCGGTAAAAATTCCTCAACAAGAATGGAGCTGCTTGCCCCGATAACATTACGAATCTCATCGATCGCATTGATCATTTCTTCTAAATTATGCGCCACGCTTCTTTGAGTTATACCAAAACTGGAGTCGCCCATATTGGGTTTAATAATAACCGGAAAAGGGAAATTCATTTCATATATATTATCCGACGGCTTTAAGTAAAAGGCGTCCGGAACCGAAATGTTCATTTCCCGGGATATCCCGCGAACTAATGATTTATCGTAACAGAAAGCCAAACATTGCGGATTGGCACCCGTATAAGGGATCTTAAGCATTTCAAGCAAGGCGGGAACATGAAGCTCCTTCCGAGCGTCATTAGAAAAACCTTCATCACATAGATTAAAAACATAATTAATCTGGCTTCTATGCTTAGACAGCTCAACAAGCATTTTATTATGGTCATCCAAATAGCAGAAATTGTAACCCTTAAGCCCTGTCAGCGCCTGTTTCAACTCATTGATCGTGTAATAATCGTCTTCATCAAACACCGAGGACGGTTTTATAGCATCCGTCTGGCGCGGATCTCCCAATAAGACCATGACATTTTTTGTCGCGGTTTTTTTCGAAACTTGCAGTCTATTCGGCCACTCCTTTCGGATAACAGCCGTGACAACAAATCGGCGTTTCATCATTCCAAGATCTTGATTCCTTTTTGAGGCGGTATCCTCAACGTCATGAAAAGCAATTTCCTGAAAATTCGCGCGCTCCAAGAGCCTATTTAAGTGCTCTTTCGAATATAATCTTTCCGCGTAAAATTGATCTACAATAACACCTTTGTGCGTGTGCGTGATAACCTCACGGGAAATGAGTTTTGTCTTATCCAAAGATAAAGACCTCTCCCTGCAGACAAAATAATCTTTGTCAATCCATTCCCAGCTCCGGGGTTCAAAATTTTCTTTTAAGTATTCCCCATCAGAAACATCAAGAAAAATTCTCCCGCCAGGTTTAAGACTGCGCTGAATATTCTTCAATACTTTTAAGTCATCACTCGCGTTCTCAAAATAACCGAAGCTATTGCCTAAGATCGAAACACAATCAAAAAAAGCTTCGGGAAATGAACGTTTTCTCGCGTCCCCTTCCTTAAAGATCAACGGAGATCCCAGATCACGTACTGTTTTTCTAGCGCGCTGAATTAAATAACGTGAACGATCCAAACCGTATATTTTTGTAAAACCGCGATGAGCCAATTCAAAACAGTGACGTCCCTGCCCGCAACACATGTCAAGAATAACATCTGTTTTCTGCAAATTTAAGATCTTCAAAAAAACATCTATTTCCTGCCGGGTAATATCATCATCATTAACGACGTCTCCGTCTGTTCGCAAATAATACGCGTTAAAAATCTCTTTCCACCAGTCCCTTTTTACATAATCCTCAAGATTATCAACCGGTCCGATAACTTTTATATTATCGACTAAAGCATTTTTTTTATTCCCGCTGTTGCTTCCCATTAGTTCTCTCCTCGGTTTGGTATTTTAAAATATAAAAATCACCACATGATAGCATAAAAAACTGAGATAAACACCTATTTTCATATCCATTTCTTTTACACCCCAGCATAGAGTAAGGGGGTCACAAGAGTAAGAGGGTCACATCTCAACTTTCAACATTTTTTCAATTTCCCCAATTTTCCTATTAAGATCCTTGTCCTCTCTGCGATTATGCTCCAACCTGTAGCAGACCGCGGAAATACCCGCGTCACTTATGCCCTCAAATAAGACTGCTATCTCATTTAGTGATAGTTGCGTGTATTTCCTTATCAAATAGATACAAACTTTGCGAGATAACTTGTTTTCGCCAATTACCTTTATCACCGAATCTCTAATATCTTCCGGATTTAACCGAGATTGCATTGCCTTCAGTCCCGATATCTCCGGGTCATCTTTACCTTCAATGTATTTGGTTTTGATATTTTCAATAAACCCGTTCGTTCCCAATAAAAAACCAAGTTTCGTGTTCTTTTCTATTATGTCCGCCTCGTTGCCTATGTCTTTTGATACAAAGCTTCCATACAAAGATCTTGCTGTTTCAACATTTTTGTCGAACATGGAAAGAATAAAATTTGTATTCAGCCATTTGGGACTTTTTATTTCAGACATAAAATAATTCAGACTAGAGTGGGGATATTCCCGCGCATTTTTTACTAATCCTGCTTTTACGGGATTTAAATGTATGTATCTGGATAAGTGATGCAGGTATTCATCCGCCTCGACCAATATTGCCTTATATCGCCCTTGAAAAAGATGCCCTACTCTTTTTCTTTTTTTATTGAAGTAAACCGTATAGCTTGTATTGAGGCAATGCATCGCTCGACTGAGATTTGCCTCTTCTGTTTCCATAATTAAGTGATAATGATTTCCCATGAGGGAGTAGGTATGTATATTGACTTTGTACCTTGAGTGCAGGACTGCAATGTAATCATAAAATTTTGCTCTATCTTGATCTGTTACAAATATGTCTCTCCGTTCATTACCCCTTTGAACGATGTGGTAAAACGCTCCAGGGTATTCTATTCGCAGTGGTCTTGCCATAATAAACAATCCTTTCTCAAAATTTAATTTTTCTCATCTTCAAAAAGGATTATATATTTGTAACATCTATTGTGTCAATACTTTTGTTGAAAGTTGAGACCTGACCCCAATTATGTGCGTGATAGGAATTGGAGGATTAGGTTTGCGTATATGGCGCTGGCTAGGTCATCTAGCATGATGCCCCAGCCTCCGTGCAGTTTTTCTAGTTTTTTTAGGGGGGGGATCTTTATGATGTCAAAAATGCGATATAGGATAAAACCTGCTATTATTACATTTACGCTTAACGGGATGAACAAAAATACCGGAAAAATGTTCGCGAATTCGTCTATTACGATAAAGCCGGGATCTTTTTGAACGGACCCTCTTTCCACCATTCCGGAAGAGATAACTCCCGCGGTGAACAATATTATGAACGCGGTTATGTATAGGACGATATGTGAATGCAGCAGCAGGCATAATATAAGTCCGGCGAAGCTTCCCGCGGTGCCCGGAGCGATCGGGAAATAACCGATACCGCACACAGTCGCTATACGTTCATGTATATTTTTACTTTTTTTCATTTTATGGCCTTTCACCGCCAAAAACACCAACCTCGTAGGTTGATAGCAACCTACGAGGTTGGTGTTTTTGGTGTGGTTATTTGTTCGCGGAGTTCAGTAGATATTTTTTGTTGCCTGCCAGGTATGATATGCCGCTTATTAAGGTTAGAAGAACGGTTATACACATCATAATAAAAATAACCTGACGATACCAATATTCAAAAGACGCGTTCCAGAAGCCACATACGCCGACACCCGCTTCTTTGATCACTATAAACGCGAGTATCAGTATGATAGACGCCATTTGGGACACTGTTTTATGTTTACCGCTTCTTCCGGCGGGAAGCACTTCGTTGTTTCGAAAAGCCACTATCCTTATACTTGTAATTATGAGTTCCCGCGTAATTATAATGACTACCATCCATGCCGGGATCAGTTTCATTTCGACAAACGCGAGAAACGCGGCAAGTGTCATTATTTTATCCGCTACGGGATCCATTATTTTGCCGAAATCGGAAACAATGTTATATTTTTTCGCGATAAACCCGTCAAGGTAATCCGTGAACGCCGCGATAATGAAAATCACCAGCGCCATTATTTTCGAGGGCAAACCATTTAAGAAAAGAAACGCCATAAACACAAAAACCAGAAAGATCCGGGCCAATGTAATTTTATTCGGCAGATTCACAGCGCCTCCCCGACTAGATCATATTCTAAAGTATCGACTATTCTCGCTTTGGCAAAGTCTCCCGGAGTGATGTTTTTACCTTTTAAGTAAACCAGTCCGTCAACTTCAGGCGCGTCTATTTTACTTCTGGCGATAAACTGCTCGGGGTCTTGGGAATCACATTCGTCAACTAAAACTTCTATTTCCTTATTCAGCATTTTTTCGTTATGTTCGATAGAAATTCTTTGCTGAAGCTCCATAACCGCCCGGAACCTTTCTTTTTTTATTTCTATCGGGATCTGGTCTTTAAAACCCTCGGCGGGGGTTGTTTCTTCGGGCGAGTATATGAACGCCCCTAAACGTTCAAATTTAACGTTTTTCAAAAATTTTATCAGCTGTGCGAACTCTTTGTCTGTCTCACCCGGAAAACCTACTATCACTGAAGTCCGTATCGCGGCATTTGTTCGTTTCCGTATTTTTTCGAGAAGACGCTCGATATCTTTTTCCGTCGTCGACCGATTCATCTTGTTCAATATTCTATCATTTATATGTTGAAGAGGCAAATCCACATATGGACAGATATTTTCGCTCTCCGCGATAATGTCTATAAGCTCGTCCGTAAAACGCGCCGGGTGTGTATACAAAAGGCGTATCCATCGGGAGGCCATTATGGGCACTATTTTTCTGAGAAGACTCGCGAGCGATGATGTTTCGGATCTATCCATACCGAAAGAAGTTGTGTCCTGCCCTATGAGAATGATTTCTTTTATATCATTCTCATCTTTTAGAATTCTTATCTCTTCAAGAACGGATTCTATGTTTCGACTGCGGCGCGGACCTTTAAGACCGGGAATCACACAATACGAACATTTATTGGAACAACCCTCCTGTATTTTTATATAGGCATAATGTGATGGAGTTAAAAGTGTTCTTTTATAGGAATGATCGTAAAGAAAATCGGGATTCTGGTTAACAGCTTTGATTTTTTTAAGGGGAAAAAGCGCCTCTATCCGGTCAGGTATTTCGGTAAAATCAGAAGTGCCGAAAATACCGTCTATTTCCGGTATTTTTTTCGCGAGTTCATCGGGATATCGCTGGGCGAGGCATCCAAAAACAATAAGTTTTTTTATTTTGCCTTCAGCCTTTAAATTCGCGAGCTGGAGAATTATGTCGATGGATTCCTGTTTGGCGTCTTCTATAAAAGCGCACGTATTAACTATGGCGATATCCGAGGATCCGGCCTCCTGAACAATATTAAAATTTTTTGTTTTGAAAAGACCCAGCAAAACTTCACTATCAACAAGATTTCGCGCGCAGCCCAGACTAAGAAGATATACTCTTTTCATTGAAAAATATCACTCCAATTCAACTACCCAGCTATCCCCGACTCGTATCCCCTTGTCTGACACCTGTATATTCTTAACGACTCCCATCGCGAAGGAATTGACCTTACGGGTATTAACGACAAAATCAAGGACATCCGCTTTTCCCGTCCATACGGTAAGAGTGCCGGCTGATTTCCATGTTTTAGACTGCCCTTTTTCAAGAACCCCGGCAAAAAGCATTTTCTCCCCTTCATTTACCTGTACCCATACTTTTCCGCGAGCTTTTAATCCAAGTATAACGGTCGGAGCCGGAGGCGGGGTTGAAACTTCTTCTTTGTTTGAAGATTTTTTGTCTGACGCGTCGGTTTTTTTTGTTTTTTCGTTTTTGTCCGATTTTTTCTTACCGGCAATTTCTTTCTGCCGGCTCGTTTTCACTTTATCTTTATTTTCTCCCGGCGACACCTTTGATCTTACGGTGTTGAAAAGTATAAAAACCAAAATAGCTAAAACCGCCGAAAGTACCGCGACAAAGATCAGTTTTATTTTTTCGTCGTTTGATTTTCTTTCAGTAAAAACGGGCAAGGCTTCATTTTTGCGTTTTTGATTTTCGCGTTCTTCTTTTTTAATTTCTTCTTTTTTGAGTTCTTCTTTTTCCTGTTTCAGCTGCTCTTTTTTCGCCTTTTCTTCATTATTTTTCAAGTTAAAACTTTTTTCCGGGACGGAAGCGGAAACAAATTCGTATTTTTCCAAAATCTTTCCCGTGTCTATGCCCAGAAACGCGGAATATTGTTTTAGAAAACTTTTCAAATACGGTTTATTGATCTTATCAAACTGTCCGCTTTCGATCTTATTCAAAACTTCCGGGTGTATGCGGATTTTTTTGTACACGTCTTCGATAGTAATATTCTTTTTTTTTCTGGTTTCGAAAAAAAGTTTTCCGATCTCTTTAATTGATGTCATAATTTCACTCTTTCGATTGTTCGATTTTTTCAATTAATATTTCCCTGGGCTTGGCTCCGTTATGGCCACCAATGACCCCTTCATTTTCCATCTGATCTATGATTCTGGCGGCTCTGGTATAGCCTACGCGCAGTTTACGTTGAATAATGGAAACCGACGCCTGTTTGGTTTGCAGGATCACCTTAAGCGCTTCCTGATAAAGTTCGTCTTTTTCCTGATCCGCGGCGCATGCCGTCTTATCCTGTTTCACCGCTACGCCGTCAACATATTGAGGTTCCGCCTGTGTTTTTATAAATTTTACCATTTTTCGTATTTCGCTATCTTCAACCAAACTGCATTGACCGCGCACTTCCGTCATCGCGCCCGGCTGCATAAACAGCATATCACCGCGTCCCAGAAGTTTTTCCGCGCCGTTAACGTCTAAAACCGTACGTGAATCCACCTTTGAAGCGACCTTAAAAGATATCCGCGCGGGAAAATTCGCTTTGATAACACCGGTAATAACATTCACCGACGGTCTCTGAGTGGCAAGTATCAGATGGATACCTGCCGCGCGGGAAAGCTGGGCGATTCGCATTATCGCTCCTTCAACATCCTGCTGAGCAACCATCATAAGATCCGCGAGTTCATCAACGACAACAACGATATAAGGCAAATTTTTGTCTTCTTTGGTCTGGTTCTCTTTATAAAGCGAAATGTTTCTTACACCTTTCCCCGCGAATATTTCATATCGCCTTTCCATCTCATCAACCACCCAATTTAACACGACAGCCGCTTTTTTTGGTTTTGTGACTATTGGCGTGATCAGATGCGGTATGCCTTCAAACATCATAAGCTCTACGCGTTTAGGATCTACCATTATAAATTTCAATTCTTCAGGGGAAGAGTTATATAGCAGACTGCTGATAATGGCATTGAGGCACACCGTTTTCCCTGAGCCTGTCGCGCCGGCAATTAAAAGATGCGGCATTCTCCCCAGATCCGTAACCATCGGAACTCCTGAAACATCCTTCCCTAAAGCAAGTTTTAACGCCGACTTTTCTTCATGATATTCCACACTTTCAAGAATATCCCTCAAGAGAACAAGTTCACTTTCGTCATTCGGAACTTCAATGCC
>Ga0268282_1000748_pt1 | contig 15628 bp, 19 predicted proteins | sample saktaG_12_FD_190133 | JGI IMG/M metagenome (GOLD analysis project Ga0268282, IMG submission 190133) | Saline water microbial communities from Sakinaw Lake, British Columbia, Canada - sak_2011_5_24_120m | ecosystem: Environmental > Aquatic > Non-marine Saline and Alkaline > Saline ...
TGCAGTAATGAAAGGCGAATTAAATTCTTTGGGATATATATTATCTGTAAATAAAATTAATAGTTGGCTTAATAATTCACCGATGGCATATAATTATAATGACAATAACAGTTATGCGAGAGTATCAATTTTAGAGGATATTGATTTAAGCACACTTGATTCTTTAGATTTGTTTATTTTTGAAGAAAACCAAAACACTGAATCGAATCAACAACAAAATAATAATTCTTCAAATGGTTCTTTGGTTAGAGCAAAAAGCACGGCAGGTATATATTTAATAGAGAGCGGAAACAAGAGACCAATTAAGAGCGCTAAAATATTTTTAGCCAAAGGATATAAATGGGGAGATGTTACTGAAGTCAGTCAGGCGGAAATGAATAATTATCCGCTCGGAACGGACTTGACGATAGATGAAGATAATGAAAATAAAGAAACTCCGAGTAAGCAAGAATCTGCTGGCACTTTGTCAAATGGAGCGTTGGTTAGAGTAAAAGGAACTCATGGTGTTTATTTAATACATAATAATCAGAAACGACCCATTAAAAGCGCTACGATATTTTTGGGTAGGGGATATAAATGGGGAGATGTTGTTGACGTTGAACAATCGGTATTAAATACTTATCCTTTGGGAGAAAATGTTGCTTTGTCAGAAAGTATAACCACAGAGAACGAAACACAAACAATAACAATTAATGTCCCCAGATTAAGAACAAGAAGCTTGCCCAGTTTAGATGGTAAAATTATTACTTTAGTGCTTGAGGGGGATAGCTATGACGTAATATCTGAACAAAATGGTTGGTATAAAATAAATTATGAAAGTGGTAAAACAGGATGGGTTATGAGTATGTATACAAAATAATTTATAAAAAACAATAAATGGATTAAATTTGATAGAGTAAGGAATATTTTATTAATTTGGAATGAGTTTATGGTCGATAATCGAATTGGTAAATGTTTTGAGTATTAAAATAAGACTATGAACAAATTAGTTAAGATGATTTTAATTTTTTCAGCATTATTAATAAGTTTTTCTGTTTTTTATTACCATGTAATTTTCTTGCCACAGAAAGAACGAGCCAGGATAGAATTAGAGCAACAAATAGAACAAGCTAAGATAGAACTACAAAAACAGGAGTTGTTAGATGGACAACGCAGAGAAATAGAGGCTGTAGAAAAAATCGCAGAGAAGGAACGTGTAGATAAATTACTTTTAGATATTTGTTTAAGCGATGCTCAGAGTTTATACTTGAATTATTGGGACAGACAATGTGAAATACAGGAAAGAAAAAGTGACTGCACTCTTCCTCATTATATTGCCGAAGAGGTTGATGGTTATCACGAAGAGCTCAAAGATGATTGTTTCAGAAAATACCCACAAAATTAATTGACCATTATTGTGACGTATAGCGTAAATTACTAAGAGCTGACTATATTAACAACAGAACAGTTTTGCACCTCCCTCAAACAGGTTCGAACGTCGTTCCACTCGGGAAGCCAACCTAGTGCGTCTTTCGAGAGACCGTGATACGTCTAAAACAAGCCAAATTTCATTTTTAGTTCGATATTTTTACTTACTACCGGAGTACGGAATCGAGCTAAAATGAAAAAAATATTTTTTGGATTATAAAATCATCATAATAATTTTATGATATTATCAAAATTTAAACTTAAAAATACCAAAAAAGATAATAGAGCGCTTATTGTAATGGGCGTTTTTTTATTTATCTTTATCATTATAATCGGCACAGCTTTTATGGTTGGCGATAATGTCGCAAGATATCAAAAGAAAGCTATAGATGAATATACTTATTGGCAAAAAATTCACCCACAAAAGATGAATTATCGTTTCACACATGATGCTTTGTTGGTTTTTTCTGAAATAGCAGACGTTGCTTATAGGAAAGATATAAGCTGGGATATTAATGATATTGAGAATATCAAGAATCAAGATAAAAAACTATTAGAACAAAAATCAGAATATTTTAAAGATAAATATCGTACAGATCTTTTTAATGCAGGTTATACGATTGTCAAATGGACAGATAAATTCCCCAATCCACTCACCAGTAAAGCATCTATACATATCTTAACAGCAATAGAATATTTATATGATAGGGGTGTTTCATTAGCAAATTTTCTTGATGAAATAGCAAGCTCAGAGACAACTATTGATAATTTATCTCAAAATGAAGATTTTATTAATTCACGTGAAAATTTAGACAAAGCTACTATTGAAATAAATCAAGCAGTAGATATAATCCTTACTATGGATTTTAGGGATGGTGGTAGTTTTGAGTGGATGGATGACAGGAATAATCTTGTTGATAAAATGAGATTTTTGTTTGAGGATAAAGAAAGAAATTATTCCGAAGATTTTATAACGAATAAGATGCTTTTATTAAAAGATAGCTGGAACATCGGTTTGGGTGCAATGAGAGTTAAGAAATAATTTATGTATTAAAAATATTTTATAATGAATATGTTCTTAAAAATTTTATCCAAATTAGGTTATAAGGCTGTCATAAATACACAAATAGAGGTTTACAATAAATTTAAAAAGCAATATCCAGAAGTTTCCGAAAACGACTTATTGAATCTCCTTATAGTTTCAAGAACTGTTACTCCAGTACGCCTTCCTGGGGTTAGTTTTTTGGAAGAGAAAACACACTATCAACCCATCCTAGATAATCCAAATAAGACGCTTGAGCATGTTATTTGGGCTATAGCTAAATATGAGTATTTTGAAAGTGAATATGCTCATGCTCGTATCCAAAAGCATAAAATGCCCGATTGGTTTTTGGGTGAGATGAAACAGAAGATACAAGATTATATAAAAAAAATGATAAAAAAAGTATGAAAGAAGGAATTGATAAAATACAGCAATTTAAATCTAAGGTTAAAGAGCACGAAAATATATTATTTGGTTGGAACCTTTATTATCAGGGTATATGTCTTTTTTATAAACACGACGAAGCAACTATTGATTTAACTAGAACCCATTATGAGAATATAAAGGAGAGGATGACAAGCGCAATTGGTCGAGCTCGGGAATTATTAGAAGAAATAGAGAAAGACTCCGATAGACATTTGCTTATAGAAAAATTTGAGTTCCCGTCAATTAGCGGAATTTCTGTATTAGATTATGGGACAAAACTTGCCAAAGCACTAGCGGAGGCTTATGAAGAAATATTCTCAGAGAGACCTAAATCTAGACCCCTAACAAAAGAAGAGGACCAACAGCTTATAAGGAAAGCATCAGAAAAAATATGAAAATTAATTTTAGAATATGAAAAATAACAAAAAAATTACCAGACACCCTGAAGACTTGGACTCAGTTGAAGAATTTTTTACTCCAATGTTTATTGACAAATATCATGAATTTAGAAGAAAAACCAAGATTTTAATATTTGTTGGGTTTATTTTGAAATATCTTGCAGTGGTAATTATATGGGTATTTGGTTCTAGCTTCGAAATTGTTTCTATATTGATTTGTCTTGTAGGGTTTTGGATTTATTTTAATGGTTGTGCTTCTTTTGCAAAATTAAAAGGATACAGGCGTTTCATTGGAGGAATATTGGCGTTTTGTGACGTATTGGGTCTTATAATTTTATTTATATTGCCCGACAAGCCCAACAAACACGAAATTTTTATCAAAGATTTATTTAATGCGTCTGATGAGGGTAAAAATAATTTATGAAAACAACATTACAAAAATTAAAAAAACAACTTAAAAATAAAGACGATTTTATTAAAAATGGTCCATCAGCAGACATTCACCAAGTATGGATTGTTAAGACAAAAAATCTTTTAGAAAAAGTAGATAACGAGACGTCTCAAGAGTTTGATTTTTTATCAAAAAAAATTTTACTTCCAGTTTCGGCATTAATGAAAAGCCCTGCAATAAATAGAATGATAATGATTTTGAGAGAAGCGATTCTTTACCTCGAAAGCAAACTTAATAATTTTTCAAACTCAGATATATTAATTCTTTTTAAGCATCGATTGAAAGAATTAATTGAGACTGATAGTATTATTATTGGGCAAGCAATAAATACAGAAAATAATTTTAGAAAACCTTTCGCAAAAGAAGGAGTAACAGGATCAAAGTTCTCAAGTGTTTTAAGACAATTAATAGCGAATAAATATTTGGATTATTATGATTCTTCAAAGCAACTTGATGTTGTGGTGTTGACAAATGAAGGCTATAATTGGGCAACTCAAGACAATGAAAAAAAGGAGGAAAGAAAAGAGACAAAGAAAGAAACAGAACACACAATCAACCTTTTTCCCGAAGAAGAGATGAAGGTTTTTCCGGCGGATGTGGCTAAAATTTGTTCTGAATTTAATTTTAATTTTAAAAATGAAAAAGAAATTTCTTGTTTATTGTTATTGAGAAGATTATTGCCATTATCTATTGTAAGGAAATTTCAGCAACTTGAAAAAGAAGATGAAATTAAAAATCAGGGAGAATATTTAGAAACTAAAAGTCTAGTAGGAAAAATAGCACCGCATTTAAAAGAAAGTAGGAGGTATAAGGAGATTATGAGCCAGAAACCATTAATTGACAGCACTTAACATTCATATGTCTCTACTCTTTTTATGGAAGATGCAGAGGGCGTGGCCATTAAGGTAAGATTATTTTTAAAAGATATATTTAGTTAAAGAAGTAATTTATGAAATTTATGAAAAAATGTTAAAGAGATAGTTATTATTTAATATATGATTTCAATATCTAAATGCAGAAAAGCATTGGGGGATACAGCTAAAAAACTTTCAGATGAAGAAGTAAAGAAAATTAGAGATATACAGGATAAATTAGCTGACATAATTTTTGATCAATGGCTGGAAGAGAAAAAGAAAACAAAGAAGATTTTAAAAAAATAATTTATGAAAAAAATAATTAAAAAAGTAACATTTATTATTGTTGTTGTAATTATGGCTATACCAACTATTGCTGTGGGGAGTTCTGTCACAATTTCTCTTATCCAGGGAAAAGGTGTCCCTGAGACAATTAACATTTTGGCAGGTCAAATAGATTCTGTGTTTGGAAGAGTAGAAGAGGTTGAAAATAAACAGATAGTGCAAGAACAAGACATAGGCGAGATACAAAATATTATCGAACAACAGGAGTCTGCCCTCAAGATACAACAAGAGTTAACAAACACTCAACAAGAAATAATAGACGAATTAATAGAAAAACAGGAAAGTGGACAAGAGGATGTCCAAATCCTTCCAGATCCAGATGAGGAAATAAATTTGACAATTATGGCCGATGGATTTAGCCCAAATAAATTTGTTGTTAAATCAGGAGCATCAGTTAATCTTCATCTTACTTCAGGAGACAGGACGCATGTTTTAAGATTTGATGACGCAAGCTTACGGGAAGTAGCAATTGGCGTGGCAGGCAATGAAACCAGATCGATTAGCTTTAAGTCACCTGAAGTGGGTGATTACACTTTTTATTGTGATGTTCCTGGTCATAGAGGCAGGGGAGAAGTCGGCATGATGTATGTAAGAGATGACCCAACCACCCTTAGAGAAGAAATAGGAGAGACGGAAGAAAAAATAAATGGTATTACTGACCTAGATGGTCCCATAATTTCTAACATAGAAGTATCTAGCATTGACCCAAATAAAGCTATGATTACCTGGCAAACGGATGAACCAGCTTATAGTGGTCTTGAGATTAGTTTATCGTTAGAATCAGCTGGAAGAATATTTTCTTCTTCAGGTCATTTAACAACTAGTCATAGTTTTATGTTAGATAATGTTGCGTCGGGGAAAACCTATTATTTTAGATTAACATCCACGGACAAAAATAATAATATTACACGAGAAGGAGTAGAAAAAATTGTCCCATCGATTGAAGATATAGTGCTCGATGACGAAGTGCTCGATGACGAAGTAGCTGGAGATATTATCAGTCCTATAATTTCTGACGTCACAATATCCAGCGGCAATTCAAATACAGCTATTGTTACCTGGCAAACGGATGAACCAGCTACAAGCAACGTTGAAGTTCCTGGTTTCTTGCCCTCTGTATTTCATTCTTCCACTTTAACGAATAATCATAGCATCATATTAAATAATATATATTCTGGGATAGCATATTATTTTAAAGTATTTTCCGTAGATGCAGATGATAATACTACACTGATCTATGAAAACACCTTTATGATCAAGAGAGATGGTAGTGTCGGTTTAGGATTAACGGGAACTAGTACTTTATCCTTAACAGTAACTGCAGCTGGTTTTATTCCGAATGAATTTACTGTAATATCGGGCGAGACAATTACACTTGAATTTACCTCTACCGACAGAACACATGTACTCAAGTTTGATGACCCAATTTTAGAAGGTGTCGCTATTGGAGTAGCTGGTAGAGAAACCCGCACTATCACGTTTGAAGCACCAATTACAGGTGATTACACTTTTTATTGTGACGTACCTGGTCATCGTGGACGTGGTGAAATTGGTGTAATGCATGTAGATTAAACAATAATTTTTTTATTTCGTTAAGCATAATCTCAGGATATTTGATTGCATCTACCCATTTAAAAGTTATGAAATTGTCCCATAGTGGGAGCCACATTGTATGTTTGTCAAAAATTATAAAAAACGCAAAAGCATCTTTATGAGAGATGCTTTTCGCTTGCCATTTGATAAAGATATTGATATTATTTAAATATAATTTTTTTTAAATAAATTTATGAACAACGAAATAACACCATCTGTTTCTAATAAAAATTTTGAGAGCATCAAAAAAATTGATAAAAATGGAGTTGAATATTGGCACGCTCGTGAATTGTTGCCTGTTTTGGGTTATAAAAAATGGGAAAAAGCAGAGGAGGTTGTTGCTCGGGCGGCTCGTGCTTGTATAAATAGCGGGCAAGATGTGGATAACCATTTTCACCGAACGGGGAAAATGGTCAAAATTGGCTCAAATACAGTTAGAAAGGTAATAGATTATAAATTAGATAGATATGCTTGTTATTTGATAGCTCAAAATGGAAATCCCAACAAACCTGAAATAGCTTTAGCTCAGACTTATTTTGCTATCCAAACAAGAAGACAGGAAGTTTTTGATCAATTATCAGATACCGCAAAAAGATTATTTATTCGTAGTGAAGTGTCTGAACAGAATAAGAAACTTTTTAAGACAGCCAAACAGGCTGGTGTTACCAAATTTGGGTTATTTAATGACGCTGGATACAGAGGTCTTTATGGTATGCCGTTATCAGATATTGAGAGAAAGAAAGGAATAAAAAAGAGAGAATTATTAGATAGAGCTGGTTCCGCCGAATTAGCGGCTAATTTATTTCGTATTACTCAAACTGATGAGAAATTAAAAAATGATAAAATAAAAGGAAACCGTTCAGCTTCTCAAACTCATTTCATGGTTGGAGGAAAAGTAAGACAAACTATTAAAGAAATTGGTGGGACAACACCAGAACATTTACCTGCAGAACAACATATCAAAGAAGTAAAAAGAGCAATAAAACAATTAGGAGATACAAAAAAGAGAAAGGTTAGATTAGATGAAAAGACTAAACATTCATAGCCAAATCGGGCATATAAATACTCTCATATAATTGTTCAATTATAGTTCTAATCTCGTTCACGATGTGGAGCCAACCTCGTTTAAAGGCTTATTTAAGCCTTTTTTGTATTATTTAACTTTTGTCCCGCTCGTTTTCTTTTGGAGGTATTTTTGTTGACAGAAGTTCAGAAGACAGAAAAGGAGAATTGCCAAAGAGACAATTTTTTGATATATTAAAAATATTAGAAAGCGCAGATATTCCAGGGTCGGACCTTGGAGTGAAAGGTAAAATAAAAATATGAAGAATAATAATATTTTTAAGTTAGTTATTGCTATTTTTGTTTCCGAGCTTGCCGGTATAATTGGCTCAATATTCACAACTCCATCTATTGATGGTTGGTATAGAGGCTTGATTAAGCCAGCTCTAAATCCACCAGCGTGGGTATTTGCTCCAGTTTGGACGACATTATTTGTTTTTATGGGTATTGCGGCATTTTTGGTGTGGTCTTCCTATACTAAAGTTACGGATAGACAAAAAAAGAAGGGCATTAAAATTGCCCTTATTTTATTTGGAATTCAATTGGTTCTAAATATACTCTGGTCAGTTATTTTTTTTGGACTACACATCCCAGGCGTAGCATTTATAGAAATTATTTTCCTCTGGCTCGCTATTCTTGTTACGATTGTTGCTTTTGCTAAAATTTCCAAATTGGCTGGCTGGTTTCTGGTTCCGTACATTTTTTGGGTTAGCTTTGCTGGTTATCTTAATTATTCTATTTGGCACATTAATGCAGGCGTTTCCATGGATTCTGAACAAGTCGCAACCAAAGGTGTTGTTGAAAATTTCGGCAATGATCAAATTGAAGGAGCTATTACGAACTATCTTTTGACCCAGAAGCATTTCAGTTGGAAAACTAGAGAGAATAGCCATAATTTTTGTGTAATTGAAAATCTTAAACCAGAGAAAGAGTTATTTCCTTTATATCTTTGGAGTTATTGTGGAGAATATATCATTGAAGACAATGAGCTGAAGACCATAAGTGGGTCATCTGGTCCAGTTAAGATAGATTATCCGAATGAATTGTCTTTTTATGATTTGAATAAGTTTTCTTATGAGGCGCCAGGTGATGGTTCTAATTATGCCGAAGACATAAGAAGAATATTTCCTGAAGATATTTGGCAGCACATTTTTGATTTTGATAGAGAGAATATTATTAAAAGAATTAAAAGCATTGCATTCACCAATATTTCATCATGGGCATTAATTAAACAAGCTATTAATAATTGCGAGGTAGAAAGAGTTTGGCAAACGCACGATAGGACAGTAAAAGCAGAACTTAAAAACGGAGAAGAGTTATCTGCCGTTGAACCAGTAATTGATGATATAATAAATATAGTAGAAGCCATCGAATTTAAATGCGGTAAGATTTTAATGGGGACAGAATAAACATCACAAAATATAATTAAATTTAATTTATCTAGGCTGGACTTGGTCATTCTTGGGATTATTACTTTTTTTCTCCTTATTTTAGGCAGTTATTTATTTAAAAAGTATAATAAATAATTAATTTAAAAATATATGAAATCTATATTTAGTTCGTGGACATTTAATGCATGGGAATTGGGAATTTTTAAAGTAAGTGCAGTTTCGTTTGGAATTTTTATTGGTGCGTATTTCTCAGATTTTTTTAAGAATTGGCTAATCGTATTATTCATTCTTTTTCTTATTGGTTGGACATATCTTGCTGTTACTCGGTTGAAATATCTACGGAAATTAGATAAATAATTAATTTTTAGATTCAAAAAAGAATAATAAATTTCAAGGCACATACTTCGGTGTGTGTCTTTTTTTATTCAAAATCCTAAATTTATCCCAAATTTTAACCAAAACAGGCTTTAAATACCTCCCAAGGGCAGGCATTTTTATACCAAAACTTTCCAATTCCTCCTTTATTTTCTTCCAATCTATGGTTCTAAATGCGTTCTCTGGGGGGGAATCAATCAAATAATCGCTTAACAGAGCGGTTATTTTTATACCCCAAGTGGGACGTTAGAACCTTTGCTAATAATTTGATTGTGGTATAGTTAAAATACCTTAATTTATATACAATAATATTTAATTTTAAGCTTTGCTTAATTTGAGCGTAGCGAAAATCAAGGTTCTTGAGAGAAGCGAAAGGTTCTTATAATAAAATTATATGAAATTATTCTTGACTTCAACCGGATTAGAAAATAAAGATATTGCTCGCCATTTTGTTATGAGTTATTTACCAAAGAAATCTAAAGAATTGTCATTTTTGGTTATATCTATTCAGGACTCAGAGCAAGATGCTTTTTACTTAGAAAAAACTTTAAATGAGATAAAAAATACTGGAGCTCATAATATTGACGTTTTTAAATTAAATGATGAAAAGTTTGTCGCCAAAAAAGATTATGATGTTATTTTTGTTTGTGGAGGAAATACATTTGATTATTTAGATAGAATAAGAAAAACTGGATTAGAAAAGTTTATAATTGATTTTTCTAAAAAAAATAATAGCCTTTATGTTGGTGTTAGTGCTGGCAGTATTGTTGCTGGACCCAATATAGAGATCGCCGGCTGGGGCAAAGAGGATGACCCAAATGATATTAATTTAAAAGATTTAAAGGGGTTAAGATTAACTGATTTTATAATTTATCCTCATTATAGAGAAGAATTAAAATCTGAATTAGATGATTTTAAGAAAAGAACCGATTATCAGATTATTGAATTAGAAGACGATCAGGCGGTTATATTAAGCTACGCTAATATAGGAAATTTAGAAAATGTTTTCAATATAAAGTATATAAATAAAAAATTATAAACCCCCTAAAAAAGGAGGTGATTGTAGGGATAATTATTTATAATATTTACTAATTCTTCGTAATCTCAAACACAAAATCACCATCCATCTTCCTCAAACAGGTTTGAACATCCCTCCATGTCGGCGGGCAAGTGTTCCACTTGGGGAGCCAACCTAGTGCGCAGTTCGCCTGCCCGCCTCTGGAGGGAGAGACCGATGTGGGCCAGAAAGCGTATAAAATATATATAACAAATTAAAAACTACTTAAGTAATATAGAATATGAATAATAGAGAAAATAAAAATCAAACTAAGTTATTGCTATGGAGTCTGATTAATTCTTTAGGAACATTAGTTTATGTTTTTGCCATTTCTAAACTTCTCTTTTTTGGAGAAAACATTTTCGGAAAAATGAAAAATTCATGGGGACCCTTTGCTATTCTTCTTTTGTTCGTTCTTTCGGCAATAATTGTTGGTCTTTTTATTTTTGGCAAGGTTGTGTATATTTATTTGAACAATCAGAAAAAAGAGGCCATTAAATTATTCTTTTACACTATTGTTTGGTTGATTTTAGCAACTTTAATTTTTTTATTAATTTGTGTATTAGCTTAATCAATAGATTTAATCTATTGATATTGGATGATCAAAAGAGTATCAGGCACGTAAAAAGGCGTCAGATGATTTTTTCAAGTCAGGCACATAAATATCCTCATCTAATTGTTGAATTATGGTTCTAACGTCGTCCACGATGCGGAGCCAACCTAGTACGCGGTTCGAGAGACCGATGTCCGTCAAAAATCACTCAAAATATATATAAAAAATTAAAAACTACTTACCGTGCCCCGTTAGAGGTTTAGATTTTCAAGATTTCTATCAGGGGTATTAACAGAAATATATGAAAACCTCTAATGGGGTGTTTAAAGTAGTTAAAATTAGAAATTTATCTCAGTGACTCTTTTGAGCTGCGGAGATTTTTGTTTTAAAATATTTAATTTTATGGAAAGCAATAAAAAATCTCAAATAAGACGAATATTGATCATGGTTCTTGTTTTTTTAGCTGGTGTTTTGGGGAGTGATTTATTTAACTCTTCTGACGACACTACTGTTCTTGATGAATCTCAAAATAAACTTCATTTAGTAACAGAAGTGATTGATGGCGATACAATTATGATTGATGGCTCTACGAGAGTTCGTTTAATAGAAATAGATGCTCCAGAAGTGGGCGAGTGCTATTATTCCGAATCAAAGGAAGCTTTAAGTAATCTGGTAGAGGGAGAGTATGTGCGCTTAGAAAAAGATGTTTCTGGGGTAGATGGTTTTGGTAGATTACTCCGCTATGTATTTTTACCTCAAGAAGACACAATGGACGACATTTTTGTTGATAACTATATAATAGAGCAAGGATTTGCTGATATACGCGAAGCGTCTCAAGATAAGAGATATAGAGATATTTTAATGCACGGGAGGAATGAGGCGGTAGCTATGGAAAAAGGAATGTGGTCAGCTTGCGAACAAGAATTGGAAGAGGAAATGGAGAAGTTTGAAACAGATAATCCTCCTTCAGACCCTAACTGTGTTATAAAAGGAAATATCTCTGAACATGGATATGGCAAAACATATTTTCCTCCAGGTTGTGCTAATTACAAAAGAACGAAAATTGATTTTGAAAAAGGGGATATGTATTTCTGCACCGAAGAGGAAGCCGAAGCCGCAGGTTTCACAAAAGCAGAAAGTTGCCATTAATTTTTTGAAGGAAAAATAGTTAAGATAAGAATGAAATTGTGGATAATTTTATTTGACAGCTTGTTTCACTTATGATACAATATTGTTATATATATGAAATACGGAGCAAGGAAAAATTTACTTGAAGAATTAAAACCCTTATCTTTTTTTAAAAAGGAACATATTTACTATTTGGGCAAAAACGAGAAAAGTTATAACCTCAAAGACAAAACGATTGATACATATATTAGTCGTTTTTTAAAATATAAAGAAATTATTCCACTTAAAAGGGGAGTATATACGTCTGCAGATTTTTACAACAAGAACAAAGGTGATATTTCTTATTTGTTTTATCTTGCTAATGTTTTACGCACACCATCATATATAAGTTCATGGACAGCGCTTCAGTACTATAACCTTACTACTGAATCAATACACACTATTACATCAATTACCCCTAAAGTTACTAGATCATATAAAACAAAGGCTGGTAATTTTATATATCGGTCTATACAGAAAGATTTATTTTCAAATTTTTGTTCAAAAAAAGGAGAATTTAATTTTTTTATTGCATCTCCATCAAAAGCGCTTTTTGATTTGCTTTATTTTAAAACAAGACAGTTTCGTGGAATACGGTTTGAAAATATAAGAGCGATAATTGAAGGATTGCGTATTGATATTGATGAAATGACAAATACAGAGCAGAAAATTTTTTTCTCTATGATAAAAAATTATATGCATTATGAATAATCAAATACTCATAACCCTTAAAAGGAAATTCAACGAACTTATTGAATATGGAGAAGTTGAAGTTGAAACACAGCGAAATGCTCTTAAAGAAGAGTTGCAGTTTTATGTTCTAAATTTTATTTATCATCATTCAGAGTATAGTAATTGGATTATGTATGGTGGTTCTGCGCTTCGTATATGTCACGGACTTGATCGGATGTCTGTTGATTTAGATTTTGAAATTACACATTCAATATCAGAAATTTTTCTTAATAAGCTAAAAAAAGAAATAGAAACGCATTTTAGAGATACATACAATTTCGGGTCAGAATTATTGACCATCAAAATAACAACAGGCAGGGGATTACTTTTACGTTTTCATATCGGCGATGAATTGGGAATTAACCATCCATCAAAACAGATACATGTCAAAATTGACCTTAACCATTTTGTTGCGCCAAAGACAGTGACTGAATATAGACCCATAAACCACGACCAGTTCTCCTTTGTTATTAAGATATATAATATGTCTGCTCTTATGGCTAGTAAAATTGTCGCAATTTTTTTACGAGGACAAAGAGGAGTAGGTAAAATAATATATGAAGAGAAGGGGCGCGATATATATGATTTATTGTGGTATATGAATAAAAAAATTGTTCCTGATTTTGATTATCTTATCGCCAAAAACATTGATGCAAGTAACCCGAAGGACCTTTTCGACAAACTTACGATAAAAATATTAAATAATAAAAAAACTGATGACAATCTCAAAGAAGACCTTTCCTGTTTGTTTATGAATCAGACATACATTGAAAATTGGCTTAAGAACTGGAGAGAGAATTATCTACACTTCATGGAAGAATATAAGATTAATACGATTACTACATTAAAAAATATTAAGATTTATCAAGATTTTCATACTGATATTTTTTCTTTCATATATAATTACAACACAGATGACGGAAATTTAGTAAAAATTGTTTATAAAATTAGTGATTACTGGATTGAATTTCAAAAAGGAAGTTTGAATATAGCTATAGATGAAAAAATTAAAAATATAATTGAACTTGATAATAATGGAATTAGTAATAAAATGGATTCACAAGACAAATTAATGCAGTATGTTGCTCTTTTTTATCAAAAAACAGAAAATTATCTCAAGAAGACTAATCGTATAATACTTAGTAATACTATTATGACTAAATTAATAAGAATGACTGCAAAAAATTTAAATCAAAAAGAACAGATTTTGCTCAACAAATCCGCTCTGCTCTCTTGCGAACTAGACGATTTATTAAAATAAAAAATATGGCAAATTTGAGCACAATTGAAAAACAAATATTGGAAAAACTTTTTCAAATGGAAGGTGGTTATGTTTTGAATTTTTCCGATCGCACAATAGGCGAATTTTTTAGAGATGATGTAGGAATTGATATTTGTGCTCAAAAATATAACTACGCCAGTGTGTAAGAAAAAGGTGTCAGGAACCTTTTTGTAAATATTTCTTATATAATATATCTAAAACAAGAAAAAGGTGTCAGGAACCTTTTTGTAAATATTTCTTATATAATATATCTAAAACATGGGAAGAGTATTACGAACAGATGTAGGTGATTATGTTTATCATGTATTAAATCGAGCAAATGCACGTGTACAAATTTTTGATAACGATAAAGATTATCAAATTTTTGAGCAAATATTAACAGAAGCAAAAGAAAAATACGATATGCGATTATTGGCATATTGCATTATGCCGAACCATTGGCATCTTGTGGTATACCCAAAGAAAGATGGAGATCTTTCAAAATTTATGAATTGGCTTACTTTAACACACACTCAACGTTGGCATGTAGATAAGAAAACAACAGGACAAGGTCATCTTTATCAAGGGAGATATAAATCATTTCTTTGTCAAAATGATAATCATTTTCTTACTTTAGTGCGTTATGTTGAAAGGAACGCACTAAGGGCTAATTTGGTTAGCAAAGCAGAAGAATGGAAGTGGGGGAGCGTTTATTGCAGAGAGCATGGCACATTAAAACAAAAAAAGTTGCTCTCGTCATGGCTAGTGGAGGAACCAAATAATTATTTGGCCTGGCTTAATTTACCCCAGACAGAAGACGAAGAGAATGCTATCGCAAAATCAATCACAAGAGGAAATCCATATGGAAATAGTAGTTGGAGTAAAAAAGTTATTCATAAATTTAATCTTGAAACGACAATTAGAAGTATAGGAAGGCCAAAAAAAGGTTCCTGACACCTTTTTTTCCACAGATGATATTAGATTAGAATTAACGGGCGATACAAACGACCAATCCAAGAATAAGGAGGTGTGGGAGGAATCATATCATCTTTTAGAAAAATATTTAAAAGAAGGGAATACTGTGGTTTTTGATGCCACTTTCGCTAAACTGAGTACGCGAGAAAAATGTATAAGTTTAGCTCATAAATTTGGGGCTGATAAGATTCAAGGAATATATATAGATTCGTCAATGGAGATTGCTAAAGATAGAAATTCCAACAGAGAACGCGTTGTTCCAGAACATATCATAGAGAGCATGCACAAAAATTTGAATTTAAATCCTCCGGAAATGCAAGAGGGATTTGATTCTATATTTACACTTGATGAGTATCATCAATTTATAAAAACAGAACTAAAAACTAAAGAAAAAAATAAGGAGAAAGAATTTAAAATAAAAATAAAATAAAGAGTTTTTATAGAAAATTTGAAAATATAAAAATGATAAGAGTAAATAATTTAAGCAAAAAATTTAATAATTTTACAGCAGTAGATAATATTTCTTTTGAGGTAAAAAA
>Ga0268282_1000762_pt1 | contig 15416 bp, 16 predicted proteins | sample saktaG_12_FD_190133 | JGI IMG/M metagenome (GOLD analysis project Ga0268282, IMG submission 190133) | Saline water microbial communities from Sakinaw Lake, British Columbia, Canada - sak_2011_5_24_120m | ecosystem: Environmental > Aquatic > Non-marine Saline and Alkaline > Saline ...
ATCCAAATACACTGATTCCAATACTTTCTTATTTTTTCTTTCAAACAATTTTTTAATTGTTGTATTCGAAACAATAGTATCTCCAGATAAACATTCCAGCTGAAACACACCTGTTGTTTGGGCATTTTGAAAAATTTTATAAGTTTTTTTATCATTTAAAGGTAACTCCTCTATATCTATCTTTTTATTTTGTACGACGTAAATTCTGGTGAGGGTATCTTCAATAATAGTTAAATTTTTTAAACCCAAAAAGTCCATTTTTAACAACCCTAAATCTTCAATTGAATGCATTTCATATTGAGTAACTATTATATGGTCATTTTGGGTTGGATGTTGTAAGGGAACGATTTCATCTAAAGGTTCTTTTGAAATAACTACTCCGCAAGCATGGGTTGATGCATGTCTTGCACATCCTTCTAATTTTAGCGCAAAGTCAATTAATTCGGTTGCTGTTTTATCTGTTTTATATAATTGCCTAAATTCAGAAACTTTTTCCAAAGATTCTTTTAGATTAGAGCCGAAGGGAATCATCTTAGCTAATTTGTCACAATAATTATATTCTATTCCTGTAGCTCTTCCTACGTCCCTTATAACAGATCTGGCAGTCATTGTTCCAAACGTAATTATCTGGGCAACGTTATTTCTTCCGTATTTTTCAGATACATATTCTATAACTTCATCTCTTCTTCTGTCTGTAAAATCAAGGTCAATATCGGGCATTGAAATACGATCAGGATTTAAAAATCTTTCAAACAAAAGATTATATTTTAACGGATCTATTGTTGTTATATTTAAAAGATAAGCAACAATTGATCCTCCGACACTTCCTCTTCCTGGACCAACTACAATTCTATTTTCTTTTGCCCACCTCACAAAATCTTGGACAATAAGGAAATAAGAAGCAAATCCAGTTTGTTTAATAACAGAAAGTTCATAGTCTAATCTAGAATTAATTTCTCCCTTTGAAAATTTTCCATATTTTTTACTTATTCCTTCTTTACATAATCTTTCTAAATATTCGTCTGGATTTTCTTTAGAGTCTGTTTCAAAATAGGGGAGCTTAGTTTTACCTAATTTAAAATCAAAATTACAAAGATCTTTTATTCTTTGAGTATTTTTTAATGCCTCAGGCACATCTTTAAAAGATTCAAACATTTGTTTAGGAGTTCGCAAAGAAAAATCATCATTTTTCATTGTTAATCTTTCAGGGTCATCAAGTTTTGCTCCGGTATTTATTAACATTAAAATGTCTTGGGCTTCGGCATCTTCTGCTTTCAAATAATGAGAATCATTAGTAGCAACCAATGGAACGTCAAGCTTTTTAGAAAGTTTAATTAAGGTATCATTTACTTTTTTTTGTTTCTTAATGTTTGGATGGTCTTGAATTTCTAAATAAAAATTTCCTTTCCCAAAAATTTTTTTATATTTTAAAATATAATCTTCAACTTGTTTAATTTTATTAGCTAAAATCAATTGGGGAATTTTCCCTTGGATACAAGCAGTAAGAGCAATTAGACCAGAACTATGTTGAGCTAATAATTCATCATCAATTCTAGGTTTATAATAAAATCCTTTTAAATGAGCTTCCGTAACTAGTTTCACTAAATTTTTATATCCTTGTTCATTTTTTACCAAAAGGACTAAATGATATCTTTTATCATCAATGTTAGGTCTTTTTTGGGTCATTTTTTCATAAGCCACGTACATTTCACAACCGATAATCGGTTTTATTCCGGCTTTTTTCGCTTTTTTATAAAACTCAACTGCCCCATATAAAACTCCATGATCAGTTAAGGCAACAGAATCCATGCCTAATTTTTTAACATAATCTAAAAGATCGTCAATTTTTGTTAGACCATCAAGTAGAGAATAATGACTATGAACATGAAGGTGGGTAAATTTCATAAATTTTATCTAATAATATGTTCGTATTTTATATTTTCTGTAATTAACTCACCTTGAATTTTTGATTTTTTTAAAATTAAAGAATCTTTGATCAAAGCTTTTTTTAGATTCACATTTTTCCCAATAAAGGTGTTAAATAAATCTAAAGAACCTTCAATCATTCCATTTTCTATATCTAAATATCCATTTATAACAGCATCTCTCAAATATAAATCTCCCTTAATAACTAATCCGGTATTGTAGGAATCGTTTAGTCTCGTTCTTTGAATATTTAAATTACCATCTACTTTTGCTTTGGCTAAGCTTAAAAATCCACTTATATTTAATTCATTAAAATTTAAATTACCTTTTATTTCTGCTCCCACTAAATTTACTACTCCTCTTATATCGGCTTGTTCAAGATTTATATCACCATTGATATGGGCTGAGCCGAGATAAAATGCTTTTTTTACGATTGTTTTATTAAAATTTAAGTCTCCATTTATTTTGGCATTTTGTAAATAAACAGGACCCAAAATTACAGCTCCTTCAAAATCTAATCCTGTTTCAAATGTTCTTTCTTGAAAAAATAAATCAGAGAGGATTTTACCTCTAAAATTAGATGGTCTTTCTTCGGCCTTGGAAACTAGAATTTCTTCTTCTATTTTTTCTTTGGAAAGAATATGCTCATTCTCCACATTTTCTGATGATTGAATCATAGTACTTATTTACTAAAATTATTATTACATTATACTACTATAATTAAATTTATCAAAATTACTTAATATAATTAAATAATAATTCTCTTGCAAAAATGAGCTTTATCTGTTATCTTATATTTATTAGATTTTATTCTATTATTTTACATTTTTCTTTCTGAAAATTGTATTTGATAAAGTAAAGGTAAATAATATGGCTGTACCCAAAAAACATACAACTAAATCTGCTAGAAATCAGAAAAGGATGCATATTTTTTTAGAAGCTAAAAAACTAGTAGCTTGTTCTCATTGTGGAAAGTTAAAGCTTCCTCATACGATATGTTCTAATTGTGGCTATTATAAGGGGAAGGAAGTTATTAATGTTTTAGCAAAACTAGAGAAAAAAGAAAGAAAACAAAGAGAAAAAGAAATTAAAGAAAAAGAAAAAACAGAAAAAAGTGATAAAAAGCCGTTAACATTAGATCAACTTTCAAAAAAGAAATTTTAAAAATATGGCCTCAAGGCATCTTTCTCGTTCAATTGTTTTACAATCTATGTATGAATGGGATTTTTATAATAGGAAAGAGGGGAGCCTAGATTCAATATTAAAAAGAGATATTGAAAAATTTGGTCCTGATCTTGAAAACTTAGATTTTATTAAAAAATTAGCTGAAGGAATATTAAAAAATCTTTCTAAGATTGATAAACTTATTAGTATTTCTGCTCCGGAAAGGCCAATTGAACAAATAAGTATTATTGATAGAAATATTTTAAGAATTGGACTTTTTGAACTTTTATATGCCAAAAAGGAAGAAGTTCCGCCCAAAGTAGCCATAAACGAAGCTATTGAATTGGCTAAAAACTTTGGAGGAGAAAATTCTAGTAAATTTATTAACGGAGTATTAGGAACAGTGTTTAAAGAAATACCAGGGTATAAAGGAAAGGAAGATGCAAGTAATGGAAGAGTAATAGAAGAAACTTTAGCAGCAGCATCTGTTTTTCGAAAAAAAGATGATGTTTATCAAATGGTTCTTATCCTTGATATTTTTGGTTATTGGACATTTCCAAAGGGTCATAAAGAAAATGAAGAAGAGATAGAAGAAACAATAAAAAGAGAAATCGCTGAAGAAACAGGATTAAAAGAAGTAAAAATAATTAAAAAATTAGGAGAAAGAAGTTATATGGCGAAGGATCCAGAGAAAGGACGAATTAAAAGAAATATAACTGATTTTCTGGTTGAAGCATTTGGGGATACAGAGTTAAAGATTGAAAAAAGTCCTGGGATAAAAGATGGAAAATGGTTTAATATTGATGAAGTATTAGAATTAAAACGATATCCAGATGCAGAAGAGGTATTTCAAAAAGCAATAAGTTATTTGGAAGAAAATAAGATATAGTTAATATGAAAGATTTTAATGAACTTGAAAAAAAATTAGGGATAAAATTTAAAAACAAGAATTTATTAAAACAAGCATTTTGTCATCGTTCTTATTTAAATGAAAATCCGAAAATTAGTTTAGACAATAATGAACGACTTGAATTTTTAGGCGATGCAATTTTAGAATTGATAGTTACAGAATATCTTTATAAAAATTATAAAGAGCAGGAAGGTAAACTTACTAACTGGAGAGCATCTTTAGTTAATTCTAATACTTTGTCTGAACTGGCCCAGGAACTTGATTTTAATGATTGTATATTATTGAGTAAGGGAGAGTCAAAAGATACGGGGAAAGCCAGGCAATCTATACTGGCTAATGCTTATGAAGCATTTTTAGGTGCTTTGTACCTTGATCAGGGATTTGATATTGTTAAAGATTTTATTGAAAAATACTTAATTAAAAAACTGCCATATATTATTGAGAATGGACTGGCTCAAGATGCTAAATCATTTTTTCAGGAAATGTCTCAAAAAAAAGTAAAGATTACTCCGGAATATAAAATTTTAGAAGAGCATGGACCTGACCATGCTAAAGATTTTGTGGTTGGTGTTTTTTTGGAAAATAAATTAATAGCAAATGGTTCTGGTTCTTCAAAACAAGAAGCAGAAGAACAAGCGGCTGAAAATGCGCTTAAAGCAAAAAACTGGTAAAAAATAAAAATATGTTAATTATTCGTTTTATAAGAAGAGGAAAAAAAAATCAGCCATTTTTTAGAATTGTTATAACTGATAAAAGAAACGCTCCCAAAGGAGGGGACTTCTTAGAAGTTCTTGGTTTTTTTAATCCTTTAACAAAAGAAAAATCTCTGAAGAAAGAAAGAATTAAATATTGGTTAAGTGTAGGAGCAAAAACATCTGACAGAGTTCGTAATTTGTTAATATCGGAGAAAGTTATTCAAGGTAAAAAAATAGATGTTTTTAAAAAGCCCAAAAAGAAAAAGGAAGAAAAGAAGGTGGAAATGAAGAAGGAAGAAAAAGTAGAAGAGAAAATTGAAAAGGAAAAGCCAAAAACAGAAACGGACATAAAAGAAGAAGTAAAAGAGGATGTGAAGAAGGAAGAACCCAAGAAAGAAGTAAAAGAAATAAAAGAAGAAATAAAAGAAGAAATAAAGCCAGAAGAAAAGATAGAAGAGAAAAAAGAAGCAAAACCAAAAGAGATTGATAAAAAACCCAAAGCAAAGAAAGAGCAGAAGAAAGAAGGAAAGGTAGAAGAAGAAAAACCAAAACAAGAGACAAAATAAAAAAATATTGATAGAGGGGTTGACAAAAAAAATAGATATGCTATAATAACAGCATAAGATAAAAAGTAAAAAAGTTTTTAAAATTGAATAGAAAATAATTTTGGAAGGAGAGAGCCAAAATTGTTTTAACCGATTATAAATTTACGACAGAAGTATTGTAAAAGGCGACTCTCTCCAGAGCCGTCTTTTACTTTTTGAGAATTTAAAAATTAAAAAAGGAGGTATTTCAAATGAAAGAACATGGGCTTATAGCAGAAAAAATTGCACAGGAAATTTTTATCACAGTTTTAAACATCAATAATGTCTCGGCGTGTAAATTTACATATTGGGATAAAAATTGTAAAAAGACATGCATATGGATAAAAATTTCGAAGAAAAGATACGTTGCACTTGAGTTATCGCTAGATAAGAGTATTCTTGGCCCAAAAGGAGTAGAGGCCATTCATAAGGGAATTGTCCCTATGTGGGTGGATAGAAATGAACTAGAGAATGCTTTTGTAGAGAAAAAAGGAGAGAAGATGGTTGAAAAAACCATGCTTCTAATCAAAAAAATTGTTCGCAATTTTTCAATGAAAAAATTTGGTGAAAAACCAAATTGGGCGTTATAAACTATATGGGGAATTTTATTAAGCATAAGATTCCCCAATCCCCCAAGTTCAGAATAGATATTCTGGATTTAGGAGATTGAAAAGCTCTTTACAATTAAATATTAGAGAGATTTGCATAATTTTCATTTTTATTCTTTTCTTGCCACAATTGAAAATAATATTTTGTTTTCAACTGTGGCAAAAAACCTTCGAAACCACTGACTTGCTTAATAGCGGCAGTTAAGGTTAGGAGGGAAAAGGAGAAAAAATGAAAAGGAGAATAAGTACGGAATTCTGGGGAGTAGAAAGTGACATACTGTACTCGGTAAGAAAAAAAGAATTCTATTTCTACGAAATAGAATTCGAAAAAATCCACCGAAAATATGGTGGAAGAAAGTACTACTCAAGCCAAACTGGTTTAAGTGGGGCTGGGTACATAGAGCCCGAAGAGAAAGACAATGATATAATTTTCTTTGGGTCTTACAGAATAGACATAAAAGGTGTAGAACAAAGAATTAAAAAAGTCTATCTTGTGAGAGAGGACGGGCAAGTGCGTCAAGAGGGAAAAGAAATATTTGGCTATGTTCCAATAAAGGGACATAAGGGCTTTGACTTTGATTTCCCTGTTGTATTAAGCGACGGAAGAAAAGTTTGTTTTGTGACAGAAGAAGAAGTTCAAGAAACACTTCTCTGTTGGAACGAACAAGAAGGACAAACAAAGGAATTTGTGTATTTTAAGAGTTCTGGAGAGAAAGAACTTTTAAAGTGGGAGTTATTTAACCCCCACAAATTTACGAAATTGGATGCTTTAAGATTTGTAGACCTAAAAAAGATAAAGGAAAATCAGGAGATAATTGAAAATCACAAAGAAGAAGACGAAAGTCTTTTTTCCCGGAAATTGAGAATAGTGAGAGAAAAGGGTGAAAAAAAATGGTTTCACCTTAACAAGAATAATATTTTTGATTATTTCTGGGCGAAAGATCCCAGAGAAATAAAAGGAGGAATAGTTAATGGATGGAACGGAAATGGTAAAGGTTTTTTCTGGAAAAGAGTCCATGATAGAGTCCTCTCTTTCATGGAGATAAAAAGAAAATCTTTATCTAAGGGGAAGTATGAGCTTGAAAAAATATCCCCAGACTGGGTCAGTAGGGACAGCTTAATATGGGTAGAATTTGAAGAGGATCTTGAGATTCTAGAATTCTATTCAAAAGATGTCTCTCATTTTCAAGAGTACTTTGAGAGGAAGTGCCTTGAAAAAGCCAGAAAAGACTTTATTTATGCTATAAGACAGCATAAAACAAAGAAACAAGAAGCAAGAGAAATCTTGAAGATGATGGAGAAAAGCAAAGATATTCCTATTCGAATTCAAGACTCCTTGGAAGTAGGAAACTGTCTTCGGGGAACAGAAATTTTCATCAAGGAAAATAATATTTCCCTTGATGAAGATGGATACGTTTATATTAGGGATTTATTAGAAAATCCCAATATAAAAAATATGTTAAATGAATTTTCTTTTCGGAAGACAATAAGTTATAAATTATTGTCTGAAGAAGATTAAATTCTTTTTGGCAGATTCCAACTGCCATAACTCTAGGAGTTAGAATCAAAGGGTTGATGAGGTCTGTTTTACAGGCGGCCTTGACTCATTATAAAATAAAAAGGATGCACTTATATATTATGGAGGAGAAATAGAGATCTGTTTCTCCTCCGATCTCCCAAGTTCAGAATAAATATTCTGGATTTAAGAGGTTGGAATGGGTTTTTCTTTAGGGAGCTGTCAGTAAGTTTTAGCCTCTCCTTTTGGAGATGGCTACTAAGTTAGATCAAACATTAATTCTGAAGACACTTGGCGATTTCTTCGCCAAAATCTCTCTCCGTCTTCTAACAATTAATATTTGTATTATTCTAACGCTTGCTGATAGCTTTCTGGAGAAAAATATTTAATTTATTGGGTTGACATATTTTTTAAAGAGAGTAATATAAAAAAACCTGATTATGTCAGGTGATAAAAACCGATTCTCTAGATTTCAGAAAGAGAGAATCGCAGAATTAAAGGTCGGATTAGTTTTATTTAATGACTTACTAAAGAATTATGGAAAAAGCAACTAATGATAAAGATTTTCTTGAGTATATCGTCAAAGGTTTAGTTGATAATCCTGGGGATGTAAAAGTTGAAAGAAAAGTTGACGAAATGGGAGTTTTACTTAGCTTAAAAGTTAATCAAGAAGACATGGGTCAGATTATCGGAAAAGCTGGTTCAACTGCCAGAGCAATAAGAAATCTTATTAGAATTGTAGGACTTAAGAATCATGCTCGAGTTAACTTAAAGATTGAGGAACCTGAAGGTGGAAAACCTAGACCAGAGAGGGCTCCAGAAGAGAAAAAAGACAGCGATTTAGATAATTTAAGCCTTTAATTTTAAGGTTTACATCTAGAGAAAGCGGTGCTACTATGAAAAGTAGCGCTGTTTTCATTTACTACATATGATTTTTGATATTATAACTTTATTCCCAGAAGTTTTTGAAACTTATCTCCAAGAATCTCTTATTGGAAAGGCCCAAAAAAATAAGATTATAAAAATTAATGTTTTGAATGTTAGGGATTTTGCTTCAGACAAACATAAAACAGTTGATGATAAAGCTTTTGGTGGTGGTCGGGGAATGGTTTTAAAAGTTGAACCAATCTATAAAGCAATTCAATCTTTGAAAAAGAAAAAAGAAAAGAAAACAAAAGTAATCTTATTTACTCCCCGGGGGAAAAAGTTTAATCAGAAAATGGCTACCCGCTTTAGTAAATTAGATAGATTAATTTTAATTTCTGGTAGATATGAAGGAGTGGATGAAAGGATAGCAAAACATATTATTGATGAAGAAATTTCCATAGGTGATTATGTTTTAATGGGAGGAGATTTACCGGCATTAGTTTTAATTGAAACTATATCTAGATTAATTCCTAATGTAATTGGTAAACCAGAATTATTAAAAGAAAGAATTACAAAAGACAAAGGGTTTATTGAATATCCGCAATATACAAGACCGGAAATTTTCTGGCCCCAAAAAGGAATATCTTGGCGAATACCTAAGATTCTTTTGTCTGGTGATCATAAAAAAATTGAGGATTGGAGAAAAAAACATAGTAAGATTATTGAATAAACTCAGAATTTCTGTTAAGATTATTTTTAAACTTGGGTAGGTGGCGGAGCGGTCAAACGCACGAGTCTGTAAAACTCGCGGTTTCTAACCTACGGGGGTTCGAATCCCTCCCTACCCACAGAACTTAGTTTATCGCCCGGATAGTTCAGTGGTAGAACATCTTCTTGGTAAGAAGAAGGCCGTGAGTCCAATTCTCACTCCGGGCTCTCTCTAAATTATATTATTATAGATAAAAAATATGGCTAAAAAGAAAAAAGTTCTTACAAAGCTTCGATGTGAGGAATGCAAAACAACTAATTATTTCACTAATAAATCAAAGGGGGTTGAGGAAAAATTAGAATTGAAAAAATTCTGTAAATCTTGCAGAAAGCATACCCTACATAAAGAATTAAAGAAAAAATAGTAAAGGGACGTGGTGAAACGGCTATCATGGAAATCTCCAAAATTTCTGTTCCAGGTTCGAATCCTGGCGTCCCTGCCCAATTAAGAAAGATAGGTCTTTATTAAATTTATAAAAAAATGGATTTAAAAAACCTTAAAAAAGAAATTCAAAAACAGATTAAGGATACTCAAGATCTAAAGGTTCTTAATAATATCTACAGAAAATATCTAGGCAAAAAAGGAGAAATTGCTAAAGTTTTTAGTTCTTTAGGGAGTTTACCTCAGAAAGAAAGAAAAGATGTTGGTAAAGATGTAAATTTGCTTAAGAATGAAGTTGGAAAAATAATAGATAACAAGTTAAAAGAAATAAAGAAAGAATCAAGAAAATCAAACACTCAAGAAAAGAAGATTGATGTAACCATCCCTGGCCAGAAAGTGAAACAAGGCCATTTACATCCTTTAACTCTAGTTCAAAGGGAAATTATGAGGATTTTTGAATCAATGGGATTTGAGATAGTTGAAGGACCTGAGCTGGAAACAGAATGGTATAATTTTAATGCTTTAAATATTCCTGAAGACCATCCAGCCAGAGATATTCAAGATACCTTATGGTTGAAACAAGAGAAAAGTAAAGATAGTAGAAAGAATCTTTTGATGAGAACTCAAACTTCTCCGGTTCAGATTAGATATATGGAGAAGAACAACCCTCCTTTTAAAATTATTGTTCCCGGAAAAGTTTTTAGAAACGAAAGAACAGATGCTTCTCATGATTCTCAATTTTATCAATGCGAAGGGTTAATGATAGATAAAAATATTTCTGTTGCTAACTTTAAAGCAATTATATTTGCTTTTTTGAAGGAATTTTTTGAGGAAAATATAGATATAAGGTTTAGACCAGGATATTTTCCTTTTACGGAACCGAGTTTTGAAATAGATATTCGCAGAAAAAAAGGGGAGTGGCTTGAATTAATGGGTGCTGGGATGGTTCATCCTAATGTATTGAAGACGGCTGGACTAAATACTAGTTCTTCCAATGATAGGTGGCAGGGTTTTGCTTTTGGTATGGGAATAGATAGATTGACAATGGTAAAATATAATATAAATGATATTAGATTATTTTATTCAGGCAACTTAAAATTTTTAAATCAATTCTAGTAAATATAGAAACATAAAGGTCATAAAACTTAATAGATAATTTTATATATATGTCTAGTGAAGTTGTTAAAAAAGGAGGAGTAAAAGAAATGCTTGAGCCTGATAAGATTAGAAGATCAATCACTAAAGCTATTGAAAGAGTAAATATGCCCGAACAAAGAAAAGATGAAATAGTAGAAGAAGTTTCGGAAATAGTGATTTCTAATTTGAAAGAAAGGGGAGATGTTGAATCAAGTGAGATTAGAGAAAGTATTCTTAGTGAATTAGATCGTGTTGCTCCAATTGTTGCTAACGCTTGGAGAGAATATGAGCAGAATAAAATAAAAGAATAGAAATTATTAAATGTTGATTAAAGTTAAAGTTTTTCCTTGTTCAAAAAGACAAGGTATAATTAAAAAATCTCCAGATAGTTTTGAAATTAAAGTAAAAGAGAAGCCCACACAAGGCAATGCTAATAAAGCAGTAATTAGAGCTTTAATAAATTATTTTCAAATTCCTGAATCAAAAATAAAATTGATCAAAGGATTTAAAAAGAGAAATAAGATATTTAAAATTGATTAGTATTTTAATATCTATTGACAATTTTAAAAGTATTTGCTATACTCAACTTATAGAAATGAAAGGAGCTCTTGTTTTTTAAAGAATCTCCCTTAAGGAGATAAAAAGAATAAGTGGATTTATTTATAATTTATAACCCATAAATAAATTTACTTTTTTTGTTTAAAAAAACAGGAGCTCCTACGATATAAAAAGACGATTCATATTGGATTGTCTTTTCTTATTAAAAGGTTTACAAATCATCAAAAAAGGGTAAGATTAAAAGACATATATGGTAAGTTATCTAAACAAAGAAAGCTTAGAAAAGCTGAAAAAGGAATTGGATTATTTAAAAACTGGAGGAAGAAAAAAAGTTGCTAAAGAATTGGAACACGCTATTGGATTTGGTGATTTATCTGAAAATGCAGCTTACCATGACGCTAGAGAAGCAAAAGAATCTTTAGAAAGAAAAATTTCAGAATTAACTCAAAAAATAGAAGAAGCCGTAATTATTAAAACGTCTCAGAATACTAATAATGTTCAAATCGGCTCTATTGTCTCTTTAGAATCTGGGAAAGATAAACTATGTTTTGAGATTGTTGATTCGGAAGAAGTTGATACTTTACAAAATAAGATTTCTTATGATTCTCCGTTAGGAAAAACTCTTTTGAATAAAAGCAATGGATCAGTAGTTCAGGTTAATACTCCAGTTGGTAATGTTGAATATAAAATTATTGAGATAAAATAAAACATATGGCTAAAACTCCATCAGATATTATCGACTTTATAGTTATATTTGGTGCTTTTACAATATGTGTTTGGTATCTTGCGAAGTTTTTTATTAAATAATTAAATTTATGTATTTTTTTATTCTAATTGCCGGCTTTGCTGGCGGAGCAATAAGAGGATTAGTTGGTTTTATTAAACATCAATTTTCATATAAAAATGTGGGGTTTGATATGAAATATTTTTTCGGTATGGTCTTTTTATCAGGAATTATTGGTATTTTAGCAGTAGGAGCGATAAAAGAAGTTGGTTTTACATTTAATGACGCCTTTAGTCCAGCTTTAAGTTTCATTATTGGCTATGCTGGTGGTGATTTTTTAGAAAATATTTATAAAATTATTCTTAATAAATCTTCGTTATATCCAAAATAAAAAATAAACAATATGAGTAAAAAAATAATATTATTAATTTCGGCAATTATTTTGATATTAATAATAATTCTTTTTCAAGTTAATTCTAAGAAACAAGAAGTAGATTTTGACTTGTTTGAAGTAATTAGAGGAGATATTTCTCAAGAAATTTCAGAGGTTGGTCAGTTAAAGAAGGGTGAAGAAATTAATCTGGCTTTTAAAGCTTCGGGTACAATTCAAAAAATATATGTTGAAGTTGGCGATCAAGTAAAAAAATGGGATGTTTTAGCAAAAATAAACACCCAAGGATTAAGTATTCAATTAGACCAAGCTAAGTCAGATATGAAAATATATCAAGCAAATTTAGATAAATTACTAATAGGCGCCAGTCCAGAAGAAATTGAAAGAGCTGAAATTACACTTTCTAATGCTCAAATTTCTCTTGGAAATGCTCAACAAAATTTGGAAAATATAGAATCTCAATCAGAAGAAAATTTAAAAGCTGCTTATGAAGACGCTCTTAATGTTTTAGATAATACTTATCTAAAGATTTATAATACTTTTATGGTAGTAGATTCAGTTCAAGAAACATATTTTTATGGCTATGACCAAGAAAGTTTAAAAGTAAAAGAAAATAAAGAAAGCATAGAAAATGCAAAGATGGAATCAAAGTCCTATTTAGACATTGCTAGAAATCAACAAACCAATGAGAATATTGATAATGCTATTTTGGAAATTAAAAAACTTCTGGTAAGTATTTCTAATTCTTTAATTATTATCCGAGAGCAGTGTGAAAATTCTGTTTATGCCAATACAGTTTCTTCGGCCAACAAAACTTTGTTAGATACAGAAAAAACAAATATAAATACTGGATTAACCAATCTTACTAATTCTGAACAAACTATTTCTTCTACAAAATTAACCAACGAATCAAATATCAATACAGCTCAAACAAGTGTTTCTACTGCTCAAGGGGCGTTAGAAACAGCTCAGAATGGATTAAATCTCATAACTGCTTCTCCTCAAAAAGCAGATATAGATTTATATGAAGCTCAACTTGCCAAAGCAGAATCTCAAGTTAAGTATTTAGAAAATCAAATTCAAGAATCATATCTTTATGCTCCAGTTGATGGTCAAATAGCAGAGATTAAAAAAAAGACAGCCGAAATGATTTTATCAGGAAGTGAAATGATTGTTTTTTTACCAGCAGATCCATTTCAGATAGAAGTAGATATTTATGAAGAGGATATTATAAAGATAAATGTGGGTAATCCAGTTGATATTTCTCTGGTTGCTTTTCCAGACCAAATCTTTAAGGGCAATGTAATTTCTATTAATCCAGCGGAGCAATTAGTTGATGGAGTAGTTTATTATAAGATAAAGATTAATTTTGAAAATATAATAGATCAAGCTAAATCAGGGATGACAGCAGACTTGGTTATTAAAACTGATTTTAGAGAAAATGTATTGATTATTCCGGAAGATGCAATTCAGGAAGAAGATGGCAAAATAACAGTTGAAGTCTCAAAAAATGGAGACATTGAAGAAAGACAGATAGAAATTGGTTTAAAGGAAACAAACAATGATATGATAGAGATTATCTCCGGACTTTTGGAAGGAGAAAAAGTAGTTGTAAGATGATAACCGAAAAAATAATAAAATTAGAAAATACTTGGAAAGTTTATCAGTTAGGAAAGGTTGAATTAATTGCCCTTAAGCAAGTTAACTTGGATATTGATTCAGGTGATTTTGTGACGATTATGGGAGCTTCTGGTTCTGGTAAATCTACACTTTTAAATATTGTCGGATGTTTAGATTCTCCCACTAAGGGTAGAGTGTTTTTAAAAGGCCAAGATACTTCTTTGCTTTCCGAAGACCAGCTATCTCAACTTAGAGGAAAAACTATTGGGTTTATATTTCAAGAGTTTAATCTTTTGCCTAACCTTGATGCTTTAGAAAATGTAATGATGCCCATGATTTTTCAGGGAACACCCATTGAACAGAGAAAAAAAAGAGCCCATGATCTTTTAATATCAGTTGGCTTAGGAGAAAGAATTTATCATCAACCGGCTGAACTTTCCGGAGGAGAGCGTCAAAGAGTTGCTATTGCTAGGGCTTTTGCCAATAATCCTGAACTAGTTATTGCAGATGAACCTACGGGGAATTTAGATTCAACCACGGGGAAAAAAATAATGGAGATTTTGACAGATTTTCATAAAAAAGAAGGTAAAACTATAATTGTCGTAACTCATGATCCCCATATTGCAGATTACAGCGAAAAGATAGTTGATATTAAGGATGGCGAAATAACTATTAACCATAATCAAAGAGATAAAAGTTTATGGAGCAAATAAACGAATATTTTAAAATAGCTTTAAGAAATTTAAGAACCAGATCCCTAAGAAGTTGGCTAACGATTTTAGGTATTGTTATTGGTATTTTTTTAATTGTCAGTTTGCTTTCTTTGAGTCAGGGAGTTAAAAAAGCTATCAATCAACAAATGGAGGCAATGGGAGGAGACATGATTATGGTCATGCCTGGGAGCGAAGAAAATATGTTGGGAATGATGGTCGGGGGAGAAGTATTAGAAAAACAAGACATTACTGCTATAGAAAAAACAAAAGGGGTTGATAATGTTTTAATTATGTCCTATAGGGGAATTGTGGCTAGATATAAAGAAGAAGCAAAAATGGTATTTTTAACTGGACTGCCTTGGGATGAAGGATTAGAACTTTTAGAAAGATATCAGGGCTGGGATTTATTTGAAGGGGAATGGCCTGTTTCTGGGAAAAAGGAAGTTGCCGTTGGGAAACAATGGGCTATTGATGTATTTGGGCAGAAAGTCAAGGTAGGTCAGGAAATAACGATGAAAGGAAGAAAATTTAAAGTAGTAGGGATATTAAATTCTCTGGGGAATAAGTCAGATGATAGTAATATTTATTTAGACATCGGTCTTTATCAAGACTTGACTGGAGAAAAAAAGGGTTCAGCTAGAGTGGCTATGGTAATGATTGAAGAAGGATTATCTCCCGATGAAGTAGCAGAAGATATAAAAGAAAGCCTCCGGGAAACAAGAAAGAGAATCGCTGGAGAAGACATAGCTGATTTTGCAGTTGTCACTTCTGAAAAATTGATTGGAGTAACAAACAGTATTTTAGGTATTATTCAATCTGCTATTATACTTTTTGCCAGTATTGCTATTCTTGT
>Ga0268282_1000797_pt1 | contig 15053 bp, 14 predicted proteins | sample saktaG_12_FD_190133 | JGI IMG/M metagenome (GOLD analysis project Ga0268282, IMG submission 190133) | Saline water microbial communities from Sakinaw Lake, British Columbia, Canada - sak_2011_5_24_120m | ecosystem: Environmental > Aquatic > Non-marine Saline and Alkaline > Saline ...
ATAAGATACCTGCTTCTTAAATGAAGCCCTCCTTTAGCCGAAGAATTACTTCGTCGGCGCTATTTGAAGTTTCTGAGCTGATACGCTTGATAGCTTCATCAATCTTCTGATGCTTGTAAGCGTCGTAAAGGTCGTCCAGTTTCTCATAATAGCCGAGTCTCTTCCCCAGTCTGAAATTGAGTCTCTCCTGGGGTGGGAGTGCCAGGTATCTGTTTATAATTGCCAGACATGCTGACTTAGCTTCAGGGAATTTACCCTCTATTTCACTTAAGAGATTCAATATGTGGTCGCTCTTAAGATAGCTGGTGACTTCGAGTTTCTCGATAAGGTTGCCGATTTCCTCGACTACCTCGTCTTCTATTTGGCGTTCGAAATCCCCTGATTCAACCTTTGGCCACAAAGGCATGCCTTCCTGGACATGGAGAGTTCGTAGTCGGATGTAATCCGGGTTAGTCTCGTTCAGGACCATGGCTGTCCCAGCGATATGGTCTGATGACATCTTTCTGCCGCCCAGCCCGGGCATCACATATTCGCACAGTGAAATCCCAGCTTCGTTTATCTTTTTGCCACCTTTGATGTGCTCCTCTGCAGTGACCCCTTTATCCACATATTTGAGCACGAGGTCAGAGCCGCTTTCCATTCCAACGTGTAATCGAGAAAGCCCGGCATCTTTAATCTCCTTCAGTTCTTCTGGCGATTTTTTAGCAGCAGTTTTGGAGCGGGCGTAGGAGGTTATCCTGGTGAGTTCAGGGAAGGTTTGTTTTAGAAAGGTGATTACCTTGACTAAATCAGGTGTCCTCATGATGAGGGTGTTAGCATCCTGAAGGAAAGCAGATTTGCCGCCGGCCCATAGCCATAGAGCCACATTGTGTACACTGTCGTTATGTTGATATCGGCTGTAGATTGCGGCGGCAACTTCTTTAAGCTGACCACCATGGCCGGCTCTCCAGCCTAGCTCTTTTATCTCGTCGCTGATGGCTTTAGCTTTTTCTATATCTCCAATTACATCATCGGCTGGCCTGAGTTCAAACCTTTGCCCTTTATAGGTATGGCAGAACTGGCAGCGGTTCCACGGGCAATTTCTGGTTGCCCTTATCAGTAATGAATATGCCTCACTAGGTGGCCTTATTGGGCCTAACTCGAAGGTGTAAAAAGTCAGCCTTTGTGTTCTCATACATTTTAATTATATCCTTTGAGCTTGTCTAACAGCAACGTTTTATACTTGTTCAACACCTTAAGTGAACTAAAGGCGCATTATCAAAGGCTACATTGATGTGTACTCGCCAATAAGCGCGGATGCCTCGTCACCACATGAATGCCCGTACTATCGGTTGCATCTTAGGTGGTAGCTTATCTACCGCCTCCTGGATATCTGCCTGTGTAACTTCTTCTGACATCATGCCTATATTGGCCTCTGTAAAGGTGGCATCGAATACGATGCACTTAGGTTCACCAGTGATGTTGGACCATTGCTCCCACTCCGGCAGGCCGGGGCCTGGCTTATTGGGGTTTCCGGTGGCTGCGAATTGTGCCAGATAAGCCATCATGGCTGTCTGGAGTTCCTCTCTTCCCGACCGGTTATCTTCGGTAAACGAGTAGCCGAACAGGCTTTCGTTGCTACCGAAGAAAAAGGGAATCTCCATGGCATGGCCTGCGCCTAATATAAAATCAAATGGCTCTGGTCCTGAGCCTTTGGTTCCCCATTTGAACAGGTAGGCATACACATTATCCTGCTGTTCCTTTAGTTGTCTGGCGATGGCATCTACATATTTGGCCTTCCAGTTACGGGCGCCGTAGTACCCGCAAGCCTCATATAAATCTTTATCAGCCTGTGAAGGCAGTACCTCGTCCAGCGATAATGGGTCTTTCGGGTCGAGAACCTTATATAAGTCAAACCAGGTATGTCCGCTGGAGGTTGGTACAGCAGCACCAAATAAGGGGAGGAAACACTTTGTCTCATACTCGTTACCGCCCAGGATAATGGGCACCTGGTTATAATTCCCCGACTCAATTGTAGAAAGTACGCTGCCAGGGAGAACAATGCCGTCTTCATAAGCACAGTGGGAATCTAGTGAACCGTATTTATTGAGCTGCGCCTCTATTATATCCCCAGTGTCTTTTCCCCTTAGATACTCTTCTATCTCAGCATAGGACATAGCTTCCCGATACTTCTCGGCTGCCGCTTTATCTTCGACAGTTCCATCAGCTATCAGGAGGTTATCAATCGTAGCATTGGCGTATGCAATGCCTTCATCGACCGAAGTTGTTGTCATGCCGCCGCTCTCTGATATAGCCCTGTGGAAAAGGCCAGCGGCCAGCGGTGAGATGAGTAGATTTGTTACATTATGTGCGCCGGCCGATTCCCCGGCGATGGTAACATTATTGGGGTCTCCTCCGAAGGCTTCGATGTTGCCCTGTACCCATTCAAGCGCCTTGATGGTATCCAGTGTGCCGAAGTTGCCAGATTTTTCCTCAACAGTAGCCCCGGTCTTTAGTGCAGGATGATTGAACCACCCAAAGGGACCAAGCCTGTATTGGATGACTATGACGACCATGTTGCATCGGCTAGCTATACTGGCCCCATTATAATCTCTGGCGCCGCCGAAGACATTGGACCCGCCGTGTATCCAGAAATAGACGGGTAGGTTCGTTTCGTCAGTCTGAGGACGCCATATGTTTAAATAAAGGCAATCCTCACTGCCGGTGATGGAGCCGAGTGGGTTCCATGTTTGTGACATAGCTGGCTGGGTGGCTACATCGAAGGAATCTGTTGAGTTCCGCGTTCCATTCCAGGGTTCGGGGTCTTGGGGTGCCTTCCAACGCAGCGCATCAACAGGCGGCTTGGCATACGGGATGCCCTCCCAGACCCAGTTAGCAGCTCCAGCTTCAACGCCCTTGATGGCACCATAGTTGGTTTGCACAGTTGGGTCACCTGTCCAGGTTTCCCCTTTGGCACATCCTATCAAGCTTGCCGCCAGCACAACTACCAGTAAAATTGAAGTTAAGCAAATGCTTATTGTTTTTTTCTGTTTCATGATGCCTCCTTACCAAGTATTTGGGATTATATATCTAGCTGGTCAAAGAAGCAACTCCCGGAGTAACTATGGGATTGCTTCGCGGAGTTTACCCTGAGCCAGATTCTTCGGTCGCGGAATTCACCCTGAGCCAGAGATTCTTCGCTGCCCCTTCGCTGCACTCAGGGCTTCGGCTCACCAGAATGGCACAAGGCGAAGGGCTCCCTCAGAATGACAGAGGGCGAAGGGCTCGCAATGACAGGGGAGGCTTGTAATGACAGATAGTTGTCATTGTGAGGAGCACGAGCGACAAAGCAATCTTGGAGAAATGGGGGGGGTGTGGTGTTGCTCAGCGGGTATTCTTGAAAGTGAATCGCTAGTTTCCTGTTCAGTCCCAAGGCCTGGCTCAATAAACCCGCTCATCAACTATCAACTTGTGTAACTCAGGTATTACCTCTTTGGCTACGAATTCAACACGGTCAAGCTTGATTCTTACCGCTTCGCTTACTGCTTTGATTAACTGCTGAGTTAACTTTTCTTTATCAATCCCCTCCTCAGTTTCGAGCTCTACTTTGAGTGTCAGCTCATCCCGATGACCTGACCTGGTGACTACTGCTTGATACTGTGCGATTTGTGAGAATCCAGCAAGCGCTGGCTCAAGCTGACGGGGGTGTATGAACATGCCCCTTGTTCTAACAGCATCGCCTACTCTGCCCAAGAGGCGTGTTATGCGAAGTGCAGTCCTGCCACAGAGGCAAGGCTCCTCTATCCAACCGGCAAGGTCCCCGGTGCCAAAACGTATCAACGGGTAAGTCTCATCGATTGGAGTCACTACTATTTCGCCTACCTCACCGGGGCCAACTGGCTTTCCAGTTTCGTAGCTGATTATCTCCATGATAACATCCTCGGTGATATGCATGCCATTTTTCTCACTGCATTCATAGGCTACCATGCCAACGTCGGCTGTTCCATAGGCATCCCCAGTAACAATACCATATTTTTTCTCCACCAGTTCCCTGATTGGCCCACCACCCATCTCGCCACCAATCATAGCTAGCCTGAGGTTGAAATCTTTACGGATATCATAGCCCATTTCCTCAGCCTTGTTGATGATATTCATGAAAAAGCCCGTAGTGCCGTAAAATCCAGTAACCTTTAGATGATGCATAACCTGGACTTGAAGTTCAGTATTTCCCACTCCCATAGGTATGACCGTAACTCCAGCTCGTCTCAACATCTCATCAATCATGAGACCAGCCGGCACAAGGTGATACATCCAGGTATTGACAACGATGTCTCCCTTCTTAAAGCCTGCAGCCTTGACCATGTGAACATGCCGCCGCCAGAAAGTTTCACTTTGGTGATGGGGGTCGTAGATGGGGCCTGGGGAGACATAAACCCTTTCCAAATCTTCTATGGGGACTGCCACCAGGCCACCAAAAGGGGGATCGGCCTTGTATAACTCGACCAGCTCATCCTTTCTCAGAATAGGCAGGTTCTCCAGGTCCTTAATGCTGTACACTGCTGAAGGGGCAATGCCTGCCTTATCAAATCTTGCCTTGATTGCTGGGGCTTTTTCATAGGCATAGGCAACCAGCTCTCTTAGTCTGCCATCTAGATATTTCTGTCTCTCCTCTCGGGACATCTTCTCCACGACTTCAATTAAAGGTATAGATTTTTTGGTTTCCACTGCTCTCCTCCTCTGCGCTTGTAAATTGAGTGCAATTATGCCCGATTTATGAAGTTTTTACAACTCTCCGTACTTATCCTATATCCCGTGCGAGCCGCCCGCCCACGGATGACCGTCCTTCACCTGCAGGCAGTGGCTCTCACCTAAATAAAGAGGGTAACCTGGAGCCGATGTTCCAATGTACCCAGATGGTGGCAGGCGAGGCCTAGGTTGCTTTACTGACTGCTTCGTCACTTTGTTCCTTGCAGCTTCTCGGCTCGCAATGACATTCCTCGCGTTCCATGTTTTCTTATAACCTTACGGGTAACTTGACTAAGCTGCTGGACTTGATAGTCCAGGAGCAAAAGGTTATAGTTTTGCTGTAGAAGACTAGATGAAGGGGAGGGATGTAAGATGAATAAACTAAGTATCGGTAAAATCAGAGGCCTACAGCAGATTTCAACTGAGGATGGCATCTTCATAATATGCGCTATGGACCATAGGGGGTCTCTTCAGACTATGATTGAGAAAGAGCAACTTGAAGAAGTTGAATATCAGGAGATAGTAGAGCGTAAGCTAGAGCTGTGCTCTGCCTTAGCTCCTCATGCCAGTGCGGTTCTGTTAGACCCTGATTACGGTGCTGCTCAGTGCATTGCTGGAGGGGTCCTTCCTGGACATACTGGACTACTGGTTAGCATCGAAGCTACTGGCTATCAAAGTGACCCTCAAGGGAGAGTGACCACTTTGCTTGATGGTTGGAGTGTGGAAAAAATCAAACGCATGGGTGGTTCGGCAGTTAAAATCCTGGTCTACTATCGGTCTGATTTAGCTGAGGTTGCTACCAAACAACTGAAAACGATACAGATGGTGGCGGAGGAATGTCTGAAGTACGATATCCCGTTCCTTGTTGAGCCTAAAACCTATGCTGTAAAGGGAGAAAACGCTGATTCTCCAGAGTTTGCTGCTAAGTTGCCGGACCTGGTAATTGAAACTGCCCGCCAGATTACGTCCTTGCCGATTGATGTCCTTAAGACAGAGTTTCCTGCTGACTTGAACTATGAGACAGATAAGGCGAAGCTTTTAGAAATATGCCAGCAATTGGACGAGGTCTCACAGGTGCCTTGGGTTATCTTAAGCGCTGGTGTTGACTATGAAATGTTCCTTAAGCAAGTGGAGATTGCCTGCCAGGCAGGTGCTTCTGGCTTCCTTGGCGGTCGGGCTATCTGGCAGGAAGCGATACAAGTTGGAGACAAGGAAGAACGGGTAAAGTTCTTGTCGACTACCGTAGTTGACAGGTTGAAAGAGCTAGCAGGAATAGCTGCCAAGTATGGGTTCCCCTGGTATCGCAAATTTGGTGTTGAGGCTCATAATTTAGTTGCTGTCCCGGAGAGCTGGTATAAGGGCTACTGAGGCAATAGAATGCCTTTGGATATTCTACATATTGATTCACCCCGAAGGACAAAAGTAGTTTGCACTATTGGTCCGAGTACGGGTTCAGCCTCAGTGATAAAAGAATTACTCGAAGCTGGCATGGATGTGGCTCGTATCAACTTCTCCCATGGCACTCATAAGGAGCATGCCAGTCGTGTAAGAGCTCTTCGCCAGGTGGCTAAACAACTTGGCTTACCACTAGCCATAATGCAAGACCTTCCTGGACCGAAAGATAGAACTGGTAAGCTCAAGAAAGGTGCGGTTGAGCTTAAGGAAAATGCTAACTTTATCCTCACCACTAAGGAAGTGCTAGGGGATGAGCACCAGGTGTCTGCATATTTGCCCGACTTGCCAAAGAATGTCAAGCCCGGTGACATCATATTCCTCGATGATGGTGCTATAAAGTTAAGAGTAGTAGCTACCAGCAATGCTGATGTTAATTGCCAGGTAATAGTTGGGGGCAGGCTTGGTGAGGATAAAGGTATAAACGTTCCCGGGGTAACCTGGGACACTCCCGCAATCACCGAAGAGGACTGGAATCACCTCCTTTTTGGCTTGAAGCACAACGTAGACTTTGTAGCTTTATCTTTTATCAAAGAAGCCAGTGATGTTCTCAAGGTACGGCATTTTCTCCAGCAAAAGGGGGCAACCACGGCGATTATTGCCAAAATCGAGAGGCGCGAAGCTCTGGACAACCTTGATGAGATACTAGAAGTAGCTGATGGAGCCATGGTTGCTCGTGGCGACCTGGGCATTGAGATTCCCATACAAAGAGTGCCCATAGCTCAAAAGAAAATCATTCAGAAATGCAACCACCTGGGGAAACCTGTTATTGTGGCTACCCAAATGCTGGAGTCGATGGTGGATGCCCCTCGGCCCACTCGAGCTGAGGTCACTGATGTAGCTAACGCCGTCTTTGATGGCGCTGATGCTCTTATGCTTTCGGAAGAAACTGCTGTTGGTAACTATCCCAAGGAAGCCGTGTCTATGATGGTGCAGATTATATTAGAGGCAGAGGCAGCTTTACCTTACGAGGAGATTTTGATAAACAAAGGCAGGGACCCCCAGCCCCAAACTGACGATGCCATCAGCTATGCTGCTTGCCATATCGCTCACCAACTGGGAGCAGTCGCTATTATTGCCTTCACCTCCTCAGGGAGCACCGCCAAGCGCGTCGCTAAATATCGCCCTGGAGTACCAATTCTGGCGATTACTCCCAGCCAGGTGACGCAGAGACAGCTATCTCTATCCTGGGGAGTACATGCCTTTCAGGTTCCTGAGCCTTCAAGAATAGCCAATCTATTTACTCGAGGAGCCAGAGTGGCTAAAGAAGCTGGGCTAGCTCGAGACGGTGACTTAGTGGTTATCACTGGCGGTGTACCTATTGGTGTGTCTGGCAGCACTAATTTAGTAAAAGTGGAAAGGGTCTAAATGATTGCTACGGTTACATTGAATCCGAGCCTGGATAAGACAGTTACCGTGGATGGGCTGGTGGTGGATGAAGCCAATCGGTGGACTAGCCTGCGCCGAGACCCTGGCGGCAAAGGAATTAACGTCTCCCGAGTCCTTCATGAACTGGGCGGAGAGACTGTCGCCTACGGCTTCATCGGTGGCATTGATGGTAACATACTGAAACATCTCCTGGAGCAGCAGGGAGTGCCAAGCGACTTTACTCCGATTAAGGGGGACATAAGGAGCAATTTTATCATCACCGATTTGAAAACTCGCCGCCAAACCAGAATTGATGCCCCAGGGCCATGCGTTTCCGCAAGTGAGTTGGAGAGCTTAATAGATAAGATAGTACACATTAAATCAAAACCTGCTTTTATAGTTTTTGCTGGCAGTGTGCCGCCAGGGGTACCTGACAACATATACAGCCTGCTGATAGAGGGAGCGGAAAGTTATGGTGTAAAAACTGTCCTTGATTCTGATGACGAGTGGTTAAAGGAGGGAATAAAGGCTAAGCCGAATGTTATCAAACCCAATGTCCATGAGGCTGAAGAATTATTAGGGACTGAGCTGAAAACTGAGGAGGATATTGTTCAGGCAGCCAAGACTCTGGTTGCTCGAGGAATCGAGGTGGTGTTAATTTCCCGGGGTAAACATGGACTTATCGCTGCCAATAAAGATGAAGTTTTAAAAGTAACATCACCGAAGGTAGAAGTGAGGAACACTGTAGGTGCTGGCGACTCAGCAATAGCCGGGCTGGTACTGAAGCTAAGCCAGGGAGATGGGCTTGAGGAAGCCTGTCGTTTGGCAGCGGCTGCTGGAGCAGCCACAGCAATGACCCCGGGCACCGAACTATGCCGCCGGGAGGATGTAGAAAGGCTTCTTCCCCAGGTTAAAATAGAAAGGCTGTGATGCTGAAGGCTTCAACCAGCCGTGTCCAATGAGCGGTATCGGCATCTTTAATTCGTGAGTACAGGGTAAAAGGCTTGCCTTCCGGGTGATATTCTGCATGAATCCACTAATTTAGTTATCAGAGCCAGGCAGGCAAAGCCTCCTTCTTTTACTTAGTGACGCTAGCTTTTCCCTGAAGCCCTGCTATTCATCCTTGCCAGCAGTCTTTTGCTTTCTAGGACAGGTTATTGGACAAACGCAGCATATTTTATTGGTAAATGAATTACTGGCAGAGATGGCTCCTTAGGGTTTGTATCAACCCAGCAGGTAGGCCTTCAGCTGTGTCAGGTTTTCCAATGAGTTTGGGCAGTCACCCTGTTTTTTTCTATCAAGGTAGAATGCATGAATACCTATTTCACTGGAGGCAGCGAAATCGAATTGCCAGTTATCGCCAACATGAACGACCTGTTTGGGCTGGACTTTCATTGCCTGGCACATGCTCAGGTAAAATTCGGCGGTTTTCAATTGCTTGTAATCAGAGAGTGAGGAAAAAACTCTGGTGAAATAGGGTTCAATGTCTCGAAGAAGGCGCTGCAGGAATTCCCGCATTGACCCGGAAGCTACAACAAGTGTAAATCTTTCACTTAAAGACGATAGCACATCTCTGACTTCTGGATAGTAACGTACCCTACCTTGGCATTTGTCCAGTAGAGGGTCGGGAGCCCCCAATTCGAGCTTGTCGAACCAATACCTGATATCATACCATTCCAGCCTCTGGTCGCCTAACTTCTGATATTCCTCTTCGACAATTTTTCGAGCTTGGTAAATATCAATGCCATTCCTCTGGGCATAGCGTTGAGGAATAGCTTCAAACCAAATAGCATAGCTGAAGTCGGGTGTTACCAGTGTGCCTTCGGCATCGAAAGAAACTATCTTGATTTCACTCATGTCCAGGCATATCTTTGTCGGTTCCAGAATTGGTGAAACGCTGATGGTAGATTATACCATCATCTTGTCAATAGGTTTTGCTAAAAGAGCGTTGAGGTAGTGCTGATTTGCTGTCACAGATAAAATATGCTCTTATGGTCACTTTAGCCGTTAATTTGTGGTAAAATAGGTCGAGATTTTATCTTTGGTGGTTGCGACATGCCAGTATCATCGGTTGATGAAGAAAAGAAGTCAAAAGTGGAGATGGTTACCTATGGCAAGCTGACCTGGGTTTACATTGAAAATCCGTCTGCTCCAGAGGTAGAGTATTTGGCTCAGCACTTTCATAACTTCCATCCTCTAAATCTGGACGATGTCTTAAGTCGGGTGCAGCGTCCCAAAATCGACGGATATGATGACCACCTTTTTATTGTGCTTCATTTTCCCGTATTTAATAAGCAGAATCGGGTAACCACACCTAGTGAAGTTGATATCTTCATTGGCGAGGACTATGTGGTCACTGTTCATTGTTCGGGTGACCTTAAGCCGCTGGCCAAGTTTTTTAAGGAGTGCCAGCTTGACGAGGAAACGCGCAAGAGTTACATGAGCCGGAGTTCGAGCTATCTGCTTTATTATATACTGGATAGATTGGTTAACTACTGTTTCCCAATTCTAAATAAAATAATAGACAATATTGATAAGCTGGAAGACCTCATTTTTGCTCGGCCAGTCCCGGAGACGGTTCGTCAAATCTCGCTAATCCGCCGGGACCTCATTTCTTTTCGTCGTGTTGTTCATCCTCAGGTTGGTGTATTTGAGGCATTGGAGCAGAAGGAGTACCCCTTTATTAAAGAGGACCAGGAAGCCTATTTTGGCGATATCGCCGACCATGCCCGTAAAATTTGGGATGGCCTTGAAGACTGTAAGGAAGTGGTGGATGGGCTGGCGGAAACCAGCAATTGGTTGACCTCACATCGGATTCAGGAAATAATGCGGGTGCTGACTATCGTCATGGCGCTTTTGGCACCAGGTACACTTGTTGCCAGCATTTATGGTATGAATGTGCCATTGCCTGGTGGGCAACAGGGCAGTCTGTTGCCTCTGGCTGGGTTGTTTTTCGTTATGTTTGGCATTGCTGTGGCCATGCTCTTTTTCTTCCGCCGCAGGCATTGGCTCTAGGTTTTAGTTCAGGTGTAAAGGCAAGTGCTTTCAGATGACTGCTTCTCATAGGTTTGTGGTGGTGGCCGCCCTTTTTGTTACCTGTCTAATTACGGCTAATATTATAATCGTCAAGCAGATAAACATTTGTGGGTTAGTCCTCCCGGCAGCGATAATAATCTTTCCTCTGAACTATATCATCGGTGATGTTCTCACTGAGGTTTACGGCTACCAACAAGCGCGGCGCGTAATATGGTTAGGCTTTTTGTGTAATTTGATTGCTGTGGTAGCCATTTGGGGAGGCAAGATATTGCCCTCGGCACCAGTTTTTGAGGCGCAAAGTGCCTATGAGCGCATTTTGGGCAGTACCCCTCGCTACCTATTAGCTTCCTTTGTAGCTTATTTAGTCGCTGAGTTTGCTAATTCTTTCGTCCTGGCCAAAATGAAAATTAAGACCAGAGGTCGGTGGTTATGGACAAGAACCATCGGTTCCACTTTGGTGGCACAGGGTATCGATACTTCAATTGTTCTACCTATTGCTTTTTGGGGGGTTTTGCCTCTTTCTGCGCTGGGCACCATGATTCTGAGTCATTGGCTGGTGAAAACAGCCTATGAAGTTGTAGCTACTCCATTGACCTACGGTGTCGTAGGTTATTTGAAGCGGAAAGAGGGCATCGATGTCTACGACTACGGAGTTAATTTTAATCCCCTTCGGGTCAGTTGAGTTAAAGGCTAGCCTGGGGGTAAGTTGTGGAAGTTAAGTTTATTGTTGATAATAATGTTGGTAAACTGGCAAAATGGCTGAGGATAATGGGATATGATGCCTTGCTTTTCACTGCGAAAGATGATGGTGAGATGATTAAAATTGCTCTGTCTCAAGATAGGGTGGTTTTGACTAAGGATACACAGGTTATGAAGCGGTGGTTAGTAACCAGCGGTAGGCTCAAGGCCATTCTTATTGAGGATGATAACCCTAAGGTTCAGTTGCGACAGCTTGTTGACGTTTTGAACCTGGACTGTCAATTCAGGCCATTCTCTCTTTGCCTCGAATGCAACGAAAAGTTAGTAGAGAGGGATAGAGATGAGGTGCGTGACTTAGTACCGCCCTATGTTTTTAAGACCCAGAGCCAGTATATGCAATGTCCATTGTGCCACCGTGTCTACTGGCGTGGAACGCACTGGCAGGCAATGAGCAAAGAGCTGGAAGAGTTTATGCCGGAGAATTAAGAACGATGAAAGGTGGTTTGGGCTTATGAAAGTTGTTACTGCGGAGCAAATGCGGGAGTTAGACCGCGGTGCTGCCAGCGTTGGCTTGACTACCGAGGCACTGATGGAGAACGCTGGGCGAGCTGTAGCCGAGGAGACGAGAAAACTTCTTGGGAGTGTTATCGGGAAGCATATCTTGGTTATAGTTGGCCTGGGCAATAATGGTGGCGATGGCTTGGTGGCAGCCCGTTACCTTGAGGATTGGGGGGCTGAGGTTAGTCTCTACCTGTGTAGTCAGCGCCCATCTGGCGACAAGAACTTGGCTTTAGCCCAAGAGCGTGATATAGCTGCTATTCAGTCCGACCAGGATGGAGACTATGCTGGCTTAGGCAAGCTCTTATCATCTTCGGAGGTGGTGATTGATGCTGTACTCGGTACAGGTAGAAGTCGAGCCATTGAGGGTACATTCAAGGAGGTGTTGACCAGAGTAGCTGCAGCCAGGGGAGAACACCCTGAGCTTTTCATTATTGCCGTGGATATGCCTTCAGGGCTTGATTCTGACACCGGTGCTGTTGACCCAAGCTGTCCTTATGTTGATGCTACCGTCACTCTTGCCTATCCCAAGCTGGGCTTATTCAATTTTCCTGGCGCCGAAAGGGCTGGCAAGGTTATTGTAGCTGACATTGGCATACCGTTGGCTCTAGCTAAAAATATAAATACTGAGCTTATCACTGAAGATTGGGTAAAGTCGGTGTTGCCTGAGCGTCCTCTTGATGCTAATAAGGGGAGCTTTGGCAGGGTGATGGTAGTAGCTGGTTCAATCAACTATATCGGGGCTGCTTATCTTGCCTGTATGGGAGCAGCCAGGGCAGGGGCTGGCCTGGTAACGCTGTCTACTGCTCAGAGTCTTCAGCCAATCCTGGCGACAAAGCTGACTGAGGTAACTTATGCTCCTCTGCCAGAAGCTGAAGTGGGGATAATCGCTTCCAAGGCGGCATCAGTTCTGGAGCAATGGTTGCCTAGCTACGGAGTTTTGCTTATGGGGTGTGGGCTGGGGCAAAACGCCCAAGTTGTGGAATTTATCAAGTCCACCCTGTTTGGCTTACCACAGACCTCTTCCCCAGCCTTGGTTCTTGATGCTGATGTCCTAAATACCTTAGCTCAGATACCGAACTGGTGGCAGAAGCTAAGTCAGGATGCTATACTTACGCCACATCCTGGTGAGATGGCACGGTTGACGGGAGTTTCGGTAGATGAGATACAGTGGCAGCGGTTGGAGATAGCCCGAAAAGTAGCCATGGAATGGAAAAAGGTAATTGTGCTCAAAGGAGCTTATACTGTTGTTGCGGCATCTGATGGACGGGGCAAAATCAGCCAGGTAGCTAATCCAGGTTTAGCTTCGGCGGGGACTGGGGATGTCCTTACCGGGGTGATTGCTGGGTTGGCGGCTCAGGGCCTGCCTCTTTTTGATGCTGCAGCTTGTGGAGTTTATCTTCATGGGCAGGCTGGAGAAATGGTCAGGCGAGAGGTAGGCGATGCCGGCATGTTGGCTGGTGACCTTTTGCCAGCTTTGCCCAAGGTGATAATGGCACTTAAACAGGCGGAAGAGGCTTAAGATTTGGAAGGATTAAAAAGGTAGCTGAAGCATGCCAGGAATTGAGGTCATATTTTGATTGAGTGTTATGTTGTTAGCTCTTGATATTGGCAATACTAATATTATCTTTGGTGTCTTTGATGATGGTAGTCTGAAAGCTACCTGGCGGGTAGCTACTGGGGTCCATCGTATGCCAGATGAATATGCTAGCTTAATACTCAATTTTTTCGACCGCCAGGGTTTAGCTGCTTCTCAAATCGGAGATGCGGTATTATGCAGTGTTGTTCCCCCGCTTGTAGGCGTTTTCGAAGAAGTCTGCCGTCGCTATCTGAAGGTTTCTCCTTTAGTGGTGGGAGCCGGTGTTAAGACAGGGGTGCGAATCTGTATGGATAATCCGAGGGAGGTTGGCGCCGACCGGATAGTGAATGCTGTAGCGGCTCATCAGCTATATGGCCGTCCCGTGATTGTCATTGACTTCGGTACTGCTACTACCTTTGATGTTGTCTCTGAGGAAGGAGATTATCTAGGTGGGGCTATTGCTCCAGGAATTGCTATTAGCACTGAGGCTTTGTTTACTCGGACTGCTGCGCTGCCTCGAGTGGAGTTGACTTCTCCCAAGCAGGCCATTGGCAGGAATACCGTTGCTGCTATGCAGTCTGGGATAGTCTTTGGTTATGTTGGATTGATTGAAGGTATAGTGTCTCGAATTCAGCAGGAGTTAGCAAGTAAGGCAAAAGTGGTGGCTACTGGGGGCTATGCTGGGCTTCTGGCTCAGGAAACGACGGTAATTGAAACAGTGAACCCTGACTTGACGCTGATTGGGTTGCGTTTGATTCACGAGATGAACAAGCCGTAGAGGCTGCAGGGGGTGAAGTATGACACTAACTAATAAAACTGTAGTGCTAGGAGTAACTGGCAGCATTGCCGCTTATAAGGCTGCTTACTTGGCCAGCCAGTTAACTCAGGCAGGGGCCGATGTTGAGGTCATTATGACCGAGGCAGCTACCAAGTTCATAACTCCGATTACCTTTCGTAGTATTACTGGCAGGCCTGTGGTTACCGAGATGTTTGATTTAGCATCTGAGTATAGTGTCGAGCATGTGGCTTTGGCTGAGGCTGCTGATGTGGTGGTTATAGCTCCAGCCACAGCTAATATTATTGCTAAATTAGCTGCTGGAATTGCTGATGATATGCTTTCCTGCACGGTGCTGGCAACTAAAGCACCGGTGATTGTGGCTCCAGCAATGAATGTGAATATGTATGAAAACCCAATCACCCAGGATAATCTGGTAAAGCTGCAGGCTCGTGATTTTGCAATTATTGGTCCTGCTTATGGCCGGCTTGCCTCAGGTAAAATGGGCCTGGGACGGCTGGTTGACATAGACGAAGTTTTAGGCACTATCTGCCAGGTGCTGGGCAAAGGCGGTGATTTGGCAGGCAAGTGGATTGTGGTCACTGCCGGTGGCACTCAGGAGCCTGTTGACCCGGTTCGATGCCTGACTAATTGCTCCTCGGGCAAGATGGGTTATGCTTTAGCTGAAGCGGCTAGAGACCGTGGTGCTCAGGTAGTATTGGTAAGCGCACCCAGTGCTCTTCCCAGACCAGCCGGCGTGGATATGGTTGATATTAGGACTGCCCAGGAGATGTATCAGGCGGTGAAGAAAGCTGTAGCTAAAGCAGATGCCTTGATTATGGCAGCAGCAGTGGCTGATTA
>Ga0268282_1000801_pt1 | contig 15001 bp, 8 predicted proteins | sample saktaG_12_FD_190133 | JGI IMG/M metagenome (GOLD analysis project Ga0268282, IMG submission 190133) | Saline water microbial communities from Sakinaw Lake, British Columbia, Canada - sak_2011_5_24_120m | ecosystem: Environmental > Aquatic > Non-marine Saline and Alkaline > Saline ...
AATTACCAATAAAATTCTATATATCACACTTCAAAATCCAAAATCCAGATATTTATGCTTTGTTGAAAGATGAAGTACAAAAACATACCGCTAATCCCCCAACTGGGGTTTTTAAAGTGAACTCATCTATTTTTTGTTTATACAACTTCTTATCACGTTCCATTTTTGCAGAATGATACTGCTTTTGAGTTTCAAGCATCTGATCTACAAGGACAACAAGCGTGTCGTGAGTTTTCTTATCTTTTTTGTTATTTAGCTCTAAATGATATATCGGAATTTGGTCTAAATCTTCTTTTTTTATTTGCGCAATACTTTTTTTATTTGTCACTAATTTATTAAAATAATAAAAATTTATCAGTTGTGAATTAAGTAAAGCTAAAATATATTTGAAGTTGAGGTTAGTAAAATTATCGAATAAAAAATACAAAGACTGCTCGGGATATATCCCTGAATTGATAAATGTAGAAATAATTTTATTACCAGTTTTTCTAATTAATATTTTTGGGGAAGCACCCAGTTTTTCTTTATCAGTAGTTCTTCCTGTTATATTAGATTTTATAAATGTGAACCAATAGTTATTTTTGATAAAATACCTTCTAATACAATTACCCTTCAGAACAGGAATTTGCTCAGAGTAAGTTTTTATTTCAGTAATCACTTTAGATTTACCGCCAAAACCAGATGTTGTTCTACAGATACTTTTAATAAATTTTACTTTTTTATTTTGAGCAATCTTATTGATTATCTTCATCACTTCTATGCTATCAAAATATTCAAATTTGCCGAATTTATCATTAATCAAATCTTGTTGATTTCTAGTAATTTCTGCTTTACTATATTCAAATATTCTAACATGATGATTCTTTTGGAATTTATTTTTTCTTAAAACGAAAATAAGAGTATCTGCAGTAATTTTCGGAAATGGCACTTGAAATAATAGAGATACAATTAATGTATCAGATAATATTTTTTTTCTTAACTTTATAAATTGATCATTGAATCCTAATCTGTCGGGTACAATAAAACTGAAAAATCCATTATATGAAGTCAAATTTATTCCTTGCGTTATAAAATATTCATATATATTTGGCATGTAAGTATTTCCATTAAATTTTTTAATCATATAATCGATTTCTGAATTTGAACAAATATCATTGCCAAACTTGCCAGTTAATGAAATCCACGGCGGATTCCCAATAACTACATCAAAGCCGCTATTAGCAGTAACATCCCCCAGTTTCGCTTCGCTCAACTTTCCCCCTTTATTAAGGGGGATTTTATTAGGAACGGTCTTGAATATTTGCGGGAATTCCTTCTCCCAATCAAAAGCATTTATCTTTCTCATCTCTTCATTTCCAAAAAGTGACATATCAACATTATCGTAATAATCAGTTCCAATTAAACTATTTCCACATTTTATATTGTCACTCAAATTCGGTAATGCTCTTTCATGGAAAAATTGTAGGGTTTTGTTCAAAGTCTCCCTGTTTTCACCTTCAAGAACTTTTAGAAGAAGAGATAGTTTTGTTACTTCAACAGCTTGAGGGTCAATGTCAACACCGTATATATTATTCAGTAAAATTCGCTTTTTTTCTTTTGTGGTCAACTGATAACTCTTATGTCCAATCTCGATTATCTTATCTTTATACTTTTTCGGATTGTACTGATAAAATTCAAGATGATGATCCAGTAAATACTGATATGCCTGTATCAGAAAGCTCCCTGAACCACATGCAGGATCGCAGATGGTCAATTTGGAAATTTGTGTTGGTGTTTTACCTTTTATTTTTTCGCCTACAGTATTCTTCACAATATAATCAACAATATATCTTGGTGTATAATAGACCCCGCCTGCTTTTCGCACTTCCGGTTTTTCTTCTATCTTTGCCTGATGCGAAGGAGTCAGACGGATTGTTTTTCCCAAAAACTGTTCATAAATATTTCCAAGAATATCCGAAGGTAATACTGAAAATTCGTAGGGACTATCAGGATAATATAACTTTTGTAGAATTGGTTTCAACACCTTATCATCAAGGAGAATATTTCTTGAAATGAGATCATTTTTGAAATTAAAAATTCCGCTGTTGTATTTTTCATCTGCCTGCACAAAAACAGCAAAAAGGGCTTTATAAATATTTTTCTTATTTGCGACATTGAATAGATTGCGATACTCCTCAACTCCTCTATCTTCAGCGATTCGAAGAAAGATGATCCTATCTATCGTTAGTTGTACGATTCGATTTAATTCATAAATGGATAATTCTTTATTTCGCAGTGCGATATTTTTGGCAAGTACATCCCGCCAGTTCTCAATTTCTTTGAGAAATTCCTGATCAACTTCGGATGTTCCTCTTTTCTTCGTAGCTGTTTCAGTGTATTTATCAAAACTGCCTTTAAGAATTGCGTCTCGTGAAAAAGTATTATCGAGAAAATCCAGATCTTCGAGATAATGATTAAAAGTCTGATAATAAATCCTACCGACGCTTGCTTTATCATTTTTATTTGGCTTGATCCTACAATCATACACTGAGAATTCTTCAAAATCTGTGAGAATTGAAATGGGCAGTTTGGCACTCCAAGCATATCTTCGCAGTTGAAAGGAGGGATGTATATTGTATTTAATATCAACAGCCGGTTTCTTTGCTTCGACAAAGAATTTTCTGACTCCTCCAATTCTAAAAGAATAATCGGGCGCTTTTGTTGTGCCTGTTATTTTAATCGCATCTTCATGAACGATATCCTTATACTGCTCTGCGTTTCCCTGTTTATTATCCATATCCCATCCCAAAGCGGAAAAGAATGGATCGAGGAATTCTCGTCTTAATTGTGTCTCATTATATTTGGGATTCTTATAAACATCCTTGTTTCTTGCAAAGCGTTCAACAAGATCAGAAATCTTATTAATTATTTCCTCTTTCATGTTTTGCAAATTCATTTTATGATTATTTTTGTCAATTATTTAATTATTTCGATAATTTTTCCCCTCTAAAAATGGGTGTCCGCTGGCGGATACTGGATTCTACTCTCAAAAGATGTGGATTCTGATATGACTTCGACTTGCTTCGCCAAGACTAGTGAAATTGAAATCGAGGGCTGCCCTATGGAATGCTTCTTCTTTTTTATTCCATTTGGGTGTGTATTACTCAATATTCGTTATTCTTGACAGCAAATTCCAGCACCAAATAAACAATTCCCACGTGGCCCCATCGTCTAGGGGTTAGGACGCCGGATTCTCATTCCTGTAACAGGGGTTCGATTCCCCTTGGGGCTACCATTTTTTTAAAGAAAAAGCCAGTTCACGTGTGGAACTGGCTCATTATTTATATGAGTTTATTCTATTCTACAATTAAGAATTTCTCAATATTAGTATCTTGCTCCGTACGCAACTTGATATAATAAATCCCTGAAGAAAGTTTTGCATTTCCAGTATCGGAATTATCGAAAGTTACCTCATGATATCCAATTTCCTGAATGTCATTCACTAATGTGCAAACCTTCTGTCCTTTAATATTATAAATTGCAATATCAACATAACCGGACGATTTCACAAAATACTCGATTGATGTATGGGAAGTACATGGATTCGGATAAATTCGAGCAATACGATCTCCCTGTTCAATCTCATCAACAGAAAATAGAGGAGAAAGATCAATATCCACCCAACATGTTTCATTATAATCTACAACAACATCGGTAGGATGAACATAGTTATAGTAATCCGGATGCGTGCAACTTACAGTGTAGGAGCCCGGGGGTACTTCAATAGCGCAAAGGCCATAAGAGTTTGTAACCCCATCATAATCGCCGACACTCACTGTAGCGTTTTCAACAGGATCTCCTGTGTTTATATCTGTGACAATTCCTCTTACCATGCCATCGATTTTCAATAAGTAACCAAGATAAGTTCCCATGAGATCAGCTTTTGAGTTTTCTGCAGTATCTTCCATTCCGCCAAGAATCGGTGTTGACGCGATGGTTTGATAAGTAGCACAACCATACGCAATAGTACGTGAAAATCCGCCATCAGAAGTAAAAGCAACACGTCTGAGAAGACCACCTATTTCGTCAACAGAGTAATTTGCATCATTGTTTGGAGTGAAAGGAAATACATATCCGTCTCCGATTGTCCCTGAGACGCCTGTCATTGTTCCGACACTTTGTGTGGTATTTGCTAAGAAGGAACATCCAAAACTGGTTAAGAACGCTGTTCCCTGATGTGAATAACCGAAATCCGAACCTTCAATATATATTGGGTTTCCGGCGTTAAGGTAGTTAATTAAAGTAGCTTGATCAGAGGTTCCGACGGAACCTGGAGGTGTAGTACCTCATCCTACGCAATAGATGCCAAGAGCAACAAAAATGGCATCATAAGGTGAAAGATCGGCAGGAAGGTAAGTGAAAGTATCGTAGGTTACGTTATTAGCAGTAAGCGCATTTTGAAGAAAAACCTGTGTTCCAATGCCTTCTATATCAGAATTATTATCATTATCCCACATAAGCACATGAATAGGATTATCAGGATAGATATTTACCTGGAAGGGATTCGTAGTGTTATTATCAAGAAATTCATCACCGGTCAAATCCACATGACCGTGGAGTTCGACCACTTCGCTTATATCCGGTGTCCAGTTGAAATCATAGATCACCTCTTCGTCAGGATTAATCGGAGTTATTCCTGAAGTTGTGCTAAGTATGATCCCCGGGTTCCGAATAAGACTTACTTCATAGCTTGTTTCTGTATTCAATCCAGTATTTTTCACTGTTATATGCCATAACCCTTGCTGACCAACATTCAGAACATTATTGCCGGAGATGTTCGTTGCAGCAAGATCATGATCCAGAAAAGCATTGATCGCAACATTATAGATGTACCAGTAATCAAAATTGTAGGTGCTTCCCCCGTAGCTTCGGAACTTTATCTGAACCTGCTGTCCTGCGTATGGGAATAATGAGAAACTGATATCTTTACCACCCGAATATCCCCAGTTATTGCCAACCAGATCAAAGCTCCACAGAATGGTTGTTCCTCCCGGATGGATCAGTTCAATATTTGCAACTTCTCCGTTATTGGTTAAATACTCATCAATAAATTGAGAAACGATCAGATCGCCTACATTTGAAGGTAAATTTATTGGAGGAGATATAGCGCTCAAATCGTAAGGTGCAACTGTAGGTGTCCACGATAGCATAAGTGCTCCACTCTGAATGCTCCAATTCTGATCCATTGTCCAAGTGCCCGGATTTGTCTCAAAATCTTCTTCCCAGATTATTGATTGAGCATACAGTGGAATAGTTATAAAAAATAACAAAATTAATAAAACGGTATATTTATTTTTCATACTACCTCCAGCATGTTTTGAGTGTTACAAAATTGTAATGGTACAGATTGTCAATAAATATCAAGGAAAATTTGGATTTTATGAATTTCAATTAATTGATTTCGATTTAATACCTAACTCGGATAAACCCTGTATGATAATTATTTTAACGAGGTAAATCCAGCATGATAGCTATCCAACAGGGTAAACCGAAACCAAAGAATTAGCAACGAACCTGTCTTCGTTACAATACGCCACGGCAGGCAAAACGAACAAAATCTAACAAAAAATAAAAAAAGTTCGTTGTTGTTAGTGTTTGCCTGCTCCGTTGAATCTTTTTTTCTATTCAACTGGAGTTAGTTGCTAAAAATTCTTTTGCCAAAATATAACAGAATTATAGAATTAAGTGACTAATTTGGTTCTATAGCTATAATTAAATTGTATGAACTTATGAAAAAGCGATGTGTTATTCACCCCCAAAATGCTCTCTCCCAATTGTCATTCCCAACTTGATTGGGAATCCAGAAAAGTTATATAGTTAGTTTAATCATATGGATAAAAATTACTTCGTGTACATACTTGCAAGCAAAAGAAACGGCACACTCTACATTGGAGTAACAAACAATTTAGAAAGAAGAATGTATGAGCACAAGAATAAACTCATCGGAGGTTTTACTAAAAAATATAGTGTTGACAAACTTGTTCACTATGAAATGACAAATGATGTGAGAAGTGCGATTCAAAGAGAAAAGCAACTGAAGAAACGGAATAGAAAATGGAAACTTGAACTGATTGAAAAAGAAAATCCTGAATGGAAAGACCTATCTGAAGAATGGTTTGATGAATGAAGCTGAATAGTCATGTCATGCATATAAAGCACTCATTGCATCATTATCTTATGATAATACTGGATTCCCGATCAGATCGGGAATGACACGGCTTTTTTATGAGCTCAATATTCTTGAAAAAAAGCCAAAGCAAAAGTTAGTAAAAAGATGCTTAAAAGTAAACACTATTGTTCACCTAACTCGGATAAACCGAAAAAGATGTAACCATCCGTCTTCGTTACACTACGCCGTGACAGGCGAATTAACACGAAATAACACGAATGAAAAAGTTGATTATAAATTATAACCGTGTGAATCCTATCTACAAAAGGCATCACAGAATTAGATGAAATTATTTTGCCAAAATATAGCAGAATTATAGAATTAAGTTACTAAATCAACCTTTCTCTTGATGAAAAAACCAACAATAATGCCAGAAATTATTACAAGTGATATTATCAATCCGATCAAAAGTATTTTGTTCATATACAAAACTCCGATTAATTTCTTTTTTCCATATATTCCTTTAATCCTTTTCGGAAGAGGAACATTGCACGTTTGAGTGCATTCTCATTTAAAATATATGCCAGGCGGACTTCATTTCTGCCCAGACCGGGAGTTGCATAAAATCCTTCTGCCGGCGCGAACATAACAGTCTCATTATTGTCTGAAAACTCCTCAAGCATCCATTTGGCAAAATCCTCAGCATCATCGATGGGCAGTTTTACGATAATATAAAATGCACCCTCAGGTTTGATGCAAACCACTCCTTCGATTTGCTGGACTTCATTATACACGATATTTCTTCGTTTATCATATTCATGCAGTATGTTGATGAAATATGCATCTTCGATATCCACTGCTGCATTTGCTGCAAGTTGATCAATCGTAGGAGGGCAGAGCCGCGCCTGTGCAAATTTCAGAATTGCATGCATTAACACCTGATTTCTGGAAATGATGCAACCAATTCTCGCGCCGCATGCACTGTATCGCTTGGATATGCTGTCAACCATAATTGCGCGGTCTTCGATGCCATTGATATGAAGAATGCTTGTATGTGAAAGACCATCGTACACAAATTCTCTATACACTTCATCAGAGATAAGATAGAGGTTGTACTTCAGGGCAATGTCTGCTAATCGCTCAAGATCGTTTTTGAGATAAACAGCGCCGGTCGGATTTCCCGGATTACTAAAAAGAATTGCTTTTGTCCTATCTGTGATGCATTCTATGATTTTCTCATTTGAAGGTAAGGCAAATCCTTCTTCAGCATAGGTGGTGAGCGGTTTGATCTTCACACCTGCAATAGTTGCAAACCCGTTATAGTTTGTATAGAAGGGTTCCGGAACTATGATTTCATCTCCCACATTACAGGTTGCCAGAAGTGCAAAAATAATTGCCTCTGAACCGGCAGTTGTCACGATCAGATCCTCTGTTTTGATTGGAATATGATGTTTGCTATAATAATTTACAAGATTTTGTCTGTACTTAAGTAATCCCTGTGAAGGACCATAACACAGCACTTTTTCATCGAAATGTTTATACACATTCATGATCTCTTTAGGAGTTTCAATATCCGGCTGCCCAATATTGAGATGATAAACGTGTATGCCTTTTGCTTTTGCGGCATCGGCAAAGGGAGCAAGTTTCCTTATCGGTGATGCTTGTATTTCAATAGCTCTTGTAGATAGTTCCATGTTACCTCATTTCTTTATATTCATTAGACTGAATTACCCTTTTAATAAAAAGCGGTTCGGTTTTTGAAAAATTTTTCACCTTTATATTGAACTTTGCCTGTTTTGTACGCTTCTCATCTTTCATTTTAGTATTACCATTTTTTTAATCTGAACTGCGTCCTCGTGATGCAATCTGTAAAGATAAACACCATTTCCAAGCTGAGTGCAGTCCAAAAGAGCTCTCCCTTTTTTACCTTTGATCGTAGTGACATAATTTCCGTGAATATTATAGATATCAATAAAAACATCCTGTAATTGAGCGCTTCCTTTGAGCTGATATGAGATCACAGTAGCATTTACTACAGGATTCGGGAAATTGCCGAGAAGTCTGGTTTCATAGAAGTATTCAGGATCATCAAGACCGATTTGAGGAATACCTTCTCCATAGACATTAATATATTCCTGCTGAAGTGGAAATACTGATACAGAAACCGGCTCGTTATAAATTTGAGCAACATTCGGGCAGAATATCAGATCGTATTCCTGACTTTCTCCGCTTGTTAGACTGTAGTTAAGTACTGTTACAGGAGTAGTACCACCTGATTCCATGACTGTAAAACAATCCGGAGTTGTGATAGTTCCAGTCAATGTACCTCCACCAACATTTTCTATTTCAAATTGTGCAGTGGAATCAGCACCAATAAATACCTGCCCAAAATCTATCATTGTGGGTGCAAGATACAAAATCGGATAAATTGGATTTGGTGCAGGAAAATATATTTCATCGATCCACACACAGTCGCTTCCGCCTGTTGTATTACCATCTTTATCATACACCCATTTGAAAGCATGAGTACCACTTGTTACTGAAAAGGATTCTTGAGACCAACCCATTTGTCCCGCCCATTGTCCCTGCATTGCTCCATCAATATAGAATTGCAGGAAATCATAATTATTTTCTGAGGAGACTTTTCTATAAAATGATATCTGCCCGCTGCTCACATCCATAGTAACATACATTTCAGTAGTTTGGTTGTGACCGATCGCACCGGATCGAGCACAATATAGTCCTTCAAAAGCATTATTAGAATCAATTGTCCAATCTAGACTGCCCCCAAATTGCCAATTGAAAGCAGTGAAATCCCCTGTCTCAAAATCTTCGCATGGCATAGAGCCGATGTTTATTGTGATATCATAAATACCTGAAAATGCATTATTATTGCAATGCAGATCAAGTGAAAAGTGAGCAGGATGCCCATTCGGTGTACCTGCAGAAGCTGCAATGGTCACATATGATGTGTCCATCTCACCAGGTTCGATATTGTCATAGGGCTCCAGTTCACCGATCACATTAATGAACTGATCAGTACAACTGAGCAAAGAAATGATATTCAAAGCAGTCTCGGTTCCGTTGTTCCTGATAATTATATAAAGATCAGCTTCTTCTCCCGGATCGAGCACTCCATCATTATTGCCTGTAGCAGAATCATCAATATAGTAGTTATCTATGACAAGATTAGCTCCTTGAATAAATTCGGTGGAAATCGCATCGAGATCAAAACCGGCATCGGGTGCTGTTTGAGTACCATCTCCGTCATCGACTATTTTTATAAACTGTGCTTCTGCAAGTCCTGAACCGCTGAGATCAAATTCTGTAGTTCCTAAACCCGAGCCAACTAAATAGAAGGGACCATCCATAGAATTACTTACATAGCAGTCAAATCCTTCTGGTGAAATGTCCCCTTCATAAACAGTAAAATCATTATAGGCGCCATCAACAATTGGATACTGCATATCGATGATACACCACCCATTTTTTCCAATGGAGTAGTTTATATTATCCGGTTCGCCAAGAGATGCAGGGGTGTTTCCTTCATCCCCTGTGTTGTTATCCGGTATCTGGCTTGCAGAGAATTTAAAACCATAAAATGTATCTTCATCAGAAGGTTGTAGCTGGAAATCTGTAGCTGTAGCATTATTTGCTGTAGCTATAACATTGTTTATTGTCTGAGTTTCATAGCCATTGGCAACGATCGTAATATCGTAAGTGCCAGGTAAAACATATTTATGATAATCACCAAATGCAGGATCTGTATAGCATGGAAAATAGTTGTTAATAAAAACTGTTGCTGCAATCGGCTCGCTGGTGTTAATATCGGTTACAACTCCTTCTAATCCATAACCAGCGTATTCAATAATTGCCAGCATTGCCGGAACATTATATTGATAATATGTCTGGATCTGTGATGTGGGTGGATGCTTAGAATAAGAAATTTCCATCGACCAACTGATCGCACCGGCAGAGCCGTAATTTGTATCTTTTGTACTACCATTAATTGGATACATACCTGTACAGCCCTGTCCGTATTCAAGATTTGTATAACCGGAATTAGATGAATATACACCTGCAAGTTGAATAATATGATCGAAATCAGGACATTGGTCTGAGCGATAACTCCAGGGGCAGGAGATGTATTCTGTTCCACTATGATAGGTAGTATGCACCACGAACTGTCTGCTATAAGTTGCGTCTCTCAATGCTTTTGATTCTACTTGCGAAAATGTACCACTGCTTCCTCCCCAGCCATCCCACATATAACCTGCATCACGATTAAGATCTACACCGTTAGTATTATAACGCTGATCCATCACACGACCGTCAGGATTTACCATGTAATAAATCCATATTTCGCGATTATCTATAAGATTAGCAATGTATGGATCCGTACTATAATCACGGCACAGGTCACGGGCAAAGCGAATACAATTTTCAGAACATCCGATCTCATCACCATGAATACCGCCGTCGAACATTACTTCTGTTTCATTCTCATCCATAGAAACATTATCGCTGATCTTGAGAGCACCCAGCTCCCTGCCTTGTACGGAACTGCCAAATAAGTGCTTTTCACAGATGTCGGGAAAGGTAGTTGCCAGACTGTCTGCCAGAGCTACAATTTCTGCATAAGTATGATATGCTTCCCTGGTAGTGTCCATCGATTGCCAGAACTTCCCGGAAAATTCATTCAGGTCTTCACGTTCGATCTTATATTTAAGCTCAGTGGATTTTAATATTTCCAATTCGGATGGAATTACATACAATAAAGCTTCTCCGTTAGGATACACATCACCGTTCAGTTTGAGGGCATGCAATGTTTGATAATCTTGCTGTGAATTCAGAAATACTCTTACTTCCATTTCCTGAGATCTCCAAGCAAAAAGGTGTGAGGAAAAAATCAAACATAATATGATTAACACTAAACATTTTTTCATAGTCATTCCTATTTTTGAAATATAATTCTCTTTTATTTTGATGGGTAATTAGTGTAAACTTTTTCTCTTAATTTTTGTTAATATATTTTTTTTCGATCTTTCTCAGTCTGTTACGCAGTTTTATCACGCCGGAGTGCAGCGAAGGAGGAAGCTTTAGCGTAGCCGTACCATCTTCCTCACCACCGCATTCCCATCATACTCCATTTTATAGAAATATGTACCCGATGCAACTTGCTTCCCCTGTTCATCTGCTCCGTCCCAATAAATCTCTGTGTAAGGTGAAAAATCATAATTATTATCTGTAAAAGTTCTGATCAATTGTCCCTTTGAATTATATATGCTTATATTTATTTTTGAAAATTCTAAAACATCTCTTATACTGCAAACAATCTTTGTATATTCCTTGAATGGATTAGGGCTATTCTTAAATGTAATTATCTCATCTGGTAAATGCGGGTCATCATCTATTCCGTATCCCTGCCATTCGTAGGCGCCCATGTCTATCATATCCCCATAAATGCGTGGGTTACCCGCAAGGTCGTATAATGGCATCTCGATGCTATCCGGTAAATCCAGGGTTCCTGCATCGATACAGGGAGAACCGGTTGAAAGATAATAGGGATATTCTCCGATACCTTCCCACATAGGATTGGTATCAATGTTGCCATCGAGCCAGTTTAGAGTATTTGTTCCATACACGGTAATATCCCATTGCCCACCCTCCAATAAAGTGTTTTGAATAGTTAACGTATTTGGACGCGTTCTTCCGTCCACAAACATCTCTTCGGGATCATCACCGTAAAGAATACAGTTGTAAAAACCAACATTTGAGCCATTGCTGATACTCACCCCTTCACCACTATTTGGTGCTGTATTATTACCGATTGTGCAATTCACGAATAATGCATTTTGTCTATTCGTTACATACAAAGCTGAAGCAGCATTGGGCCACTCGGTTGTCGCGTTTACATTCTCGGTTATTTCCGTATTAACGACCTCAGCAAACCATCTGTCCTCATAATGTGAATGCCCTCCGATTATTAATCCACTACCCTGCCAATCATCGGACGAATAATTTGGAGTGTTTCCTTTAATTATTGTATTTTCAATTCTGCAACCTTCAAATGGTCCCAAGCCAATTGCTTTCCCTCCGATATTGTTTATCACTTCAACATTCTTCATTACAACACTTGTGGAATCAAGAATGAAAGCGCTCAGGTAAGATGATGAAATGACAGAACGTCCATATCCTTCCGGACTTATATTATTTTCAAATCTAACATTTTCTATGACTGCTCCTCGTGGTTGAAAGAAATTAATCGCTCCCCCAGATATTTTTTTTCCATTAATAACTCTCATATCACGAATTTTATAATTTCTCTGGTAATCAAAATCATAAAAAGCACAGGATAATTCCTCGGCATCTAAAGTGGTTTGTTCTTTTCCGTCACCCTCAAAGGTAATATAGCTTCTTAAGTTAAGAGGATATTTTTCACCGGTCACTGACGGAGAATAGGTTCCTTCAGATATATGTATTGTGTTCGGGTGAAGACTATCCGAAGCGATCTTTATGAGCGCCATATATATGTTCTTAAGGGGATCGTCTTCACTCAATCCTGAATTATTATTATCACCATCCTTAGATACATAAAGATCTTGATTCTGCGGAATAACCTTTGCTTGCTGGCATTCCAGTATTGAGCCAACAAAACTAGAAAAGAAAAATTCATCCGGTTCTAATACTGTGAATGTATCTACAAAAACATGAATTGGATCCTCATCAAATGCATGATGTGCCACTTCATTTCCGCTGCCGGCGGTATTATAATATATATTACATAGGTTTTGCTGGCTGAAATTTACAGTTGATTCTGAAGTTATAGAAATCCCACCACCAGACTGATAAGCATGATTATATCTTATTGTGACATCTTCAATATTAAGAGAAAAATTACTATTTCTCAATTCAATTCTAATACCTCCACCCCTCGTAGCAATATTATTTTGAATAATACAACTTTGTAAGTTTACACTACTATTATATAAAAAAATTCCACCACCTGCAATTATTTCCCATTGATCTAAGGTTCCTGTTCCATTTTGTATAGTAAATCCACACAAACGAGTTGAAGAATTTTCACCATTTACAATTTTCACCACACTTCCGTTATGGTTCCCGTCAATTATTGTCGTTCTGATAAAAGAATCGATCTGTGTGGTAATGTATAGACTCGCTACAGTAATATTCTTACCATTGAAGTTTATATTTTCATAATAGGTTCCTGGATACACTAAAACAGTATCACCATCTATTGAAGCATTTATCCCTTCCTGTATCTCGGTAAAATCTCCAGTTCCGTCCAAAGAGATGGTGTGGGTTGTTGCTATTAATATTATATGTAAAAAAAGGAAGAAAGATATTATAATAAATCTATTCATCTTAACCTCATATAGAGATCTAATGATAAGTCAATTGTGAAATGACGTAAATTGAATTTTAACAAAGTTTGAAACCTCATCCCCCGGTGAAATATTCAGCAAGCTGATTTCACGGTGTAAACTAATCTTCTCCTAGTTGAGGAGAAGGCAATATAAGGAATGTCAAAATTCAATTACCACTTCCAATCGAAGCTTTACTTTACACTAGAAGGAACTGATATCAGCTCCTCCTTATTATTAGAATGTCTATTCTAAAATAATCATTTTTTTTATAATCGAAGAATTAGAATTTTCTATCTTATAAAGATACACACCGTTGCATACCTTCTTATTTTCTTCATTTCTGCCGTTCCATTGGACAGTGTAATATCCCGCATCCATTTCCTTATTGTCAATTACGGTTTTTATGAGCTGTCCCTTGATATTATAGATCTTCAATTTAACATTATCTTTCTGGGGTAAAGCAAATGAGATAGAAGTGTTCTTCATTTTATGATTAAAGGGATTGGGGACATTTTGTTGTAATATCAGTTTATCCAATAGCTGTGGATTGTTAGAATCAAACAGAACAATATTATATTTCCTTATGCCTGCTTTAAGGGGTGCTTCAATAAATTCTTCTAAATCAAAATCATAGAGCAAAAAGTTGTTGGATTCCTTAATACCCTTACCTTGATATATCATGAATAGCAATTCTGTTCCTTCTTTCGCTTGAGTATCCGTATATGCGAGTATTTGAGCAGAACCCAGACTATCAATCTTCGCTGCGCCAAGGCATTCATCGCCGGAATTAAACACACCAATTTCTTGTGCAGATCCATCTAATCCTATCACATCGATAACTTCGTATGTTTCCTTTTCATCAAAGGAGAATGCTTCGGTTTTGGCATAGCCCTCCTCCTTTGTATTTCCTCCATCCGGGTCGTTCCAAACTAAATCTATCGGTTCCGACATCTTAACGATATAGCCCCTTCCATAGTGTAGAGGTCGTATTGTTGAACTTGGTAGGGGAAAAGATTGCCATGGATCGTATGGATCTCCTTTCATTTGGTTATAAAAAGGATCACCAAAAAACCAATTCTCTGCTTGGATGGAAATAACTTTCTCAAAATTACCATTATCAATACCAAAGGCTTCATCAAAATTTTGGCTCTGGGGAAGCCAGTATCCTATCCAGTTATATCCCTCTTCAAGATATATTTCAGTATCTGCAGGTATTAACGAAATAGAATCACCAACCATCGAGAAGGGATAATAAGCATAATTATTAAACATCTTTAGTTTATAGCCCACTGTGCTTATTATGTCATCGAGATTGGAATGGGTCCAGTAACTTCCATCATAAATCATATCTCCAACTTGTGTAATAAGCTTATGAGCATTCGGCACTAATGGTTCAAGTACTTCTTCCGCATCCTGGTTTCCGCTGGCATCTCTGTCCAATGCAGGGAAAGATATCCAGTTCCAA